>LULJ01001160.1_pt1 | contig 12313 bp, 15 predicted proteins | sample 728171 | NCBI WGS metagenome assembly LULJ01 (sample SAMN03860292, study PRJNA289734) | marine metagenome | biome: seawater column; feature: ocean; material: water; isolation source: Red Sea water column Station 169 - depth 25m | place: Saudi Arabia: Red Sea | collected 2011-10-15 | depth 25 m
GGATATTTCAGGATGCAGAAGATTTCTTGCTAACTTTTTTTACCAGATGTCTAAAGCAAGATTAATTCTCTAAAGATCGCAATTTAAAAAAGTACTATTCTGCTGCAACCTTACTAGGATTATTAGGGTGCTCGGTCCAGTTACCGTATTCCTCAGCAACAACTTGTCCTGTTCTTTCGTCTATTTGACCAGGTAGTAGCTGAACCATAGTAATACAATCATCCACTGGGCATGTATTAACACATAAATTACATGCAACGCACTCATCATCCTTTACATCAAATACGCGCTCCTCACTCATTGTAATTGCCTGATGCGAAGTATCTTCACAAGCCGCATAGCAACGCCCGCATCCAATACATTTTTCCTGATCTATACGAGCTTTCGTAATATAGTTTAGATTTAAATATTGCCAATCAGTAACGTTGGGAACTGCCTTTCCTACCAATTGATCAACTGAAGTATATCCATTTTCATCCATCCACGAAGACAAGCCAGAAGTCATTTCATTAATTATGTTAAAACCATACGTCATAGCCGCAGTACAAACCTGAACATTTCCAGCGCCTAACGCCATGAATTCAGCAGCGTCTCTCCAGGTTGTAATACCGCCTATTCCAGATATTGGAAGACCTGCGGTGACATCTGTTCGTGCTATCTGAGCAACCATATTTAGAGCAATAGGCTTTACCGCTGGGCCACAATATCCACCGGCAGTGCCTTTACCATCAATGGTCGGATTTGGCGCCATATTCTCCAAGTCTACAGAGACAATTGAGCTTATTGTATTAATCAAGCTAACCGCATCTGCTCCACCATTCTTTGCAGCAGTAGCTGGGTATATTATATTAGTGATATTCGGTGTCAACTTTACTATTACAGGCAAATCTGTTGACTCTTTACACCACCTGGTTACCATCTCAATATATTCAGGAACCTGACCGACGGCGGATCCCATACCACGTTCAGACATTCCGTGCGGGCAGCCAAAATTTAGTTCAAAGCCATCCACGCCTGTTTCAGCAATCTGAGGAATATTTGGAGGCGAAAAAGAAATACGCCACTAGCTTGTCTTCATTTCAGGCCGCATACAAAAAGTTGGCCATTGACATTTACTATTGGCGGCCCCTCTACACCAAGTGTTTTCCACACTACACCTCCCCACCCTGCTTCGAAAGCTCTACGAACATTATATTCTTTATCCGTAGGGGGTGCTGAAGCCAGCCAAAATGGATTGGGTGATTTTATTCCACAAAAACTACTTGTTAAATCTGCCATCATATTTCTCCACTCAATGAAGCATGAATATTTATTGCTGCATCACGACCTTGTGCTACAGCAGTTACAGTCAAATCTTCGCCTATACTGGTGCAATCTCCACCCGCCCAGACATTGGCTACATCTGTTTTAAAATTTTCATCAACTTTTATCTTGTTATTCTCACGAGAAAGTTCAAGCGGCAACTCATCCATTATTTGGCCAATAGCTTTCAAAAGATGATCGGCTGGCAACGAGAATTCCGTGTCATGTTGAGTATTCTGGAACTTAATACTGCTTATTCCTTCAGTACCTACAATTTGGACTGGACGTGAATTGTAAATAAATTTAACACCCTTGGACTTTGCTAGTTCTTGCTCATATAAAGAGGCTGGCATTTCTTCCATGCTGCGTCGATAAACAACGGTAACGTCATAGGCACCAAGTAGCTTTGATTGAACTGCAGCGTCTATTGCTGTCATTCCTCCACCAATCACAACCACATTCGATCCTACTTCTAGTTCAGCCAAATCTTTCGCTTGCCTTAATGATGATATGAATTCAACTGCATCTTGCACATTTCTTAAACTTTCACCATCAATATCCAAACTACGTACATTACCTAATCCAGCTCCGATAAAAACAGCATCATATTCATCTCTTAACCCAGATAAACTAAAGTCACGGCCAAGCAATTTACCATAATTGATTTTAATTCCTCCAATTTTTAATAGCCATGCCACCTCTTTCTGGGCAAAATCATTTGTGGACTTGTATGCGGCTATTCCAAACTCATTCAAGCCACCAGGTTTTTCTTTTGCATCTAATATAACAACGTTATTGCCCAAAAGGGCCAACCGATGGGCCGCCGCCAATCCAGCTGGCCCTGCTCCTACAATCGCAATTTTTTTGTTTGTAGACGGAGCTCGCTCAAAGGGGTGATCATCAACATTCATCAAGACGTCGGTTGCATAACGTTGCAAAAGACCAATCTGTACAGGCTTACCTTCCGCTTTTTCTCTAACGCATGCTTCTTCGCACAGAGTTTCCGTGGGGCAGACTCGCGCGCACATACCTCCCAATATATTTTGATCCAATATCGTTTTCGCAGAGGCAACAGGCATCCCAGTTGATATTTGTCTTATAAAAAGCGGAATATCAATATCCGTTGGGCATGCAGTAACGCAAGGAGCATCATAACAAAAATAACATCGGTCCGCTGCAACTGCCGCCTCATGGCTATCTAATGGCGGATGCAAATCAGAAAAGTTTTTTTTCAGCGATATCGGGTCAAGTCTGCCAGCGAGTGGGCCTCCAACCTCTGAGTTATTGGGCATTCTAAAATCTCCACATTTCAATAATCAATAAAATATTTTACCAACTGGTCAATTTTTAAATATTTGGTCTAATTTTTTTCAAGAATGCAAATAAAAAATTTTACTTTATGAATCTAAATTAAAAATGTTAGACTATTTGTAACAAAAATAGACAAATATTAAGAATGAAAGGCACTCTAGTGACGAAAGTTTATCAAGTTGTGGTATACCATAACGTTACCAACCCAGAAAAATTAGCAGCTTATGCAGAATTAGCTGGGCCAGCCATGAAAAGCGCCGGAGCAACATTTTTGGCTCGAGGTGTTCCCTACCTAGTACGTGAAGAAGGGGTTGCTACAAGAACAGTGTTGATAGAGTGGCCGTCTAGAGAAGCTGCAGACGCAGGCTATAATAGTCCTGAATACCAAGAGGCCATAAGGGTTTTAGACGGTTCCGCTACAAGAGAATTTCGCTACATGGACGCATTGTAGATTAAGAGCCAGCCAACCACTTAAATATGTGTATTTAAACCCCAAACTTTTATTAAATCAACTTATCTTCCAATCGTTCAAAACTAAAATTTAACGACTACCACCAATATCTCATAATAAATTTACTTGGTTAATAACGTTTGGGAATATTTAGAATTTGGACCAAGGAAAAGGCTTGTATTCACTCGAAGCTAACAGAAATTCTGAGGCCTCCCCAAACCAATTTTTCATAGATGTACCAAGATCAGCGATAAAGTTATTCTTCTCTTTTGCAAAAAGCATCCAGAAAAACTGAATCAGGGCCAATACGCCAATAATTGTTACACCAAGATTAAAAATAAAGCCTATAACTAACATTTGGAAGCCACGTAAAACTAACGTTTTTCTGTATTCCGATTTAATAGACATCTCGCTACTCCAAGAAAGTTCAGATTGCCCGATATTTAAAATAAAGCATTCATAATCACAATGAGTTTATAAAATACCACAGCCCTACCGCAAAAGCAGACATTGCGATTGCCCAAAAAATGCTATCATAACGAGGCTCTGGGCTTCGGCTTTTTTTTCTCTCAGCTATTTCTCTAGAACGCTGAAAATCACCAGATTTTTCGGCGACAGTAAGTTTCTCAATAATTTTTGACTCATCACTTAATTCTTCTTTGTTGAGTTTATCTTCAATTATTCCAGAATTAATAATCTCTTGGCAGATAAAAGTGGCAAGCTCATTTTGTATAAATCCACCTCGTAAGCCATTAACTATTCGAAATAAAAGAATTCGTTTTTCTTCTTCTACTGCAATTAAATCTTCTTGAAACTCTTCAAGGCCTATACCCAAATCTGTACCCAGCAATTTATCACTGGACGGATCGTAAGAAGTCTTTAACCGTTGTAATAAATCTGTAATCATTTTCGACTTACCTAACGATGAATGCTGAGACGGCTCTGCAATATCAGAATTCAAGAATTCGATGATCCGTGACTTCTTTAAAATGTTCTCATCGCGGTATAGAGTAATTATTTTTTGCTCCTTTTCGTTTAACTCTTCGTCGAGAAAATCATCCGTTAAACCCATTTTTGAAACCTGAGTTTCGAAATCTAAAAGAAATGATCTGTAGTCTTGGCGTTTCACTCCCCTTTTCACTTGGGGAAACGCACTTAAAACTCGCAATAGCAGTCTAACCTTTTCTTTTTCAGCAGACTGTGCATAGTCAAGTAATCTATTCATGGCATTTGTATAATGTTGATCGGAAGAGCTGAAATTAGACACAATATTTTGGAGACCCGAAATCTCTTCTACAAATGCTTTTCTATTTTTTTTACCCTTGATCATGCATTTCTTAAATCAAAAAGTTTGAATCTAAGTTATTTTACAATAATAATTTGATTAGTTTTGACGAAAAGATACTATCTATTTTCTGGAATAGTTGCAATAAAAACGGCAGTAAAGCTTATCATTAAGACAGCAGATCACGAGCCAGCTCTAAACCCGACAGTAATTTGTCAACTTCCTGTTTAGTATTATAAAAGGCAAATGACGCCCTGCATGATGCATTAATTCCCATGTGATGCATCAAAGGACCCGCACAATGTTGACCGGCCCTAACTGCAATGCCTTGCTTGTCTAGGATGGTAGAAATGTCATGAGCGTGAGCAGAGCCTTCCAAAGTAAAGGCAAAGATTGCCCCTTTCTTACTCGGCTTACCTTGTATATTTAACCAATTTAAACCTTCCAATTTTTGACGCGCGTAGAGTGTTAACTCGCTTTCATACGTTTCAATATTTTCCATACCAATACTCATCATGTATTCCAAAGCGACACCAAAACCGATGGTCTGGACAATGCCTGGAGTACCAGCTTCAAACTTCATTGGTGGATCATTATAAATTACTTTATCCGTAAAAACGTCCTTAATCATATCTCCACCACCAATGAATGGTCGCATTGTTTTTTGAATTTCTTGTTTAATATAAATTGCACCTGAACCTGAGGGACCACATAATTTATGCCCCGTGATTGCGTAAAAATCACATCCTATATCTTTAACATTGACTGACATGTGAACCGCAGCTTGCGAGCCGTCTACCAAGGATACAATTCCTCGCTTTCGTGCTTCATGACATATCGTTTTGACATCAACTACAGTTCCTAAAACATTAGACATATGCGTTATGGCAACCAATTTGGTTTTATCAGAAAACTGATCAATAATAGCCTGTGGGTCGAGATTGCCACTCGCATCACAATCAACCCATTTGATTTTCACACCGAAGCGCTCACGCAAAAAATGCCAAGGAACTATGTTAGCATGATGCTCCATAATACTCAAAATGATTTCATCATCATTTTTTAGATGCTCCATTGCCCATGCATAAGCCGCAAGGTTAATGCCCTCTGTTGTTCCAGATGTGAACACTATCTCTTCTTCATGCTCAGCACGCAAAAATTTTTGTACAATAGATCGGACATTCTCATAGTTATCAGTCGCTAAATTTGAAAGATAATGGAGTCCTCTATGAACATTGGAATACTCGTTTGAATATGCGTTCGAAATAGCATCAATTACTACCTTAGGTTTTTGAGAGGAAGCACCGTACCGGACATCAGCAAACTCGTTAATCCATGCGCTGCCTTAACAAATGAAATAAGAATATAGACTCCCAAAATCACAAATCCAATTTGCACAATCCCCGCAAGTGGGGCCAAAATAAATAGCACACCAACCACTATCGTTTGAAAGATTACTTGTAATACCTGGGTCCAAGCCATAACTGACAAAATCTGACCGAAATTTGCTACGCCGCCAAACCAAGCGCCACCTCTAGAAATAAAAAATGCTGCTAAGTAAGAGGATATAAGTACTATAATCGCTGTGCTGATTGGCGAAAACATTAATCGATTTGCCCGGATCTCTTCCGAAACATCAGGGTTTGGGATAAAAGCTAAAATTGTGCTTATACAAGTCGCTGCAGTCAGAACCATAGCAGCTACTGTCAAGCTCCAACCTTTCGAAAATAGAATGCTCGTTGCTTCTTCAGGATTTAAAATGCTTATTTTAGCCAGGTAATAAATCTGGTTCACTGAGCAGCACCCCCAACCTTAGCACGAACCACTGCGCAAAGGATAAAATAAGATAGAGCCATAAACCAAAAAAACCCAACAACATTTTCGGCAGTTCCGCTACCTAGGAACCCTTTTACGAGTCCGAAAAGCATCATCATTGGGGTTGCCGCAAAAAACGACCAGAAGAGACCCACTCTGATTTGTCCAGATGTCTTACCACCCCCTAATACTCTGTGCAGAAAGTACACTAATATGGCAACGCAATATAATAAAAGTGGTGCGATCAACAACCAAGCCAACAAACTTGCAGCTAAACTAGTTTGTAAATTAAAGTCCTCTAAATGCGCTTGCCGCGCAAGATACGGCCATTGCGCAACGTAAGTAAGAAAGCATGCACCCATTAAATAACCTAGAGATGTTGCCTCATTGGTTGGGCGACCATACATGAACTCAAATGCTTTTGAGGGTGATCGATAGGTATATATAAGATTTGAAACTACAGACATTATTATCGACGCCGTTCTAACCAACCACTTAAAAGCTCAAGTATAACATCTTTTAAATTATAGTTATCAATTTCGTCGACTGCCTCTGCTAAGAAGGCCATTGTAAGCATATCTATTGCAACTGGTTTCGAAATACCTCTAGACGTAAGATAAAATAAGGCGTCTTCGTCAATTGCACCAGAAGTAGAACCGTGTGAGCAGGCAACATCATCTGCGTATATTTCAAGTTCTGGCTTTGCTAAGAACTGACTGTCCTCATCCAAAAGTAACGACTGACTAATTTGATACCCATCTGTTTTCTGAGCATCTGGTTTTACAAGAATCTTCCCTTGAAATACCCCAGTAGCACCATTCCTCAAAACTTTCTTGAAAACCTGCCTACTCTCTGAGCCGACCGCATCATGAGTTACAAATACAGTATCATCGTGATGGAAATCACCGTCACCTACGCAAGCACCAGAAATATGTGCCATTGCATCGTCGCCGGCAATATTAAGGAAACACTCATTTCTAGTTAAAATACCATTTACAGTAAGAGTGAAAGACTTAAGTGTTGAACCTCTACTTAGTTCGCCAAAGATATGAGTGGCAGCTCGGCGCTCATGATCCCGACCTAGAACTCGAATATGGTTGAACTTTGCATCCTCGTTAACTTCAACTTCTAATACCTGGTTTAAACGTGCAGCAGCTGCTCCACTTTCAAGCAATGTCAACTCAGCATTGCTATCAATTTTGATGACATGGTGGAGAATTACATCTGAATATTCATCTTCATGTTCGTAAATAATGTTTATTGGGCATTCAACCCGATCCGTTACATGGATAATAAGACCTTCATTTGCATAAGCTGTGTTATAGGCGGCCAAAGGACGAGAAACAGACAGTTGACCTAACTTTTCATATCTGCCGTACAGCTCTTTAGCCCAATGCAAATCTAATTTTTTTATAGTATCTAACCGCTCTATTGAGAGACCGGAAAGTATAAATTCATCCGATTTTTCGGGAGAAAACTTACCATCAACAAAAACAATTTTAAGTGGGCTTACACTTTTAAAAATATCACTCTCATGCTCAGGTAAAAGTGATGCTTTCTCAACTATTTTATTCGTTAAGGTTTTTGGGTTTGTGTATTTCCAGTATTCATCACGAACAGTCGGCAAACCTGATTTTGCTAATCGTTCAAAAGCGTCAATGCGCGCCTTGGCACTCCAACCAGAATTTAAAACAGTTGATTTTTTAATTTCAAGTTCTGCGTCGTTATTATGCTTTGACAGTTCCATCAAGAAGCCTCGTCCAATAAGTCTGAATAACCATTATTCTCAACTTCAAGGGCTAGCTCTGGACCACCACTTTTAATAATCTTACCATCTGCCATAATGTGCACTACGTCAGGTTTGATATGATCTAATAAGCGTTGGTAATGTGTTATTACCAAAAATCCTCTTCCTTCATTACGAAGAGCGTTGACTCCGTTAGCAACTAGTTTCATTGCGTCCACATCAAGCCCTGAGTCTGTTTCATCAAGAATACAAATTTTAGGCTCAAGCATAGCCATTTGTAGAATTTCATTGCGTTTTTTTTCACCACCCGAAAATCCAACATTCACAGGCCGTTTTAACATATCAGAGTCAATTTTTAACGTAGCGGCTTTTTCTCTAACCAGACGCAAAAAATCGGTCGCGCTGATCTCATCTTCACCGCGGGCTTTCCGTTGCGCATTTAAAGCTGTTCGCAAAAACGTCATATTGCCCACGCCCGGAATTTCAATAGGATACTGGAATGCCAAAAAGAGACCAAGAGCAGCCCTTTCTTCGGGTTCCAAATCCATTATATTATCGCCATTTAACTCAACCGAGCCATCCGTCACATTATAGCCCTCTTTACCAGAAAGCACATAAGAAAGCGTGGACTTTCCAGACCCATTTGGCCCCATAATGGCGTGAACCGTACCCGCGTCCACAGTTAAATCCACTCCCTTCAAAATTTCCTTATCTTCATCTTCCAAAGAAACGTGTAAATTATTAATTTTTAACATTTTTTTCCACCATTAGTGACACAATTCGCCGTTTACTTCTGACATTGTAAATATAATCGCAATTACCCAACTGATCCCTCGAGTGATATTGCAACAAGTTGCTGAGCTTCCATCGCAAATTCCATCGGCAATGCCTGCAAAACATCTTTGCAAAAGCCATTAACCACTAAGGCTACTGCTTCTTCCTCACCCATGCCTCTTTGCCTACAATAGAAAAGCTGATCGTCATCGACTTTCGAAGTCGTGGCTTCATGTTCTACTCGAGAAGAATTATTTTTAACCTCAATGTATGGAACGGTGTGAGCACCACACTTGTCACCTATTAGAAGACTATCACATTGAGTATAATTCCTACTATTTTTTGCCCTAGGGTGCATATTAACCTGACCTCTATAGGTATTTTGAGCCACACCGGCCGAGATTCCCTTAGATACGATGCGAGACTTAGTATTTTTGCCAAGATGCAGCATCTTGGTACCAGTATCGGCCTGCTGATGATTGTTCGCGATAGCAATCGAGTAGAATTCACCCTGACTTTCATCACCCCTTAATATGCAGCTCGGGTATTTCCAAGTGACGGCCGACCCCGTTTCGACCTGCGTCCACATCACCTTTGCTCTGTCACCCCGACAGTCAGCCCTCTTTGTAACAAAGTTGTAAATGCCACCATTTCCATTTTCGTCGCCTGGAAACCAATTTTGAACGGTTGAATACTTAACTTCAGCGTCTTCTTCCACTACTATTTCAACAACTGCGGCGTGTAGCTGAGCCGTATCTCTTTTCGGCGCGGTACACCCTTCTAGGTATGAGACATATGACCCTTTATCTGCAATTATTAAAGTTCTCTCAAATTGCCCAGTATTCTCGGCATTGATACGAAAATATGTTGATAATTCCATGGGGCATTTAACTCCCGGAGGAATGTAAACAAATGAACCATCAGAGAAGACAGCACTGTTCAAAGTTGCGTAAAAATTATCAGAAACAGGAACTACTGAACCTAAATATTTTTTAACTAAGTCCGGATGTTCCTTAATAGCCTCAGAAATGGAGCAAAATATTACTCCAGCTTTCTTTAATTCAGACTTGAAAGTTGTACCTACTGAAACGCTGTCAAAAACAGCATCAACCGCAACCTTTCTCTCACCATCAGGTTTGTCTGCTGCACCTTCTACTCCAGCAAGTATCATCTGTTCTTTTAAAGGAATCCCCAGCTTCTCGTACGTTGCCAAAAGCTTAGGATCAACCTCATCGAGAGATTTTGGTTTTTCAACCATAGATTTTGGTCTTGCGTAGTAGTATTGATCCTGAAAATCAATTTCCGGATAATCTACCATAGCCCATTTAGGCTCTGTCATTTTTTTCCATCGTTCTAAAGCTTCTAATCGCCAGCTAGTCATCCATTCGGGTTCTGAATTTTTTTCCGATATCAGCTTTACAATGTCTTCATTTACGCCTTTTGGAGCATACTCCATTTCGATGTCAGTATCCCAACCATACTTGTAAGTACTGACCTCCTTTACAGCATCTATTGTTTCCTGATCGACGCCGTCTTTAACCTGTAATGTATCCCCTGCTTCCATAACCATCTCCTAATTAAGCACTTCTTCGGCTTATAAATTTCTTACCTGCTTTACAGTATGCTCCTACAAAGCCATTTATGTCTTCAATAGTTGTACTCACACCTAAACTAACCCTTAGAGCGCTTTTTGATTGTTCATCATCATAACCCATGCTTTGCAAGACAGCCGATCCCTTGACTTTTCCGCTGGAACAAGCAGATCCGGCAGATACTGCGTATCCAGCCAAATCTAACTGCATTACCTGAGTTTCACCTTGCCATCCGGCATTAATTATTAAGCTAGTATTAGGTAATCGCTTTGTCCCTCTCCCAACAAAAATAGTTTCGTTAAAAGATTCTTCAATCGAATTTTCTAGAATGTTTCTAAGTTCTTCAATACGGCTCCAAACACCTTTCTCTAAATCAACCAATGCTGCTGCAGCAGCGGCAGCCATACCTACCGCGCCGACAATATTTTCTGTCCCAGATCTTCTACCCATTTCTTGACCGCCACCAACTACTAGCGGTGACAAAGGTATATTATCCTCCAATAAAAGAGCACCAACCCCTTTTGGACCTCCAAACTTATGTGCAGAAACGATTGCTCTTTTTGCTCCTAGCCATTCGAATGAAAACGGTATTTTTCCAATTGCTTGCGTCACATCACTTAAAAAAATATCTCTGGGTAAATCTTGAATAATGCCGGTCTCCGAATTAGCCAATTGAACAGCAGACGTTAAAGGATCATCAATTAAGACTTGACCCGAACGAAAAGTACTCAAAGTTATTTCGCACAAATTCTTCACGGCATCATGTTCAACCTCAGAACACCTTATTTTATGAGCGTTTAGAGCCAACGAAGCAGCCTCTGTAGACCCAGATGTAAAGACAATAGATTGGGGCTTACAGCCAAGTGAGCCAGCAAGACTATCTCGAGCATTTTCTAACAAAGATTTCGCCATGCGACCCTCAAAGTGAACAGATGAAGGATTACCTAAAACATTCATCGCATCAAGCATTGCCCTGCTCGCTTCTGGTCTCAAATCGGTAGTAGAATTATGATCTAAATATACTCTTTGCATTGTATCACATCAAATAAAGCACACACTTAGAGAGATCTATAAATCAATCTGCTGGTTCTACGATAGAGATTAGGTCTGGAACAGCTGGGCAAGGAGCCAATTCATTTTCAATTACATCTGAAAGTCTCGTTTGATGTAAAAATACATAAACATGTGCACTTAAACCCTCCCATAGCCTATTGCACAAAGACTGTGCTTTACTGCCAGAAACAGCGCCCTTGGCCCCTGCTCCGGTATGCAAAGCGTTCAACGACTCATCAACCGCCTCTAACACATCTGAAACTCTAATTTCATGAACAGTTTTACCCAATTTGTAACCACCGCCGGGACCGCGAGAAGCAATAACTAACTCTGCCCGTCGAAGTTTTACGAATAGTTGTTCAAGATAGGCTAAGGAAATCTTCTGCCTCTTAGAAATATCTGACAGAGTTACTAAGTCAGAACCACCGTGGAGAGCAATATCGCATAATGCTACCATCGCGTAACGCCCTTTCGTGCTTAGCTTCATCGACCGGCCTTTCTAAATTCATTGACGTTAACTCAAACAACGCTTAAGTGCACTGTAAGATAGCGCATCAGTCTAGTTTAGAATAATTCTAAAGTTTATGCCGAACACTGTCAACGTAATAGAACGCTTATTTGGAGTATTAGTGTATGCCTGAGGTAATTTTTCCCGGACCTGAAGGACGTCTCGAGGGACGCTACCACCCACAAAAGGATAGGGATGCCCCAATCGCTATTGTATTGCACCCTCACCCACAGTTTGGGGGCACGATGAACAATAAGCTTGTCTATAACTTGCACTATACATTTTACAATATGGGTTTTACGGTCTTAAGATTTAACTTCAGAGGCGTTGGCCGTTCTCAGGGAGAATATGACCAAGGCGTGGGAGAGTTATCGGACGCAGCCTCTGCCCTAGACTACTTGCAGTCAATGAATAACAATTCGAAACATTGCTGGGTTGCTGGATTTAGTTTCGGTGCATGGATAGGGATGCAATT
>LULJ01000419.1_pt1 | contig 12279 bp, 29 predicted proteins | sample 728171 | NCBI WGS metagenome assembly LULJ01 (sample SAMN03860292, study PRJNA289734) | marine metagenome | biome: seawater column; feature: ocean; material: water; isolation source: Red Sea water column Station 169 - depth 25m | place: Saudi Arabia: Red Sea | collected 2011-10-15 | depth 25 m
ACATCCCACGACATACGGCGTAGAGAGTACCTATAGCAAACGTATATACCCTCGCAAGTGATTGATTCTTAACGCGTTTTCGGGACGCATCCCCATAGTTTGGCCGTTAGCCACGAATTTCGGCCGTTAGTTGTGCTGTTTGGTTTTTCCTTGCATATCAATAGGTTAGGCGCTCTTGCCGGTCGAATTGTGTTGCCGCGGCCATTGTGGCCGGTTCCGTGGCATTCTCGGCGCATTCGTCGCGCGTTTACGCTGTAGCGTTCCGCGTTTACGCTGTAGCGATACCGAGCGAGAATTGGCGCGATAATGCTGCGCGCACAATATACACGCACGCTATACTACGCCGCACAAAGCCGGTTGACGGGTTTATTGCCGCGCGTAGTAGGTATGTAGCGGGTAGGATTTGCAGCGCTGTACGCGCCTCATATTCGGTCGGGATGTGGCCTGGACATTGCGACCAGGCACAAAAAAGCCGGGACGTGCCCGGCTTGTTGTTACTTTTCGGCGCGCTAATGCAGCGCGGCGCTCTTTGTTGCTTCTTCTTGCGCCTCGTTTACCAGTACCAGCGCGGCCAATTTTGCGCGCTCTACGTCATTAGGTGACAGACTAGCGGCCAATTCATCCGCAATTTCTAGCGCCGATTCCGCGCGCTCATCATCCGGCGCAGTAATCGCCAACGCTAGCGCATGCGCTAACGCTTCTTGCATGCTTCCCGGTTGCTTAATCATCCGTAGCGCCCCCCAACATTTTTTCTTTCCACCAAATATCAAACCTCTCTATTTGGCCGGTTTCGATAATGTAGCGCTCGGTTCGTTTCCATTCGTATCGACCGTTCTCGCAATGCGAGATATGGCCCGGCGTGCGGTCAATTACGGCGGCAACATATGTCCGGCCACCTTGCGCCTCGATGGCGTCGTGTAGTTTTTTATCCTTCATGCTGCGCCCCCCGTCGCGTCTACTTTTTGCCATTCTTTCCACATTTCCACGGCCTCACGCTGCGCAACACTCATAGCGCCCTCTACCGATAGCCAACCCGCGTCGTGTGATGAGTCCGCGTAATGCTCACGATTTGGTGAAAAGGTGACGGTCACGCTGTCGAAATCACCTATTTGCACCCAATCACCCGCGCTAGATTCGCAAACCATGTCGAGACTTTTGCCTAAATAAAGGCCGGTTAATAAGGCCACCAATTCCCGTTCTGTTTGAATTTTCACGATGCACTCCCCGTCAATTGATAAATAAACACGAACATAAACGCCGTCCATGACATGCCCGACACAAACGCCCAACCGGCGGCGCGCGCATTTTCCCGGCTTGCGCGTTGAATCTCGGCGCGCATTCGCTCGGCGTCATCTCGGCGCGATTGCGCGAAATCACGCGGCAGCCCGGCAGTTTCCGGGTGACGTTTAGCGCGAAATGGTAGTACAGCCGCGCCCAATGTTTTCCTTTCCTTTTTCATTTGCTCACCTCGCATAACGTCACGTAATCCATGGCGCGAATTTCGCGCGCTTTGTACCGGGGTATCGCGTCGCGGATTTCGTCAGGGTATGCCGCAGCAATGGCGGCGGCCTCAACATAGGTATTTTTTAGGAACAATACGCTCTCAATCTTGGGAAAGGGTACATTGTCAAAAATGAATCCGAGAATATGGTTAACCGTGAAAAATTCTGCAGCGAGCGTCGGCCCGAAATTTCGCGGGTATTCCCTGCCAGCGCACCAACCCGAACGATGCCGCCGTTCTTGCTTCGCCTCTTCGCGGATCAGATTGTCAACGTAAGGCGTCGTTTTCCGGTTATCTATCGCCCAGCGCAATTTTCGTGCGGTGTCTTTTATCAGTTCGGTCTGTTTTTTTGTAATCGTCATATCATTTTTCCTTTTTGGTTGCGCCATCCCCCGATGACGTGAGCACATTATAAGCATGCCTTTCTTTACAATGTAAACCCCTCAATCGTCATTTAATGCAAAAAGTTTGCGCGCCATTCTTACGGCCAACCCGCGGCCGGTTTGTTGTCCAGTTTGCTGTCCGCATTGTTCCCGGCTTAGCCATTCCCGACCGATTACCCGACCGATTGCCCGGTTAGCCGCAAACATGCCCGGCGCACGCCATTCGCGACCGATGCACCCCCAAATGCACCTGCGTGGGATAGTAAACCCCTAAAAAGTAGCTCCGTGGGATAGTAAATGACCTGCGTGGGATAGCCTCTACCGCTCCGTGGGATAGTAAAGGCCAAAAGTAGCTGCGTGGGATAGTAAATACCCCTTCGTGGGATAGTAAATATACTCCGTGGGATAGCCGTTACGACGGCCTGCGAGTGCGCTCCGCCTTCTTCAACTCTTTGTTGAACTCAAACATGATGCGCCGACGCGCGTAACCGTAGGCTATGTCGCGCGCAGGGAATAGCCTGCGTATCTGTCTGTCCTTGTAACCAGTGCTGAAAATCATACGCAGCTTAGAGCCACCAGCCTTGCGTTTAACGCCCATGCGCTCGTACAAGCCGAGGTTGTCCGGGGTCTTTGGCTGTCCTTTGGGGAAGCCGTAGAAGTAACGCTTGGTGTCAGCCCGGTACTTTGCATACGCCTTTTTCTTAATGTTGCCGTGCCGGTTGATGGCCGACTTCGGTGTGTGGACAGTAGGCGTCAGCAGGTTGGTTCTACGGCCATTGTCTGGCGGTAATATCGTGCCGCCCTCAATGATATTCTCCAAGTATCGGCGCTTACTACCCGATGTTGCAGGCGTGTACCTGCCGGTTGCCGTGGCCTTGTTACCACCAAGCTCCGCGAAAACAGTCGCCTGCAGTTTGCGCTTGTCTGACTTGACGTATTGAAAGCCTTGCTTGGTAAAGCGCTCGGCACCGCCCTTTAGGAACTTATCAACTTTAGTTCGTAGCTCCCCGCGTCCACCCTGGCCTACGGCTATTTGAAACGCCAGCTTGTTTATCGCCTGGGACGCAGCAAAGGGTATCTGGTCGCGATGAAGCGCATTCAGATGCTTAATTGCAGGCTCAATATTGAAGGTCGCGAAACGTAGGTCGCTCATTACGCTGGCTCGTTAAAATCCAGTTCGCTGTAACCAACCTGCAAGTATTCACTGATGGATGAAAGCGCGTGGCAAAAGCACCCGCACTCTGCACAGGTCAGCATCAGATGAACGTCTACTACCCAGGTTGTGCCGTCACAGTCAGGGCAAGTCATTACCACACGGTCGTAGGATGCGGTTGGGAAGTTGATTATGTCTGCCATCTCAGGCTCCTTGTGTTTGAGCCGATAATGACGGTCGGTAGCTCCGTGGGCTAGTCGTTTTCTGTAGACATGTCGGTAATGAGCAAAACAGGGCTAGAACACTCAGGGCACTTAGCCATCAAGATGTCGTCCTTGTATCCATGACCGCAGCACACGCAGTCTATTTGAAACCGTAAATCTCGCGTAACATTTTCACGCCATCTTCCCCCAGAGTCTCGCTTACCTGCTTTAACACAGTGGTGTTTTTCAAATCTTCTTCGCGCTGCGTATTTGCCCATTCTACCCATTTATCGATAGCCCTCATTCTGTCGATGATGTCTTCACTCAGTTCCTGCATTTATCTTTTCGCCCTTAACCTTGCGGCGGTAGATATTGTTAATCCACCACATAAATTCGTATTCATCCATCGTGCCCTTCAGGATGTTTACGCTGTAGGCGACTATCTGAATGTTTTTGCGAGTGTAACCCAGTTGTGGGTTGATTCGGTCTATTGAGCAGTTGAACGATTTTGCGCCACCGCCATCTCTGTAATGAGTGAGAACCACTCCACTCAGCGCGCATCTACCTTCCTGCAACTCATAAATATCCACAAAATCATCGACGGTTACGTCCCAGTCAAACCCCTGCTTTTTACGGTTATGACTAAGGCTTGAATGCAGCTTTGTAAGGTACGCCGCAACGCTGCTGTTGACCTTTGCGTACATCGCTTCTCTTCTGCAACGAGAACATGTTGCCACTTTCGAGTTACGCTTTTGTGGCTCAAACTTGGATTCCGGCAAATGCTTTTTGCAGCCGCGACAATAGATTGTCGGTTCGTCTTTCTCGCCTTCAGGCTCAGCTTCCCTTCTGCCCTTTTCTAGCCCGGTTTGAAACCCCATCGATGTATCCCTTGTAGTTCATCCCAAATTTCTTCTCGAACCACCTTCCCCATGTGTACTTGCCCGAAGGCGCTAACTTGTCCTGTTTCTTGTACACGTCTCGCGCAGCACAATAGACCAAATACTCTTGGTCGGTATCAAAGTCCTTTGGTGCCAAGCTCATCTAAACACTCTTTATATTCTTCTTCAAAACGCAGCAACTCATCTACCGTCAGCGGCTTGGTGTTGCGTGCTAGTCCCTGGAGCCACTCCACCGTCTCACGACCGTAGGTGTCTATCATGTGCAGAGTATACTCCATCAGAGCGCCGTGCCTAAACGTGTTGCAGCTAGGGCACTGCGGCCAGATGTTTTCCTCTATGAAATACACGGCATCGTAGGTCTTGGGTATAAAGTGACCAGCGTGCATCTGACTCCAGTGGCGTTTAACGCGGCACGTTATACATTGCACCATACCGTCTTGGTCTGCATGTTTACGCCTGATGTACTCACTGCACAGACGCCAAGCCCTTCGGCGCACGGTCTTCTTTGTGGGCTTGGACTTCCGCGGCATTGTTGGCTTAGCTGCCATGGAAGAACTTGGAACGCTGCAAAATCTTCTCCAACTCTTGCAACCGGGTGCTTGCCTTCTTCGCCTCTTCACGGTCATCGAGGTCAAGACCCATACCGGCTAACCGGCTTGGGCCTTTACCCCAGGCTTGGTCGATATTGCGTATCTCTGACCGAGTTCGCCGTATCGCCTCCTCGATAGTTTTCGGCTTGGCAATAAAGTTCATGTCACTGATTTTAGCTCATTGAACTTGGATACACACGCTATGCACTTGCTGTTACCGAAGTGTGCGAGTCTTGCAAATGCTTGAGCAGGTTTTACCTGACCGCACACGCCGCACTGGTTCTCGCCGTTCTTCAGTTGACTTGACGATACCGCATATTCGTACTGCGTTATGTGGCCCCCAGCGCGAAGGAACGCCTCAACTGCGCGCGCGCTCTCTTCGCTTTGCCGTTGCTTATCTTTCGGAACTTGATGAATCATGATGCTGCCACCCCGTTTTTAGCGACATGGTCAGTCACCCACTTCAGCAATGTGCCTCGCATGTAGTTTTGCCTGTCAGTGCCGTGAAACACTTTTATCGCATGACGAACCATCTTGTCCATCCACCGTGGGATACCTTCAGGCTCCTCTGCGACTATTTCATGGCCGTGGAACTCTGGCCCAAGGATTGAGTCTAAGTACCTGTCGGCCTTCAGCACATGGTCGTAGATTGCGCGCTCAAGCTCGCTTTTGCTTAACGTACCTGCGACGTCATCTACTGATTTAACAGAGCGTATCTCCGCGGTGATTTCTGCGATATCAGGGAAGTAGTTGTTTTTAGTGAGCATGCGACCGAGAGCTTCTCTCAACTGCACCTCACTAAATCGGCTTAGCTCTTGGTAGTAAATACCTTTGAGCGCTGGCCAATCCTTGCGCTTGTTAGGCTTGTAGGAAAGCCATTGTTTGAAACAGTCCTCAAACGCCTGTTTGTCTATCGCCATCGTGTATCTCCCTCTTCAACCCCACTTCTCGCTCGACAATGACATCAATCACTTCGAGCAGTTTGCTGAGCGCAGCAGCATCTCCCTTTTGCGCCCACTTGACGACATATTCAATAGCCTTGCCGCGAGCATAGTCGAGGTCGTTAGCTACTGCGTAGTCGGTGTAACGCACCATGCCTGCCGGGTTGGATTCAAACTCCAGCAAGAACTGCGCGTATTGCCTAGCCTTTCGCAGGTCGTTCACATTCTCGCCCTTGTCGCGAGTGATGTACTTAACGATGTTTGTCTCACACGGGCCAAGACCATTACCCATCGCGAACACGATGGGCTGAATGGCTAGCTTTTCGTAGTGAGAACCGCCTACTTGTTTGTGATTAAAACGGGATGTCATCTTCGTATTCTTCCTTTTTATCGACCATAGTTCGTGCGGGTGCTTGAGATGAGTCTTCTCGTTTATCAAGCAGTTCGATTTGGTTGGCTATGACCTCAGACCAGACCTTATTCACGCCGTCTTGCTCGTACTGTCGGTTTGCAATTCGACCTTGCACACAGATTTTCGACCCTTTCTTGCAATACTGCATGATGATTTCAGCAGTCTTATCGAAGGCGGTTATGTTATGCCAGGTGGTTTTGTCGATTCGCTCTCTGGTAGCGAGGCTGAAGTTAGCGACAGTCTTGCCGGTTGAGGTCTGTTTCGACTCCGGGTCTCTACCCAGATTGCCGATTAGGAATGCTTGATTCATTTTTGCTCCTTATCTTTGCATTCTTCATGTTTACCCCGCGCGCGCGGGGGATATATTGATGATGTTAAGAAATCCGTAACAGGCGTTATCTCAACATCGTCAAATACTTCACTCTGAGCAACCGTCAGGACACACACCGTCCTGCGCCGGGCAATAGCACTCAACCCCTGACTCGCGTTTTAGGTTCCAGCTATGTGGCTGTCCCTCATGCCTAGTCCGTCAGGCGAACTGTCGGCGGTGCTCGCTGCCGTGTCTCGCAGTCTCCCAAGGCTCCGGGCCATCCTTGGGCATCACACCCGCTTTGAAAAAGGTCGGGCAACCGACGGAAGGAAGAAACCGCCGGTCGCCCTGTACGCCAACTCCCTGAAAGGGGGGAGGGGAGAGAGGAGTTGGTGTATTAAGCAGCATCATCCAGAAAACGCTCCACGTCTGCAACCCTGCTTGCAGGAATACCCTGCTTCCTCCACTTGCAAACGGCCTGCCTGGTGATACCCAGAAACTTAGCGAGGTCAGTGAAGTTGGCGTCCTTCCGCACCAGCCTGATCCTCAATTCAATCCATTCTTTGTCGCTCATGGTGAAAAAATACAAAAAAAGGTTTGCGAAGTCAACTAATATCTGTATATTGGTTGTCGTCGTCAACGTTGACGGCATTAATTTAACCAATGGAGCCAAGTGCCTAAGGAGTCTGAAATGACAAATGTAGTAAAAATTGAACCCATCCAGCAATTAATCATGACTGTTCGGATTAAATCACTTTCACCATTCATACAGCATAAGTGGTCTGAAAAGGCGCTGCAGATGATGAAGGACAAGCACGCCGGACTTCGCGTGAAGAACCGTGATGTGCGAGACCCCCATCAGGAGTTTTTAGATGCGACCTATCGCTGCGAGGATGGACGATACGGTTTTCCAGCCGGTGGGATAAAGGCGGCATTGATTGGGGCTGCACATAAGGATATCGGCTTGGAAAAAACCCTGCTTCGTAAGTCCTTATTCGTTAGGCCAGATGATAAGGTCAATAACCTTATAGCACTAGACACAGAAGAGCCGATTCTTCGGGAGGATGTGGTTCGCGTTGGTGCAGGCTCAACTGACATACGGTACAGGCCAGAGTTTCGAGACTGGGCTATGACTCTGAATCTTGAGTTCGACTCACAGGCTTTGAGTCAAGAAAACATCTTGAACCTAATTGAAAGAGCAGGTTTTGGTGTCGGTCTTGGTGAATGGCGGCCAGAAAAGGGCGGTGAGTATGGTAGGTTCTCTGTTGACAGAGAGTTTGCTATTGAGACCTTGCGGTTCGAGCAAGTCGCATGAAGTATAGCGACAACAATGTCGCATGGAAAAAGGGGGCTGTCTTTAAGGCAGACCCCAAACTAGCCATGCGAGAAGTGGAAGCAGTCAATAAAGCGCATAACGGTGCGGCTCCAGATGGTGCCCTTGTTGAACAGTCGAGGTGCGAAAACACCGTCCTTCATGATGAGTTCGAGTGGGATGATGCAATCGCTGCTCATAAACAGCGCGTCCAAACAGAGAAGGACATCAAGCGGTCGTTGGTGTATGTCTGCACCAAGGATGCACCTGTGGATGATGTGCCGAAGACGGTCAGGGTGTTCACAAACGTTAAAACGACTAACGATGAAGGCAAAGTAGTGAGGTCATACCTCAATACGATTGACGCGATGAAAGACCCGGAATACCGAGAGCAGATACTCGAACAAGCCAAAAGAGAACTCGACCAGTTCATCACGAAATACGAATCGCTGAATGAGCTGGCTGATGTTCTGAATCCTATAAAGGACTATCTCAGGCCCGGCTAGGATAGGTTGGTTTTGGCAAGGTTAGGCAGGTACGGTCAGTCGAGGTGTGGCGCGGTATGTTCCGGTCGGTTATGGACGGTTCGTTTCGCTTAGGCAGGCTAGGCTGGGCAGGGTAGGACTTGGTGGGCCGGGGGCCGGCATGGTTCTTTTTGGCAGGTCGGGTTGGTTTCCGCAAGGCAAGATTCGATTAGGTTGGGTTTATTACGGCAGGTAGGTCATGGCACGGCAGGATGTGGAGTGTTGATTTTGGAATGGCGAGGCAATTTTTATGAGAAAACTAACCTGGAACTGCGACCTAAAGGGCTGCTATCACGACAAAGCGTGTCCCAAACTGGGACTGTTTGACGAGTGTTTCCCCGGCAAGATTGGCATGGGCGACGTAGACGGGATAGTAGAAATAAACGGTAACTTCTTGATTTTAGAGTGGAAAGCGTTCACGTCAGAGATACCGCGCGGCCAAGAACTGATGTTCGAGCGTCTGACTGCGCTCGCTACAAACATCTTAGTCGTCGTGGTTAGTGGTGACCCGGAAACGATGGAAGTGCGAAGTTATCGGCACATCTGGCGCGGCAAGGTATGGGCCGCGGTGGACACCGATTTGGATGGCCTTAAAGAAAGAATCCAGAAATGGGTAGAAAAAGTGACGTGGGGTTAAGCATGGAAACGATGGTATTTAGCTGTTTGGTCTGCGACGAAGACACTGAGTTTGGCTTCATCGAGGCGGAACGAGGCGACAGGTTGCAGCCTGGGTGGGATGCCTGCTGGCAATGCACAAAGTGCGACGAATACAACATTGACCTATGGGAGTTAGATAATGACTGATGGAATCGTGAATATCCGCGGCAAGGAATATAAGACAGTTGCGCTGCGGATAGCAGAGTTTCGAGCTAAGCACTCAATAGCAGATGGCTGGGGGATTATCACCGAAGCATCAGAGACCAATGAGGTCATCATGGTGAAGGCGTCTGTCATATCACCAGCAGGTCAGGTGGTTGCTACGGGTCACGCGGAGGAGCGCCGCGGCAGCAACAACATCAACAAAACCAATGCTATTGAGAACTGCGAGACTGGCGCTATAGGCCGAGCACTTAGCGCGTGTGGCTTTGCTGGGGAAGAGTTCGCAAGTGCGGAAGAGATGCAGCGCGTCGAAGAACCAGTAGCACAGGCTAATGTGGATATCCTCAAGACAATCCAAGACCTTGCAGATGAAAAGAATGTCAGTCTCGACAAGGTAACGAAGGCTTATGGCGTTGCCGACATTCATGGTCTAAGCGCAGAGCAAGCGCAGGCAGCGGTCAAGCGGCTACAGAAAACCAATGCAGCAGGGTAGCCTCGAATGGCACATGGCTCGCCTGGGCAAGTTAACAGGCTCTAGGTGCCATGATGCCATCGCTAAGACCAAAAGCGGCTACAGCATGTCTCGCAAGCGCTACATGGACGAACTGATGGAGCAGCGCCTTACCGGCGTTCCATCAGAGAACTTTGTGAGCAAGGATATGCTATGGGGCACAGAGACTGAGCCGCACGCGCGCGCCAGGTACGAGTTCGAGAACATGGTTGATGTTGAGGAGGTTGGGAGTATTCCTCACCCCACAATCGAGAATGCCAGCGCCTCGCCTGACGGCTTGGTCGGTGATAAGGGCTTGATTGAAATCAAGTGTCCACGCACCACCACTATGATTAACACGGTGTTGAGCAATGCCATCCCAGACAACTACGTCACGCAGATGAACTGGCAGCTTGCCTGTACGCGACGTAATTGGTGTGACTTCGTGATGTTTGACCCGCGATTACCCGTGGAGAATCAGATATGGATTGTGCGGCACGTCCCGGAGCCTGGTGTTATTGAGGAGCTTGAAGATGAGGTGCGGCTCTTCTTGGCTGAACTAGAAGAGCGGATGTCTGAGTTTTTGGCGTGTTTGTCTTAGACTTGTTCTCTGGCATCGGCGGCTTCTCCCTTGGTTTAGAAGCCGCGGGTATGGAGACCATTGCCTTTTGTGAGCAGGATAAGTTCTGCCAGAAGGTCTTGGCTCAGCATTGGCCGCATGTTCCTATACATTCAGACATTAAGGAATTAAACGGATATGAGTACCGAGGAACAGTTGAACTTGTTTGCGGAGGATTCCCCTGCCAGCCATTCAGTGTCGCCGGGAAGCAACTCGGCGCAGAAGATGACCGCGCACTCTGGCCTGAGATGCTGCGAGTTATACGGGAAGTGGCTCCCAAATGGGTCATTGGCGAGAATGTTTCTGGAATCATCTCAATGGAACTCGACACGGTGTTATCTGACTTGGAAGGGGAAGGTTACACCTGCTGGACGTTTGTACTTCCAGCTTGCGCCGTCGATGCCTACCACAGAAGGGATAGAGTCTGGGTTATTGGGTACTCCGACAGCAACAGCAAACCAGATGGCTCCCTCAATGCAGAAACACCCAGGAGCCTGGTGGCCGACACCGCAAGCCAGCGACAACAAGAATCGAGGGCACTTGGGGATACCATCGGTGAAAAGGCGGAAGGAAATAGGAAAGCAATTAAACCTTTCGAACGTGGTCAGCCATGTCTCTGGCTCTCTGAACCCAACGTGGGTCGAGTGGCTAATGGGATTCCCAATCGGTCACACAGACTTAAAGCCCTCGGAAACGCCGTAGTGCCGCCCCTAGTTGCTGAGATTGGTCGTATTGTTATACAAGTTAGTAAGACCAGATAGCAGGGCTTGGCCGGTCATCGCACACATCGAGGTGTATGAACCGGCCACCACCTTTCTGATTGACACCTATCCTCTTGATGCCAGCCTGTTGGGCTAGCTCTATCAATCGCAGCGCCCTCTCCCCTTGCACGGCTATATCTATTGCTTTGCCTGTCGTATGCGCGCCAGGCGCATTCTTTTTGGCCTCTATGGGATGGTCAGGGCAGCGATAACCGCTTGTTACAACGAAGGGAAAGCCTGCCCGGTCGCGCAGATAGTCCATGAGCTTCATGAAGTCTGCGTCTATTTTGCGCTCGCCGCAATGTTGGCAGGCTAGCTCTTCTTCAGTGAAGTATTTCACTTCTCTGACTTATGGCTTGCGCCAAAATAAAACGATACTACCGCCGATACTATGCCGCCGAGGTAACCCAGAACTAGGTTGATGATGGCCTCGTTCTGCTCATAGGGGCTAATAGTAACCACGGTTACATATCCGCCGAAGAACAAGAACGACAAAAGGGCAAGCACCTTGGGAGTCCAGTCTGACTTTGCCGCGTCTCTTGCGTTTTGAATGTCAGCAGTCTCAAGCTCAAAGATGTCCACTTCAAGCTCTGCTAAGCGCGTCTTGTACGCGATATCCGCCTTCTTGATCTCAGCCAGTTGCTCAGGTGTGGCTTCACTCAGCGCCTTCTGCACCGCCTGTGGCTCTGCGGGAACGCCTAACACTTGAGCCAGAATCTTTCCTGCCCCACCACCGACCGGGCCTCCAATAGCTGCGCCGATAGTAGGTGCAACCGCGCCAACCAGTCCTTTGATGGAATCCCACTTCATTCGACTATTTCCCCTTCATCAGACTCTAGCTCTTCTTTGATGCTTTGAGCCTGTTTAGCTATTGAAGCGTCAATATCTTCCAGCAACAACAGGTATTCTGTTTTCCTGCTTTGCAATTCTGCAATGTGGTTAGCCCTAATTTTCGCAGCCTGCGTCAGGTCTTCTTCTGCGTAGGTTTTGCCGTCAATAGTAATCATAAGTCTTCCAGTGTAATTGGTTGACAGATATTACTGCGCGAAAATCTCAATAACAATGAATACAGCCCCGACTGCGATGATAGAGCCGGTAATTAGAGTCAACGTGCCAACAGCTATTTGCTGCATCAGCATCTTGCGCTGTTTCTTTCTCCTCGCCAGATAAGCCAAGTGCTCTTTTCTTTGCTGCTCTTGGGTGGCTCGCATCTCTCTCCACGACTGTAATAGTTCCGGGTCGAGCATGGCGAGGCAGTCTTCTATGGACTTCTGCTGACGCTCAAATGACTTTCTTATCTGCGCCAGTCTGAGCATCTCACCAGACGATAAGGGAGTGAACGTGGATGCCTTCTTATTCGCC
>LULJ01001082.1_pt2 | contig 12249 bp, 13 predicted proteins | sample 728171 | NCBI WGS metagenome assembly LULJ01 (sample SAMN03860292, study PRJNA289734) | marine metagenome | biome: seawater column; feature: ocean; material: water; isolation source: Red Sea water column Station 169 - depth 25m | place: Saudi Arabia: Red Sea | collected 2011-10-15 | depth 25 m
GCCGGATCGAGCGGCGAGCTGTTGCGGCTGACGATGGTCTGGAACTGCATGACCATATTGCTCGCCAGCACGATCGGATCGACGGTTGTGTGCGGATAGGCACCATGGCCGCCCACCCCCTTCACGGTGATATCGACGCTGTCCACATTGGCGAGCGCATAGCCTGGCGTGTAGCCGATCGTTCCGGCAGGAGCCGGAGCGGCGGCGTCATGGAAAGCCAGCGCGTAATCGGGCTTGGGGAAGCGCGTATATAACCCGTCCTCCAGCATGGCGAGTGCGCCCAGCCCCAGCTCCTCGGCGGGCTGCAGCACCATGACGAGCGTGCCTTGCCACTGATCCTTGTGATCGACCAGCTGCTGCGCCGCGCCTATAAATCCGGCCATATGGGTGTCGTGCCCGCAGGCATGCATGACGCCTGTAGTCACGCCGCTCGCGGGCGTCGCCACGACTTCGGACGCGAAGGGCAACCCGGTCTGTTCGACCACGGGAAGCCCGTCCATATCGGCGCGCAGCAGCACGGTCGGCCCCTCGCCATTCTTCATGACGGACACGACCCCGGTCCGGCCCACGCCTTCGGTCACCTCAAAGCCGAGATCGCGCATTCGCTTGGCCAGCTTGGCAGCGGTCTTATGCTCTTCGAAGCTCAATTCCGGGTTGGCGTGGAGATCGCGGTAAAGCTCCATCAGTTCGGGCATGTCCTCAGCCACCCCGGCGCGCAGATCCTGCGCCGCAGCCGCACCGGGAGCGACCAGCGCGAGCGCTGCGATCCCGGCGAAGAGTGTTCCGTTCAGTTTCATGCCCCTGTTCCTTTCGCTTGCAAGTCGGCCCGTTGACACGGTTTGCCCCGCGCACACTTCTTCAACCTGTTTAAATCAAACGCTAATATCGATTTTCCGTGACTTTCGACGCCCGCCCATTCCCCATGCAATTTCGACGCAGCGAGCCGAAGCCGATGCCCGATCCTATGCCGAAACCGGGCATGTAGGAAAGCGAAACCGGTGCCGAAAACCTCGCCTCCCTACAGACGCGCGCCCTACAATCCGTAGACCACCTGCAAACTGACCGACAGCGCCGTCACCATGATGAGCACCAGCGGCACCCCCGTCTTGACGTAATCGCCGAAAGCATAACCCCCTTCGGCCATAATAAGCATGTTGGTCTGATAGGCGATAGGCGTGGCGTAACACAGATTGCAGCCGAACAGCACGGCCAGCACCAGCGGTTCGGCAGGCAGGCCCAACTGGCTGGCGATGGCGAAGGCGATGGGCGTGCCGACGGTGGCGGCGGTCGCGTTGCTGGCGAAATTGGTCAGCACGGTCACGAACAACATGATCGCAGCGAGTGTCATGGCGGGCGACAGATATTGCAGCCCGTAGGACAGCACCTGCCCCAGCCACAAAGCCGCTCCGCTGTCGTCGATCAGGCGGCCGAGCGCGATGCTCGCCGCGATCAGGACGATGACCTGCGCCGACAGGGCCCGGCCCACCCGGTCGAACTTGACGCAACCGGTTAGGAACATGGCGATCGCACCGGCGAGGGCCGAAATCGCGATCGGCAGCAATCCGATCGATGCCGCGCCGACCGAAACGCCCATGATCCCTGCCGCCAGGATCCTTTTTGAACGGCGCGGCAGCTCGCGCTTGCCTTCCAGCGTCAGCAGGCTGTCCCCGCTCGCAAAGGCCTGCAATTCCTCCGACATGCCCATGACGAGCAGGACATCGCCTTCCGCGATGCGCAGATCGCCCGCATCGGTGAACCGGTTCTTCTCGCCCAGCAGGCGATCGGGGCGATGAATGCCGATCACTGCCACGCCGTAAAGGTCGGCAATGCCCGAGCTCGGCAAGGTGCGATTGATGAGGCGCGAATCCGCCGTGACGGTCATTTCGACCACCGAGATATCCTCGCGCGTATCGCTCGCCTTGCGGCGGATGCGGTCGATCACCCAGCTGGGCGCCGCATCGCCTCGCAGCACGCGCATCGCTTCCTCGATCGCGGCATGCGTCCCCGTCATGCGCAGGCGCGATTGCGGACGCAGCAAGCCGCGCGGCACATCGTGAAATTCGATATCGGCAGGCAGGCGCGACGCGATTTCGGCAAGCGGGCGGCCGTTGAGGGGGGAATCCTCCGATACGCGCAGCCGCGTTTCGAACCGGCGCAGGGCAGCGGCCTCGATCACGCGATTGTCCCCCAGCATGCGCGGCATCACCAGCCAGACGTAAGGCAGCGCCACGAGCGATGCCGCCAGCACGATGGGCGTGAAATGGAACACGCCCATCTGCGGCATGCCGAGATCGACCGCGATCGAGACGACGAGAATATTGGTCGAGGTTCCGATCGTCGTCGCCAGCCCGCCCATCAGCGATGCAGCGTTGAGCGGAATCAGAGTCTTCGAGGCGGGAAGTGCGCCGCGCTGCGCCAGCGCGACGAAAATCGGCAGCAACAGCACCAGAACCGGCGTGTTGTTGACGCCCATCGACAGGAAGAAGGTGACCACCAGCGAAAACAGCAGGCCGAGCTGAAGATTGATCTTGAAAAGGCGTTCGAGAAAGCGCGCCGCCGGCTCCAGCGCGCCGGTGACGACGAGACCCCGCCCCATGATCATAAGGGCGCAGATCGTTATCAGCGCGTAATGGCCGAAGCCGCCGAAGGCGAGCACCAGCCCGTCGGTCGGGCTGGTCCCGTCGAGCGGGAAGAAATACAGGCCCACCGCGATCGCTGCGATGGTGAGCAGAGACACGATCTCGACCGACAGCCGTCCGCGCGCGAAGCCGACGAACATCGCGATGGTGACCGCCATGGCGGCGATGGCATGGAAGGAAGGGATACCCGGCATTGCTCGCGACGGTGGATCACAGGCGCGCGCAGCGATTGCAAGAGATTAAGCTTCGGTGGTGCGGAAGTTCCGCGCAGCGCGGTGGCGCATGACCGCGCTCAAGTAGCGCGCGGCGCGGTAGCGCAGAAAAAACCCGCTCAGGCAGAGAAGCGATAGCGGCTTAAATCCAGCGCTCATGCAGCGCAGCGGTAGCGCTACAGGAATGGTAATCCAGCGCTCATGCAGCGCAGCGGTAGCGCTACAGGAATGGTAATCCAGCGCTCATGCAGCGCAGCGGTAGCGCTACAGGAAGCGCTACAGGAATGGTACCCCCGGCCGGACTCGAACCGGCACTTCGTTAGAAACTCGATTTTGAGTCGAGCGCGTCTACCAATTCCGCCACGGAGGCACGGAAGCGGCGCGGATAGCGAAGAGGAGGGAGGAACACAATCCTCCCCTTTGCGCGAAGACTTACTTCTTGAGCGCGCCGACCAGCAGCTTGTGCAGTTTGGAATGCAGCGCATCGTTTGCGGCCAAAACCTGATCGGAATGGATCGGCATGGATCCCCCACGGAAATCGCTGACGAAACCGCCCGCCTCGCGCACGATCAGGCAGCCCGCCGCCGTATCCCAATCGTTGAGGCCGCTTTCCCAGAACCCGTCGAAACGCCCGGCGGCAAGCCAGGCGAGATCGAGGGATGCGGCACCGAAGCGGCGAATGCCCGCAACCTGCGGGCCGATCGCGGCGAAGATCTTGGTCCATTCGGAAAAATCGCCGTGGCCCTGAAACGGCATGCCGGTGGCGACCAGCGATTCGCTGAGATTGCGACGGCCGGACACGCGCAGGCGCGCATCGTGGAGCCAGGCGCCCCGGCTCTTTTCCGCCCAGAACGTCTCGTCGGTGATCGGTTGATAGACCACCCCGGCAGTCACATCGCCCCATCCGCCGCCGCCCAATTTGGGTTCCTGCACCGCGATGGAGATCGCGAAATGGGGAATGCCGTGGATGAAATTGCTGGTCCCGTCGAGCGGATCGATGATCCAGCGCGGCTTGTCGGGATCGCCTTCGATGACGCCCGCTTCTTCCAGCACGAAGCCCCAATCGGGACGCGCGGCCAGCAATTCGTCGTACAAAGTGCGTTCGGCACGCATATCCGCCTTGCTGACGAAATCGGCCGGGCCCTTCTGGCTGACCTGAAGGTGCTCGACCTCGCCGAAGTCGCGCCGCATCCGGCCACCCGCCTTGCGCGCGGCCTTTTCCATTACCCGGATGAGACCGGAAATCGCTGCCATGATAAAGTCCTAGCTCGCCTTGCCGACGTAGCTCTGTTCGTACACGTCGACCACGATCCGCGTGCCGCTTTCGATATGCGGCGGGACCATGATGCGCACGCCATTGTCGAGCACGGCGGGCTTGTAGCTGGACGAAGCGGTCTGCCCCTTCACCACGGCGTCGGCTTCCACGATGGTGGCCTCGACCTGCGAAGGCAGTTCGACGCTGATGGGCTTTTCTTCCCACAATTCGAGCTTCGCCTGCATTCCGTCCTGCAGGAACGGACGCGCATCGCCGAGGAGATCGCTCGGCAGCATGATCTGCTCGCAGGTTTCCTGGTCCATGAACACGAGCATGTCGCCGTCTTCGTAGAGGAACTGGTAGTCCTTGGTGTCGAGCCGCACCTTCTCGACCGTGTCGGCGCTGCGGAAGCGGACGTTCGTCTTGCGACCGTCCTGCAGGTTCTTCATCTCGACCTGCATGTAGGCCCCGCCCTTGCCCGGCTGGGTATGCTGGATCTTGGCGACTTTCCAGATGCCGCCTTCATATTCGAGAATGTTGCCGGGACGGATGTCCACGCCGCTGATCTTCATGGGATATGCCTTCGTCTGTGCCGGGCCGATGGATTGCCCGTGCAAGTATGGCGCGCGCTTAGCCGAGCATGCGTCGAACAACAAGGCTGGCGAAACCCTGCGCGCCGTATGGGTCATCCTGGCGAGCGCCGGATAGGTGGCATGGGGCGGCGCGATGGCCTATATCGGAGGGATGACGGTTCGCCCCATCCCAATCATCATGGCCCTTTTCGCCACGCTCGTTCCGACCACAGGCCGTGCGGCCGCACGCGATATCGGCGTTCTGCCGCAGGGCCGCTATCAATGCGCCCTTCCCGGCGATGCCCAGGGCCAGGCTTACGTTCCGGTCCCGGATCTGTCTTTCCGTATCACCAGCGCCTCGCGCTATGTCCATAAGTCCGGCAAGGGTATCTACCTGCTGGACGGCGATACGATGGTTTTCACGCGCGGCCCGCTCAAGGACATGCGATTGCGGCGCGTGTCCGGCGGGCTCTTGCAGCAGGTGAAGTCCGACGGGACGCTGGGCCGCGTGCGCTGCAATCGGGCGACGCGCTGAAACCTATCGCTGCGAGAGGATCGGGTACGGATTGATCGCGTTGGCCGGCTCCCACCATTCGGCGTCGGGCGTCGTCTGGAGGATGGCGAAATGGAGATGCGGCGCTTCGGGCGAAGCGTTGCCGGAGCTGCCGACCGTGCCCAGCCGCTGCCCGCGCCGCACGCGCTGCCCTTCGCGCAGACCCTCGGCATATTCGTCCATGTGGGCGTAATAATGGATCGTTTCGCCATCTGACGAGCGGACATAAATCGTGTTGCCGCCCGCATCGGACCGGAACAGGCGTTCGATCGTGCCGGGAGCGGCGGCCACCACGCTGGTGCCGCGCGGAGCCATGATGTCGATTGCCTCGTGCAAGCGCGTGCCTCCACCGCGCGAATCGGTGAACGTATCGCGCGGTCGATTCTTCCGCCGGTGCGCGCGCGACTCTGGTGTTGAGTGCCGCGGCGTTGCGCGCCTGATCCGAAATCGGGGTTTCGAGACCTGCCTGCTCTGACGAGGCTGGATCGCTCGGGCCGGGATCCGGGCTGGGGCTCGGTGCAGCCTTGGCGGGGCTTGTCTTTTCGAGCTGGCTGTCGCTGCCCGCATTCTCGATCAGGCTACCACCCGCCACGATCCAGACCATGCTGGTGACCGTGGCGGTGATGATGACAGTGAGTATGCGATCGGCGAACTTCATTGCATGACGATAGCCTGCACCGGCGATGCCGTCACGCTTCGAATATCACCCGCGTCGATTGCGACACCATGCCAGCCAACCGCGCCGCATCCCAATTGGTCAGGCGGACGCAGCCGCTCGATTGCGCACGGCCGATGGTTTCGGGATCCGGCGTGCCGTGAATCCCGTAATGTTCCTTGCTGAGATCGATCCAGACGACGCCGACCGGTCCGTTGGGGCCCGGCGGCAATTGATAGGTTTCGCCTTCCCCGTCGCCGAGGACTTCCGGATCGTAGCTGTAGGTCGGGTTATAGGCTTCGCCCTCGATATCCCACTCGCCGATGGGCAGCGGAAACTGACTGGACCCGGAACTGACCGTGAAAAGCGCGACGAGCTTGTCGCCCTGATAGGCCTTCAAGGTTTTGCCTGCCTTGCTGACCACGATGCGGTCCACTTCGGGCTGGTCGCTACCGACGCCCAGCGCGGCGAGCGTTCTCTGCCAGCCGCGATCGGCGATCGCGCCAGGTTCGATCCGGTCACCGCCGATATTGGGGACGCGGATACGCTGGCCGGGGCGGAAGAAGCTTTCCGCCGCTGCCTGGGCGGTCTGCGCGCTGGAGCCGGACGCGCTCGAAGTCGGAGTCGGGGTCGGAGTCGCAGTGGCAGTCGAACTGGGCGTCGGCGAGGCCGTGCCCTGTCCCTCCATGCCGGCCGGTCGGCCATTGGGATTGAGCTGCTTCAGCACATCGATCGTCGTGTGAAAGCGTTCGGCAAGCTTCTCGTCGAGCGAGGTGTAGCCGAGGCGTTCCATCTTAGCCTTCGCGGCGGTATCTTCGGGGATTGAGACGTAGTCGACCTCGCCCCAATTCTCGGGAATGGTGACGACGCGCGTGGCCGGAATCCGCTCCCATTCGGACAGCGCCTGTTTGGTCGCTTCGTCCAGCTCACCCGTCGTGTCGAGATCGTTCGCTTCCTGGAAACCCATCAGCGCGTTCTCGGTGCTCATGCCCATCTTGCCGTCGATCACGCCGGGACCGAAGCCGATCCGGTCGAGCACCACCTGCGCCTGCATGATCGGGCGATCTTCGGGATCGGGGATCGCGTCGGCGGAGCCCATATTGCTCGAATTGCCGTCGGCCTCGGCGCTGGTACGCGTCATCGCCTGATCGTCGGACGCCATCGAGTCCGCCAGATTGTCGTCGCTATAGGTGTCGTATCCGTAATCGGATCCGCTATCCGCGCTGGCGGTGGTTTCCTCACCGGTATCGTTGTCCTGCCCGCTCATGCTGCATGCGGCGAGGGCCAGCGAGGATACGGCGGCGAAAACGAGGTGGCGCATGGTAATCTCCTGAACGGACACACGAATTGAAGGTCCGCTTCGGGGATGACTACTCACGAAGCCGCGATTTGCTCCGCAAAGGCTTTCACGCTGGCCACTTCGTCTTCGTTCCAGACCGCACCGGACACGGCGAGGAAATCCGCCCCCGCCTCGATCAGCGGCCTGCAGTTTTCGGGCGTGATGCCGCCGATGGCGACGCAGGGTATTTCGATGAGGCCCGTCCACCATTCCACGAGCTCGGGCTCGGGGCGATGCTCGCTCTGCTTGGTCGTGCTGGGAAAGAACGCTCCGAAGGCGACATAGTCAGCGCCCGCTTCGCCCGCCTCCAGTGCGAGGTGACGGCTGGCATGGCAGGTGACGCCGATCTGCGCCTCGCGCCCCAGTTCCTCGCGCGCTTCTTCCACGGTGCCGTCCTTCTGGCCGAGATGGACACCGTCCGCACCCAGGCGCTTGGCGAGAGGAATCGAATCGTTGACGATGAACGCGACTTCGCGCGCGGCGCAGATGGCCTGCAGAGGTTCGGCAAGGCGTGCGGCCTCGTGCTGGTCGATATCCTTCACGCGAAACTGAAACGCAGTCACCAGCCCCGGCACCGCGTCGAGCGCGCGTTCGAGGCGCTGCGGAAATTCGCCGGACACGTCGAGCGGCGAGATCAGGTAAAGCTGGGTCGAGAGTTCGGCGTTGGGATCGGTCATCGCCACGCCCCTAGCCTTACCGAGCGCGCCCGTCGATATTCAGCCTGTCGAAAGCGGTTTGGGCGCCAGACAGCCCAATGATCCGCACCCTCGCCCCGCTCGCTCTCCTGACACCTCTCATCGCATCGGGATGCGCAATCGTGCCGGACACGCCCATGGTCGGCGGCGAAGCGCAGGCGCAGGGCACCGCCGTCGCTTTGGGAGAATCGGTCTGGCAGGGAGACACGATCCTCACGCGCTGCGTCCATGCGGGCAGGCTTATCGTGTCGACGCGCATCACGGCGACGCATTGGAAGCAGACCGTGCCAATGACTCTGGGCGAGCCCTATACGGTCATGAACCGGACCTATGTGCTGGGCGAAGCCATGCCGGCACAGGTAGCCGGGCAGACCATCCCGCCCGGCGCCTATCGCTTCACCTATGCGGCGCGCTGAATTCAGGCGCCGGTGCTGTCCCCGGTACTGGCACACGAGATCTCTTCGATCGCATTGCCGAGCGCCTGGTCGAATTGCTGATCGTCCATCTTCGCCTGCAGAACTTCGAGCAGCGCGCGGCTGAAGCTTGCGATCATGCCGTCGTTCTTGGCCAGCTCGCGGCAGGCGTCTTCACGGCTGTAACCGCCCGAAAGCGCGACGACGCGCAGCACCTGCGGATGATCGATCAACGGCTTGTAGAGGTTCGGCTCGCTCGGAATCGTGAGCTTCCACATCACCTGCTTGCCTTCGGGCACGCGCTCCATCTGGTCGAGCGCGTTGGATAGCACCAGCGCTTCGGCCTGGACGCGGCTGTCGCTCTTCAGGCTCACTTCGGGTTCCAGGATCGGAACGAGGCCCTGATCCAGAATTTCGAGGCCGAAATCCATCTGCTGGCGGATATTCTCGGCGATGCCCTTCTGATCGGCTTCATGGATGACCGAACGCATCTTCGTGCCGAACACGCCCAATTCCTTGGCCCGCGCGCAGTCTTTCGCCAGCGTCGGCATCTCTTTCATCAGCTGCACGCCGTTTTCGGTGTCGTGCATACCCTTGTCGACCTTCAGGAACGGCACAATGCCGCGGCGCGAGAGCAGGGCCGGAATGGGCGAGCCGTCCTTGGAGCAACCCTCCATCGTCTTTTCGAACAGGATCGCGCCGATGACGCGTCCGTCGGAAAAGCTGGGCGATTCGACGATGCGGCAGCGCATCTCGTGGATCTTGGCGAACATCTCCTCGTCGCCGTCCCACTCGCTATCCTCGACGCCATAGGATTGCAGCGCCTTGGGGGTGGAGCCGCCGGACTGGTCCAGCGCCGCGATAAAGCCCTGCCCGTCACGCATGCGCGCGGTCATCTCTTCGAAATTCATAAATCCGTCCTCACGATCCGTGGATGCATTCGTATGCAGAAGCCCTTAGCCATACCGTTTCCCAGCGGCAAGGCGGTGGGCGGGTTCGTCCAGATTCGAGCGGGTCGTCGCTAGGCAGCGAACTAAACGCGGAGTTGAGCGTATTACGCAAAACGGAGCGGGCCGCGTGGGGCTCGCAGGCGGAGACAGTTCATCCCCGATAGATCCGGTAACGAATTACGCGGTAGCGGCGGCTGGCGCGGCGCGATCGCGCTTGCCATCGTACTGATGGCGGCTCTTTCGGGCGCGACACAGCTGACCCCGCTCTTTCCGACCTATATCGAAAAGCGGATCCTCTCGTCCTTCACTCTCACGCTCGTCTTCGCGATCTATGTCGTCGGCGCGCTTGGGATGATGTGGCTGGGCGGGTCTCTCTCGCGAAAATTCGGCCGGAAATTGCTGCTCGGCGCGGCGCTCGCCGCGATCCTTCTGGCCGACATCGCATTCTATTTCGCGAGCGGTCTGCCACCGTTGATGCTGGGGCGATTTCTTTCGGGCGCGGGCGTCGGCGTGTTCGTCGCCATCGGATCGCTTGCTCTCATCGACCAGCTTTCCGAAGAACACGAGGAGGCAGGCTCGCTGCTGGCGGCTTGCGCAAATGTGGGCGGCCTGGCCTTCGGATCGGTTTTGGCCGGATTCGTCGGCGAATTGGCGACGCGGCCGCTGCACACGCCGTTCCTCGTCCATCTCGCCCTGATCGCGGTGGCTTTCGGTATCCTGATGCTGAGCGCCCGGACGATTGCCAGCGACCGCAGCCGCGCGATCGATTATTCCTTCCCGCGCATTCCCGATGAGGCGCGCGCCGTATTCATTCCGGCGGCGATCGCTGCATTCGCCGCTTTTGCAGTGGGCGGCTTCTTCGGAGCGTTCATTCCGTCCTTCGCCAGCGAGGAGCTGGGGATCGACGACGCTCTGGCCATCGGGATCATCGCTGCGCTGGTATTCGCTTCGACGGTGATCGGAAATGTCGTCGCCACGAAATTGCCGGAGCGTTTCGCGCCCCTGATCGGAGCGGTCGTCCTGTTCGTGGGCGCCTGCATTCTCGGGACGGGCCTTGCCACGGCGTCGCTCACGATCCTTGCCGTGGGCGCGTTCATCGCGGGACAGGGCAACGGCATCGCGCTCCAGTCGGGGCTCAACGCCATCAAGCGCGAATCGCAGCAGGAGAACGAGACCGAGGCGGTCACGCTGTTCTTCATGCTCGCCTACAGCGCGCTGGCTTTACCGATCCTGCTGGCGGGCGTGGTGCAGCAATTCTTCAGCCTGAAGGCGACGGCGGTCGGATTTGCGATCGCCATCGCGCTTCTGGTGGGCGTGGCGATCGTGCTTCTGTGGCGCCGCCTGCGCGAAAGCGATTCCGCTTAACCGCGCAGAGCAGCGACGCCGGGCAGATCCTTGCCTTCCATCCATTCGAGGAACGCGCCGCCCGCCGCCGAAACGAAGGTGAAATCCTCTTTCACGCCAGCATGGGCGAGCGCGGCGACGGTATCGCCCCCACCCGCGACCGAGATCAGCGATCCGCTCTCCGTGAGCGCGGCGGCAGTGCGTGCTAATGCCACGGTCGCAGCATCGAACGGCTCGGTCTCGAACGCGCCGAGCGGGCCGTTCCAGACCAGCGTCCGGCAGGTCTTGAGCACGTCGCCCAAGGCTTCGACGGCCTGCGGCCCGACATCCAGGATCATCTCGTCCGAAGCGACCTCGTGGACGTTGCAGGTGCGCAAGCTGTCCGGGTTGGCGGCAAATTCCTTCGCCACCACCACGTCGTAGGGGAGATGGACGGTGCAACCGGCATGGTCCGCCTCGTCCATGATGCGGTTCGCAGTGTCGGTGAGGTCATGCTCGCACAGTGATTTACCGACATCGACACCCTTCGCAGCCAGGAACGTGTTGGCCATTCCGCCGCCGATGATCAGGTGCTGCACCTTACCGACGAGGTTGGTGAGCACGTCCAGCTTGGACGAAACCTTTGCTCCGCCGACCACGGCAGCCACCGGCTGTTCCGGCGCGCCGAGAGCGGCGTCGAGCGCCTTCAATTCCTCTTCCATCGCCCGCCCGGCATAGGCGGGGAGCAGGCGCGCGAGGCCTTCGGTGCTGGCATGGGCGCGGTGGGCAGCGCTGAACGCGTCGTTGACGTAGAAATCGCCATGCGCCGCGATCCCCTTGGCGAAATCGGTATCGTTCGATTCCTCGCCCGGCCAGAAGCGGACGTTTTCCAGCAGGCCGATATCGCCCGCTCGCAGGATGCCGATCGACTGTTCGACCACCGGGCCCATCACTTCGGGGATGAACATGATCTCCTTGCCCAGCACCGCGTCGACATCGCCCTGCACGAAGCTGGTGGTCATGGTCGAATTGCGCTGCCCCTTGGGCCGTCCGAAATGCGCGAGCAGGAGCACTTTCGCGCCCTTTTCGGTCAATTCCAGAATGGTGGGCTTGGCCGCTTCGACGCGCGTGACATCGGTGGCGGCCCCGTCCTTCATCGGCAGGTTCAGGTCCACGCGCACGAGCGCGACTTGGCCGGTAAGGTCGGCGGGGAGATCGTCGAGGGTCTTGAAGCTGCTCATCGGGTAAACCTATCCGTTCGGTTCGAGCGAAGTCGAGAACCAATGCACGCGCGTGTCTCGACTTCGCCCGACACGAACGACCCGACACGAACGGACGGGTTGCGCTTACAGGAACTTCGCCATTGCGCCCGCAGTGTCGAGCATGCGGTTCGAGAAGCCCCATTCATTGTCGTACCAGCTGACGACGCGGGCGAGCTTGCCTTCCATCACGCTGGTTTCCAGGCTGTCCACCGTGGAGCTGGCCGGCTGATGGTTGAAGTCGCTCGAGACCAGCGGCTGGTCGGTGTAATCGAGCACGCCCTTCAGCGCGCCTTCCGCCGCCGCCTTCAACGCGCCGTTCAGTTCCTCGACGCTGGTGTCGCGGTTGGGCGTGAAGACCAGATCGACGAGGCTGACATTGGC
>LULJ01000585.1_pt1 | contig 12245 bp, 11 predicted proteins | sample 728171 | NCBI WGS metagenome assembly LULJ01 (sample SAMN03860292, study PRJNA289734) | marine metagenome | biome: seawater column; feature: ocean; material: water; isolation source: Red Sea water column Station 169 - depth 25m | place: Saudi Arabia: Red Sea | collected 2011-10-15 | depth 25 m
GAATATCAACGCCCTCATCCATAGTCGCTTCGATAAAATACTTATCAGGTGTACTTAATGTTAAATGATTTATGTTTTGGTGTGATACGAAAATCGAAATAAAAAATACAAAAAAAATAATTATAGATAAAAGTAAACCAAAATTGTTTTCATAAAAAACTGCAATTAAAAAACAAAGAATTAAAAAAAAACCAAGTCCTAATCCATTTAGATTTGGATAAATAAATATTTTACCTTTATTTTTTTCCTTTAAATTTTGAATAAATGGCGCTTTTGCTATTCCTTGAATAGTCTTTGCTATCATTTTTGGATATCTATTTTTGCTAAAATCTCTTGATTTATAAAATTAAATTTATCCTCCTGTTTTAAAAATTTTATACGGTGTCGAAATATATATGGAAGGATATCTTTAATCTCTTGGTGTGTTACGTAATCTTTTCCATGAACAACAGCCCAACCCTTTGCAAGATCAATAACTTGTTTTAAACATCTTGCGGATACATGAATGTGTTGATCTAAAGATTTTATCATTTCTTCAATTTCAATTACATATTTGTAAATTTCATCATTAACTGTGACGCTTCTTTTTTTGTCTTGGAGTTTTTTCCAATCAATTGGTTCTGAATTAATCGATGTTAAATCATAACCATTTTTCAACATATCCACTTTTTGATTTTCATTTAAATCTGATAATGAATATGAAATCATAAATCTATCGAGCTGTGAATCTGGCAAACTACTGGTTCCAGAAGAGTCCATTGGATTTTGAGTTGCTATAACAAAAAATCCTCTATTTAATTCATCAGCAAGTACAATATTTGTAAATATAGGACCTTTTTGAAAAACAAGTTTTTCATTTTTATAAATATTAAATCCTAAAATATCACTTGGTAATAAATCAGAGGTAAATTGTATTCTTTTAAAATTAAGTCCAAGATTCAAAGTTATTGTTTTTGCAAGAGTTGTTTTTCCTGAACCTGGATTGTCCTCAATTAAAATACTTCCTTCTGAAATAATTGCTGCCAAAGTTAATTTTACCTTATCAACATTGCCAACAATCGATTTTGAAATATTTTTGATTAAATTTTCAAACATTTTATAAAATAAAAAACTGTAATTGCTTTTCTAATAAAAGAAAAATTAAATTTCCTGCAATGATATATGGTCCGAATGGGATTTGTGTAGACATTTTTTTCGTTTTTTTTATTAAATCTGGTGTAACTGATAATAAAGCAATCGCTGATGATAAAAATATTACAAAAGGTATCGCATCTAAACCAAACCAAAAGCCAATTACTGCAAGAAGTTTTGCGTCTCCAAGCCCCATTCCCTCTTTATTTTTAATCTGTTTGTAAAAATAAATAATTCCCCAGATAATAGCATAGCCAAAAATCCCCCCAATGAGAGATAATACATAATATGGAAAAATTGGATCTAGATTTGGTAAAAATGATTTAACAAAACCAAGAACCATTAATGGATATGTTATTACATTAGGAATTATAAAATGTTCGAGATCTATAAAAAATATTATTAAAAAACCTAAACTTAATATGAAAAGTAGTAGTGTAGTAAACGAAATACCATATAATAAATAAATAAATAAAAATGAAAGGATGCTTATTAGTTCAACAAGAACATATCTAAAGGATATTTTTTTTTTGCATTTTCTACATTTTCCACCTAAAAAAAAATAAGAAAAAATTGGTATGTTATCATGCCATTTAATTTGTTTTCGGCATTTTGGACAAATTGATCTTCCAGCAACAACACTTTTATCTTTTGGTAATCGGACAATGCAAACATTTGCAAAACTGCCCCAAAGCCCTCCTAAGATTATTATGAATAAAAGATCCACTGATGAAAAAAAATTTTTATAATTTGATATTGGAAGTTATATGAATGATGCCATCAATCAAGAACTGAACCATCAATACTGCGTCATGTAAGTGAATATATAGATTTGGGCTGTTGATGATTAACTCCATAGTTGTAAAATTTACCAAAATGCGCTTAAAATACCAGTTAAATAAATGTTTCTTTTTAAACCAAAAAAACCTGAGGAACCTAAATTAGAGGTTGTATCCAAAGCTGATGTTGATCTTGAGATCATCATGAAGATGAATCAGCAGTTTGCTTCTTCTTTAGATTTAAATGATACTTTAAACACTGCGCTTAGAGTGATCATTGAAAGAATTAATGCTCAAGCTGCTAACATTTTTTTAATCAATGAAAAAATTAGTAAATTTGAGTGTATTGCATCTTTAAATCAAGACTACCTTAATGAATATCAATTAGACCTGAAAGATGGAGTAATGGGTAAAGCCGTTAATGAAAGAAAGTGTATTCGTGTCGGAGATGTAAGAAAAGATGTAAGAGAAATTGCAGAATTCTATTTTGATTTAGATAACAAAACAAATTTTACAACTTTTTCAGTTCTATGTTCTCCGTTAATAGCAGCCAATGAATGTATTGGGGTTATTCATTGTCTCAATAAAAAAACAGACAATAAACTTTTTCAAGAAGAAGATCGTCAATTATTAGAAACTTTATCTGCGCCTGCAGCATTTGCAATTCGAAATGCAAAAATGGCTAAAGAAATGATAGAGAAGAATAAAATTCAAAAAGAAGTTGAGATTGTTGGTGATATTCAAAAATCTCTGTTATCAAAAAATAAAAAAGAACAATTCCCAATAGCAGGCATAAATATTCCAGCTAAAGTTGTATCAGGTGATTTTTATAATTTCTCTGATCTGGGAAATGGAAAGTACGGATTTGGAGTTGCTGATGTTTCTGGAAAAGGGATAAAATCTTCACTGCTTATGTCAAAAGCCTCAAGTTTATATAGTTGCCTAAGTAAAACAAATTTTTCAGCTGCTGAATTACTCATCCAATTAAATAATGAAATCTGTGAAACTATTTCAAGAGGAATGTTTGTTACGATGTTAATTGGCATCTATGATAGTAACAAAAAAGAATTATTGCTATCGAGTGCAGGTCATGAGCCGCCAATCATTTTTAGTAAAGAAGGAAATTTTTCAAATTATAACGAATCTGGGCCTCCTTTAGGCATTATGGCAAATACAAAATATAGTGAGCATACTATTCCTTTTGACAATAGTTCTATGTATATTTTTACAGATGGAATAACTGAAATTAAAAATCCAAAAGGTGAAATGTTAGGCTCTGAAGGTTTTCAAAATTATATTAAAAAATATAAAGATAAAAATAATAGTGAAAGATTAAAAATAATAATTGATGATATTTTAAATTCTGGGCACATTCAAAAAGATGATTTAACAATTGTCGTGATAGATAGTAAAAATTAAATTATTGTATAATTTAAAAAATCTTTAATTACTGTACGAATATATGGCTGATTTAAAATAAAAAACTTTGATAGTTTATTAAAACCAGAAGACCCTTTTTTAGCACTTGATGTTGTATATAAATTCTGCTCGTTTTGAATTATAAATTGTTCTTTCGACAAATCATTGAGTTTTCTTATTACGCTCGCTCTAGGCATGCCAGTAAGCTCTGATATTGTAGTAGGATTTAAACCTTTAGAATTTTCTAAAGTAAATTGAGTTATAGTATTTACATAATTGTCTGTGATTTTGTCTGAACTTTCACCTGTAATTTGTTGTTTTGAATTTTTCATATTGTAAGCCTGATTCAAAATACAGACACAAAAAACCATTGCATTTTCATAGTTTTTGAAGAGTTGTTTGAATTTTAAAACTAATCCTATTTGAAAATTAAGAAAATCATTCCAATAATGAGTATAATTTTCTTTTATTTTTTCCTCAAAATACTGTGCACTAAAACTTTTTTTACTATTTCCTAAAGTTAATCGTTCTGTTGCTGTTGATAAAAAATTAGAAAAATTTTTTATACTTACAATTGGTTTTTGAAAAGTGAATGCATTCTGTTGAATAGTTATTTTTTTTTTATTTCTTACTATAATTCCATCTCTGGTCATCTCGTTAAGTTTTCTTCTTGCAGTCTCCTTTGTTATATTTAGTTCTCTAACAATTTCGCTTATACTAATCTTTTCAATCTCAACTGATTTGTTTGAATAAAACTGATCAAAAGTCAAATTATAAAAATGTTTGTTATATGTAGAAAGAGTTTTATTTACTAAGTGAGCAAGAATTATATATTTATCAATATCTTGAAACGAATTATAAGCGTTGTGAAACCAACCAAACTGCAATTGGTAGTATTTTAACATCACAGCTTGATAATTTTTATCACAAGCATCATTGATAACTTCGATATTTAACTGATTAGAAATTTTTGGTTTTAACTGAGACATTAAATTTTTTTTCGACTTCTAATGTAAGTAAAATATATAAGTATAAAAAGATACTGTAGCAAAGCATATGCTGCGACTGGAAATATAAATTTAGGATTATCAAACATTAAAGCTCCAATTACTATTCCTATCCCTCCATTTTGTAATGTTGTCTCAACAATTACTGTAACTTTATCTTTTTGACTTAGCTTAAATAATTTAGTGAAGTATAGACACATTATAAAAGCTAAAACAAATATTAATACTGTTTTGATGCCTGCATATCTAATATACTCTGGTATTAAATAAAGATCTTGATAGACAGCTATACCTACAATTGCCAAAAATATTAAAAGAGATAATTTATCAAATATAGGATCAATTTTTTTTGATAAATCATAAAATATCGTATTAAATATTATTCCAAGTATCACTGGAATTGTAACTATTGCGAATAATTTTAAAGAAGCACCAATTAAACTTGTATTAAATATAATAATACTGGAGTCTTTAATAACATAATTAAAATAAATCTTTATTATAATTGGTATTGTTATAAATGCTATTAATGAAGTAATAGCGGTTAGTGATATAGATAATGCAACGTTTCCTCCCATTTTTTTTGATAAATAGTTTGAGGTTACAGCGCTTGGAAGGCATGTGATTAAAACTATACCAACTTTAACCTCAACAGGAAAAGGTATAGTAAGTGCAATTACGAAGCCAATTAATGGCATTCCAATTAATTGAAGAACCAGACCTAAGTAAAAACTTAGTGGATTTAATGCAATAGCTTTAAATGCTGAAGCTTTAATTGATAAGGCCAAAGAAAACATTATAAAAAACATTCCAGCTGGACCAGCTAACTTAACAAATTCCATATTATCTCTTTTTGGATTTATAAGTTAAATTAATAAAATTTCTAGTAATTTGAAATTTGATCCTGGCTATAAATTTTACAACTCATAACAATACTTAAACCTAACATAATCGATAACATAGAAGAACCGCCATACGACATAATTGGTAGCGGAGCTCCTACAATTGGAAGTAATCCCAAAACCATTGAAATATTTACGAATATATAAAGAAAAATTGCAGATGCAAATCCAAAACAAAACAGTTTTGAAAAGAAACTTTTTGAATAAAAGCCAATGCTAATAATTCTGTAAATCAGTAATATATATAAAAGCAGAAGCATTATAGATCCGATAAAGCCAAATTCCTCTGAAAAAAGTGTAAATATGAAGTCTGTGTGTTTCTCAGGTAAAAACTCTAAATAACTTTGCGTACCTTTTAAAAAACCTTTACCAAAAAAACCTCCCGAACCTATGGCAATTTTTGACTGTATAATTTGGTAACCTGCACCAAGTGGATCTCTGTCAGGGTTAAAAAAAGTCAAAATCCTTGATTTTTGATAAGGTTTCAACAAAGAAACTGCGAAGGGTAAAGAAACAATTAGCAATAAAGTAGAGTAGACAAAATATTTAATATTTAAACCAGCCAACCAAATTATTATCACTCCAGTTCCAGCTATTAAAATAGATGTTCCAAGATCAGGTTGTTGTAATACCAAATAACACGGAATGAGTAATAAAATTAATGGTACTAGAATAAATTTATAATTTTGTATCTCTGCAGTTTGTATTCGATGATAGTATCTTGCAAAACAAACTATTATAGCAATTTTCATAATTTCAGAGGGTTGAAGATTTAAAAAATAAAGATCCAACCATCGTCTTGAACCGGATGCCATAAGACCAAAAAATAAAGTTATAAATAAAAGAGATACACAAACTGCATAAAAAAAATATGCATTTTTATACCAAAATGTAATTCTAACAAATGATAAAACTAAAAACATTCCAAAAAATACCAACAGTCTAAGCAAATGATTTTTAGTGTAAAAAGAAAACTCACCTCTTTCAGTAGAATAAATTGCAAAAACACTTATCGCGCCAATTAGAATGATAATGAGTATTAAAAAATAATCTACAGATTTTAATTTTTCAAATAATGAATAATTTCGTGTATTTAATCTTTCAGTTAACATTATGCTAAACTTGTACTTCCTTTTTCAATTTGTTCTCTTAAAGAATGACGATCAATAATCTTCTTAATTAATTTACTTGCTAGTGGTGCTGCACCACTACTACCAGATCCTCCATGTTCTACTAAAACACTTATTGAATATCTTGGATTTTTATATGGAGCGAACGCGATGAATAATGCATGATCTCGATTTTTATACTCTATTTGGGATTGATCTAAATCAAGCTTTCTTTCTTCTTCCGTAATTCTTTTAACCTGTGATGTTCCAGTTTTTCCAGCATATTGATACTTTAGATCATCATATCTTGATTTATAAGAAGTTCCATATTGCTCATTAGTTGAACCAAACATCGCATCTTTTATAAATTTAATATTTTCAGGATTTCTATATAATCGCTCATATAATTTGTAATCTCTATCGACTAAAAATTTTTCATCGTTTGAAAAATCTGCAGTTTCGTTTACGAATTGATTCGCAATTTTGAGTCTCGCACTTTCATAATTAATGCTTTCATCTTGAATAATATGGGGTTTTATTTTGTATCCTCCGTTTGCAATTTGAGCTGTCATTAAGCATAATTGTAGCGGTGTTGTTTGAATATACCCTTGACCTATTCCATTTATTACTGTCTCACCTAAATACCATGATTTGCCAATTGCATTTTTCTTCCAAAATGTATTTGGGACTACCCCTTTTTTTTCATCAAAATAGAGGTCTTTTAAAATATTTGAGCCAAGACCATAGCGCTTTGCAATGATTGCAAGTCTATCAACCCCCAACAATCTAGCCATTTCATAGAAATAAATATCACATGATTGCTTAATTGCATTTCTTAGTCTCATGTATCCATGTCCTTGTTTTTTCCAGCAGTGATATTTAACATCATACAATTCATAAGGATGCTTGTGTCCTTTACATAAAATAGGTCTCTCTGGATCAATAGTTCCAAACTCTAAAGCTGCAAGAGCAACCAAAGGTTTAAAAGTTGAACCTGGGGAATATAATCCAGCAATTGATTTGTTTACCAATGGTTTTAATGGATCATCTCTAATCTCTCCCCAATCTTTGTGACCAATGCCGTGTGTAAATTTATTTGGATCATAAGTAGGAGAAGATGCCATTGCAATTATTTCTCCAGTATAAATATCCATAGCCGAAATTGATCCTGCTTTACCTTTTAAAAGTTCTTGTGCTAATTGTTGTATTTCAAGATCAACCGTAAGCTTAATTTTCTCACCTTGGGTTTCTTTTATATAGTCTATTTGACTAATTCTTTTTCCTGAAGAATTTACCTCATATCTTTTAATTCCATATCTACCAATTAGTTGTGTTTCTTTTGCATATTCAATACCTGATTTCCCTACCTTTAATCCTGGAACTAAATTTTCTTTTATTACATCTTTTCTCTCAATATCTTTTTGACTAGCTGCTCCAACGTAACCTACTACATGAACTAGCGCATCCTTATATGGATAAAACCTTGAAGATGAAACAACTGGTTTGACTCCCTCTAACTCATGAAGATATAAATTTAGTTTTGAAAATTGTGTCCAATTTAAATTATCAGATGCAACTAAGGTATCCCACGGTTTCAGTCTTTCTTTTTCTCTGTAAATTTTTTTTAATTCATTATTTGATAATTCTAAAATATTTTTGAGTTTAAAAATTACATCATTAAAATCTTTGATCTGGTCCAAATCTAAGTGAACCTGAAATACTCTATCGTTATCAGCAAGAATATTGTTAAAATGATCGACTATTAATCCTCTTTGGGGAGGCGTTTTCCATTCTCTAATTCTATTTTTATCTGAAAGTAATTCATATTTTTCTCTGTCTGAAATTTGTAAGCTGTACAATCTTGATGTAATTCCTCCTAATAAAATTAATTTTGCAGCAGCTAACATAAAAACTCTTCTTGTAATTAATCTGCTTTTTTCAACGCTACTGGCTCTATTTTGCATTTTCTTGCCTTAAGTCTATCAAATAAATTTGATTAAATAATTTTGAAAATAAAGGATATACTAAAAAAGTTAATATAGAAGAAAACATTAAAGCACTATATTGAATTGGAATATCAAAAATGATTGTCAAAATGGTATAGTGTAATGAACTTATAATTAAAATTGCTATAATAAAAAATCCCCAATCATATAATAAGTTTGGAAGAAGAGTTCTGGCTCTTATAAATAATGCAAAAGAACAAAGAAGCATATAATTAATTGACGAAATACCAATTGGAAAATTTTGAACAACATCATTAATAATTCCTGCACAAAACACCAAACCATAACCTAATCTTTCAGGTTTTTTTAATATCCAAAAGAAAATTAAAATATATATAAAATTAAATGAAAAGCTTACGTTAAACAAAAGAAAGGATAAATCAAAACCAGTAAAAGCTATAAAAAATAATAGCAAAATAGGGAAACTGTGGATAAAAGTTTTATAAGCTTTTTTTGGAAAAGATAATGCCATAATTAGTTATTTACACTTATAAATTTTAATTGGTTGTAATTAACAAAAAAATCGACATATCCTATTCCATCATCAATTTTGACTTTTCCAACTGGTATTGCTGGAGAAATTATTCCATCAACGCCTGAAGTATAAACTATTGATCCCTCTTTTATTTCGTTCATCTTTGGCAAAAATTCTAGATCTGCAAATGAGTTATTTCCATTGCCAGATAAAATTGCATTAATTCCACCAGGTTCTATGACCACTGGAATTTTGCTATTTAAATCTGATGCTAGTAGAATTCTAGATGTTAACAAATTTACATTTATTATTTTTCCAACGAAATAAGATTGATCTTTGACTGCAACACCTAGTTTAATTCCATGCTTATAGCCTTTGTTTATTATCATAGATTTTAAAAAAGGACTTTGTTGATCAAGTAAAACTTTTGCAATTAAATAGTTTTCAGATGCAGTTTCTTTTTCATCTATTAATTTTTTAAGTCGAATATTTTCAGATTTATAAAACTCTATTTCATTTTTTATTTTCTCAATTTCAAAATTTTTTACTCTTAAAATTTTAAATTCGTCATACATATTAAGATGATCTTGAAGCAAGTAGTATTGATCTTTTACATAAACAAATGGAGCTGATACAAAAAAAGATCCTTTAAATATTAAATCTTTTGTTATAGATCTAAATTTATTAATTGGACCTGATTTAAAATACTCTAAAGATAAAACTAAAATTGAAATTATTAAAAGTGTAAATAATGAAAAGTTTTGACGTGTCCCTTTTTTTAAAAAAGCTGATCGAATAGCAATTATAAAATCATCTCTACCCGAATCTGCTGCCATAGTATTTTAATACTCAGATAATACAGTAGAAAATATTTCTTCTTGATCTAGTGCTTTTCCTGTTCCAATTGCGACACACGATAGCGGATCATCTGCTATATTAACTGGTAAACCTGTTTCTTTAGAAAATCTTTTATCAATATTTTTTAACAAAGATCCACCACCTGTCATTGTTAATCCCATATCAACTAAGTCGGCAGATAGCTCAGGAGGTGTATGCTCTAAAGCTTTTTTAATTCCAGAAACAATATCTTTTAAAATTGGGTTCAAAGCTTCTGCGGTATCCTCTTCTGAAATATTTACCTCTTTAGGTGTACCTGATCTAATATCTCTTCCCTTTACAGCATAAGTGTTGTTATTCGTTGGTATAGCTGTTCCAATGTCTTTTTTAATTTTTTCAGATGTACTATCTCCAATCATAAGATTGTATTCTTCTCTCATATAATCTCTTAACGCGTTATCCATTGCATCACCTGCCACTCTTAAAGATTCTGAATATACAACTCCACCCAATGACATAACTGCTATCTCAGTTGTTCCTCCACCAATATCAATTACCATAGAACCAGTTGCTTCAGATATTGGAAGTCCAGCTCCTATTGCAGCTGCAATAGGTTCTTCAATTAACTGTACCCTTCTTGCACCAGCCGCAAGCGCGCTGTCTTGAATAGCTTTTCTCTCAACTGGAGTTGATCCTGTTGGAACACAAATTAAAATTCTTGGATTTGCTAAAGTTTTTTTATGAACTTTTTTGATGAAGTGTTTAATCATTTCCTCTGTAACAATAAAATCTGCAATCACACCATCTCTTAATGGTCTTATTGCTTGACTGACTTTTTTCCTTTATTATCAACAACTGCAACAACAGATGGTTCGTTTAGAACAACTCCTTTTCCTTTTAAAACAACAAGTGTATTAGCTGTTCCAAGGTCAATTGCCATGTCCTGGCTCCAAAATTTTTTAATTGATCCTAGTATTTGCATTCTCTTATATTCCTTTCATTTGTTTATTCTCAAATTGCTCCTCAGGAGCTGTTTTCTCTCTTTTAATAATCATTTTATTTAAAGAATTTATATATGCGTTTGCTGAGGCAACTAGTGTATCAGTATCTGCTGCTTGACCAACAGTTGTTTTACCATTTTCCTCAATTTTTACACTTACTGTTGCTTGTGCATCTGTTCCCTCCGTTACTGCATGAACTTGATAAAGTTGTAAATTTACATCATGAGGGTAAAGTTTTTTAATACATTTAAAGATTGCATCTACTGGTCCATCTCCAGTCTCCGATGTCTTTTTTACATCACCGAACACATCCAATGTCATTTCTGCTTTTTGAGGTTCGCCAGTTCCAGCAAATACTTTTAAAGATTTTAAATTTATCGCATTAACTTTGTTATCAATAATTAAACTATCATCAATTAATGCTATTATATCTTCATCATACACATGTTTTTTCTTATCAGCTAAAACTTTAAATTTTGCGAATGCATTACTTACTACATCATCTGTTAAATCTGGATAACCTAATGAATTTAATTTATCTTTAAATGCATGGCGACCAGAATGTTTCCCCATAACAAGAGATGTTTGTTTTACACCAACACTTTCGGGTGTCATAATTTCATATGTTTGTCTGTTCTTTAACATTCCATCTTGATGAATTCCTGCTTCATGTGCGAATGCATTTTTACCAACAATAGCTTTATTGTATTGAACAGGAAAACCTGTTGCATTTGAAACAATTTTTGACGCTTTGCTTAAAAGAGTTGTATTAATCCCAGTATCATAAGGCATCAAATCTGGTCTTGTTTTGATTGCCATTACTACTTCCTCTAATGCGGCGTTTCCTGCTCTTTCTCCTAATCCGTTAATGGTACATTCAATTTGTCTTGCACCCGCTTGAACACCAGCAAGTGAGTTTGCTACCGCTAATCCTAAGTCGTTGTGACAATGAGTTGATAAAATTGCTTTGTCAATATTTGGAACTTTATTTAACAAGGTTTGAATTATATTTGTAAATTCAGATGGTATTGTATAACCGACAGTATCTGGAATATTTATAGTTTTTGCACCACATTGAATTGCAAGTTCAACAGTTTTGCACATATAATCCATATCAGTTCTTGTTCCATCTTCACATGACCACTCCACATCATCAGTAAATTTTCTTGCATATGTTACATGCTCTTTAATAGATTCATAAACCTCCTCTGGAGATTTATTAAGTTTGTGTTTCATATGTAATGGACTTGTTGAAATAAATGTGTGAATTCTAAATCTTGGAGCATGTTTTAATGCTTCATAACAACGATCTATATCTTTTTTTGAATGTCTAGATAAACCTGCCGGAATAGAATTTTTTAAAATTTTACTTACTTCTGTTACTGCTTCAAAGTCTCCAGGAGATGCAATTGGAAAACCAGCCTCAATAATATCAATTCCTAATTCATCAAATACTCTAGCGATCTGAATTTTCTCCTCCAAACTCATTGATGCTCCTGGTGACTGCTCACCATCTCGCATGGTAGTATCAAATATAAAAACTCTGTCTTTATTAGCCATAAAATGTAAATTTATTTTC
>LULJ01000470.1_pt1 | contig 12139 bp, 10 predicted proteins | sample 728171 | NCBI WGS metagenome assembly LULJ01 (sample SAMN03860292, study PRJNA289734) | marine metagenome | biome: seawater column; feature: ocean; material: water; isolation source: Red Sea water column Station 169 - depth 25m | place: Saudi Arabia: Red Sea | collected 2011-10-15 | depth 25 m
CGGGCAGCGCATCCACGATCGCGGCATCGTCTATGCACCCGATTATGTGATTAACGCCGGCGGCATCATCAACGTGGCGCTCGAATATCTGGGGCAGGGCAGTCAGGAGGAGGTCGAAAGCCGCATCCACCTGATCCCGGGTCGCCTCGCCGAGATCTGGGCCGAGAGCAAGGCAAGCGGCACACCGGCATCGACGGTGGCGGATCATATGGCGCAAAAGCTGATCGGGCGGCGCTGACGATCGGCCGGTTGCAACATGGGATGGCGCCCGCGCCAAAACGCGCTAAGCCGCTCCCATGAAGCGGCATTTCTATCTGGTTTCGGGATGGGCCTCATTGGGGCTCGGCGCGCTCGGCGCGTTTCTGCCGCTGCTGCCGACCGTGCCTTTCGTGATCCTTGCCGCCTTCTGTTTCGCGCGCTCGTCACCGCGCCTTGAGGCCTGGCTGCTCACGCATCCGACCTTCGGACACCATATTGTTGCCTGGCGCGAGAAGGGAGCGATCAGCCGCCGCGGCAAGCTTGCCGCAAGCGCCGCCTTTGTTTTCAGCATTGCGCTGGCGCTACTCTTTGCGCCGTGGCCGTGGATGATGGCGCCGATCATCGCGGCCGTCGTAACGGGAAGCTGGATATGGACAAGGCCGGAGGCATAGCCCCCGGCCTTGGCCGTCTCAGCAATGTCGTCCGAGCTTAGAAATCGACCGACACACGCCCATAGACCAACCCCGAACGGTAGACGGTCCGGATATTCGTCGAGCAGATTGTTGGCACCGACCGCGATCTGCACCGGCTGAACCGGGCGGAAGCGGAATTCCAGATCGACAACCCATTTCGGCGTAAGGGTTATATCGCCCGGAGCGGCCCCTTTCGGAATGGTGATGTCGAGGCTGGGGCCGGGCAGGAAGACCTTGCCATAGCGATTGGCCCGGAGCGTCATTCCGGCGGGACCCGCTTCCCAATCGACCCCGACGTTCAGCTTGTTCGACGGCTGGCCATCGGTCAGGCGGAAGCTTTCGGGGCGAGCGAACAGCCGCTGCGCCGTAAAGCCGCTGAACGTCCGGCGATCGGTGATTTTGGTATCGTTGAGATTATAGCCGGCAGTCAGCGTAACCTTGCCGATCCCGAAATCAGGCAGGCGATAGCTTCCGACGATATCAACGCCCTGCGTGCGGGTGTCGATGCCGTTGATGAAGAAGCGTGCCGATGTGCCCTGCACATTGGCTGCCTGAAGGATCGCGACGACGTCTGCGCCCTGCAGGTTTTCGGTGAGCGTGATGCGATCGTTGATCTTGATGCGGTAATAATCGACTGTCAGGCTGAGTCCGCGGACCATGTTGAAGGCGACGCCGCCGCCGAAGTTCACCGATTTTTCAGGCTTCAGCGGCTGCGCCCCGAGTGCGACGGCAATCGGCGATGCAACCGGGAAGGTGCCGATCTCGATCAGCGTCCCGTTCACATTGTTCGTCGAGGTCGTCGAGAAGAACTGCTGGGCCATCCCCGGTGCGCGGAAACCGGTCGAAACCGACCCGCGGAAAGCGAGACCGCCGATGGGCTCGAACCGCGCTGCAAGCTTCCCGTTCACCGTGTCGCCGAAGTCCGAGAAATGTTCGTAACGGCCCGCAGCCTGGATGTTGAACATATCGCTGATATCGGCATCGAGTTCGAGATAGCCGGCAAAGCTGTCGCGCGACTTGTCGATCGCGGTGGTCGGCGAAAAGCCGGGGAACACCTGCGAACCCGGCGCCGCGCCGTTCGAGAAGGTGTAAGGACCGGCGATATAGCTTTCGAGCTGCCCCGGAACGATGCGGTAATTCTCGTTCCGCCATTCCGCGCCGAGCGCCAGCGTGGTGCTGCCGACACCGAGGTTCAGGTCACGGCTTGCGTCGAGGTTGACCGAGGTTTGCCCCGAGCGGAGACCGCCTGCGTCGAACTTGCGCGGGCTGTGCAGGCTGCCGAGCGAGGTGTTGACGCTGTTCTCGACGCCATAGTCGAGCCGGTTCGATCCATAGTTGACCGACAGGTCCAGATTCCAGCCTGCGGTTTCGCCGCGCAGCCCGCCGGCGATGGCGATATCCTGAATGGTGCTGGTAATCAGCGGCAGGAAGCCGTCGGGATAGATTGGCTGGCCGCCATTGTCCCAGTCGGCGTTGCGCGAGTCGAGCGAGCGGCGATAGAAGCCCGCGCCGTTGGCGTCACGGATGCCGTAACTACCGAAGCTGTAGAGCTCAAAGCTTTCGCCAACATCCATCCCGGCGTTGAAGAAGAAGTTCATGTCCTTCGATTCGCCATCGCCGAAGCGGTGTTCGTAGCGGTTGAAGGTCACCTCGCGCGGATCCCCCGCAGCGGCATAGTTGCGCCGCAGATCGGGGCCCGAGCGGTTGGTCGGCGAACGGTCCTTATATTCGGCCGTGAAGTTGAAATAGCCAGCATCGCCGATCGGCAGGCCGATATTGGTCCCGATGGTCCAGGTGTCGCCGTCGCGGCGCTTGCGATCCTCGCCCGTGTAGGTGATTGCCGGATCGTCGGACGCGCCCGTCGTCGGTGCGACGCTGGCGACCTGCGCGACATCCTCCATCGTCGTGATATATTTGCCGAAGCTGATCTGCGCACGGCCCCCGACGCTTTTCTTGAGCTGGATGTTGATAACGCCAGCAATCGCGTCCGAGCCATATTGCGAGGACGCGCCGTCGCGCAGCACTTCGATACGCTCGATTGCCAGCGGCGGAATCGTGTTCATGTCGACGCCCGCCGAGCCGCGTCCGATCGAACCATTCAGGTTGAGCAGCGACGACAGATGGCGGCGCTTGCCGTTCACGAGCACGAGCACCTGGTCGGGCGCGAGGCCGCGCAGCGTCGCCGGACGCAGCGAGTCCGTACCGTCGGTCAGCGACGGCTGAGGGAAATTGAAGGAAGGCACGAGCTGGTTGAGCAGCCGGTTCGTTTCGGTCGTCCCGCTATTCTGCAACGATTCGCTCGAGATCACGTCGATCGGCACGGTGCTGTCGGCGATCGTCCGGTCGGTCCGGCGGGTGCCGGTTACGATGATCGTTTCGTTCGCATCCGCGTCGTTGGCGCCTTCCTGTGCGAAAGCCGGTGCAGTCCAACCGCCTGCGACCAGAGCGGTGGCGAGCGCGAGGCTCGATAATTGGGTCGTGTTTTTCATGGTCATCTTTCCCTGTTGATTGCCCCTAGAGACGACCTGCACAGGTTTGATGAGAAATGCCGACGCTTCCACCCCTCACGCGGTCGAACGAGGCGCTATTATTTCGTTTTGGTGACATCTGTGGCAATTGAGCCACACAATCTCCGCGCGCTAAGTAATTTTATGTCTCCTGAGCATTGCTATCGATATCATTCGTGCGCGTCGCCGATGGCGTCAATTGTCTAGACCGCGGGCGTGCGCTCGCCTAAGGCTCGGCGCGCGATGCACGCCTATGCGAATCCGACCCGTTTTCTGGCCATTGCGCGTCCGCTGACGCCGTGGCTGCTGTGGCTGGGACTGGCGTTCCTGTTCGCCGGGGCATGGGCCGGGCTGACGATGGTGCCGGGTGAAGCCAAGCAGGGCGAAACGGCGCGCATCCTCTATGTTCATGTTCCCGCCGCCTGGCTCGGCATGGGGGGCTGGACGTCGCTCGCTCTTGCAGGGCTGGTGCAGCTCGTGTGGCGGCACCCACTGGCCGGGATTGCGGCGCGCGCGATCGCGGTGCCCGGGATGCTGTTCACCGCACTATGCCTTGCAACCGGATCGATCTGGGGAAAGCCAACCTGGGGAACCTGGTGGGAATGGGACGGGCGCATGACGTCGATGCTCGTCCTATTGTTTCTCTATGCCGGTTTCGTCGCTTTGACGACGGGCGACGAAAGCGAGCGGCAGGGAGGAACACTGTCGCGCGGGGCCGCCATTTATGCGCTGGTCGGCGCTATCAACATCCCGATCATCAATCGCAGCGTCGTATGGTGGAACAGCCTGCATCAAGGGCCCAGCATCACCATGCGTGGATCGAGCATCGACGGCAGCCTGTTGTGGCCGTTGGGCTTGACCTTGGCCGGATTTTCGCTGCTATTCGGGGCGATCGTGCTGATGCGCATGCGGCGGATCATCGCCGACAATCGCGTCGCGGCGCGTCTGCGTCGGCTGGCGGACGATGAGGGGACCGACTTTTGACCGGCGTCATAACCGGAAACGGCCAATGGGCCTATGTCGCGGCGGCCTATATGCTCACCGCGCTCCTGAGCGGGGCGGTGGTCTGGCATAGCTGGCGGGCGATGACGAAGGCTGAAAAGCGTAGCGACGCGCTGCGCAGGGACCGGACATGAAGGCGAAACATCAACGACTGATTCTGGCGGCGGTGGCGCTGTGCGGGGTCGGCGGCGCGGGGGTTCTCGCGGCAAGCGCGCTGCGCGACGAGGCGGCCTATTTCCGCACGCCCGCCGAAGTTCAGGCCGGCAAAACCGAAGTGGGCGAGGCGATGCGACTGGGCGGAATGGTCGCGGCCGGCAGCATCAAGCATCAGCCCGACGGCGTGACGATCCGCTTCGTCGCCACCGACGGCAAGGCGTCGATCCCCGTCGAATATAAGGGCATCGTGCCCGATCTGTTTGCCGAAAATGCCGGAATGGTCGCCGACGGCCGGATGCGGGCCGACGGCACTTTCGTGGCCGACCGTATCCTTGCCAAACATGACGAACGCTATATGCCGCCGCAAATGGGCGACATGCCCAAGGCCATGAAAGCGGCGCCGAAAGCATGATCGCCGAACTGGGTCTCGCGCTGTTGTGGATGGCTGCGGCGCTCGCCTGCCTGTCGCTCGTCGCGGGCAGCCTCTATCTGCGGAGCGGCAAAGGCGATCTTGCAGCCCTCGTCCGGCCGGCGAGCGTCGCGCAGGGCGTTTTGACCGCGGCGGCTTTCGCGATGCTGATCGCGCTTTTCGTGCGGTCCGACATGTCGGTCGAACTGGTGGCGCGCAACAGTCACAGTTTGAAGCCGATGCTGTTCAAGGTCGCGGGCGCCTGGGGCAATCATGAAGGATCGATGCTCCTGTGGCTCACGATCCTCGGCCTGTCGGGCGCGCTCGTCGCGATCTTCGAAAAGCGGCTGCGCGAGGATACGCTGGTCGCCACGCTTGCGGCGCAGGCAGCGCTGAGCCTCGGCTTTTTTGCGTTTCTGCTCTTTTCGTCCAACCCCTTCAAGCGGCTGCCGATCGCGCCGCCGGACGGGCAGGGGCTGAACCCGCTGTTGCAGGATCCCGGGCTCGCCTTTCACCCGCCGACGCTTTACGTCGGCTACGTCGGTTTGTCGGTCGCCTTCAGCTTTGCGGTCGGCGCGCTGATCACGCGCGAGATCGGCCCGGCCTTCGCGCGCGCCATGCGGCCGTGGGTCTTGGGAAGCTGGATTTTCCTGACTCTGGGAATTACCGCCGGCAGCTATTGGGCCTATTACGAGCTGGGCTGGGGCGGCTGGTGGTTCTGGGACCCGGTTGAAAATGTGTCGCTCATCCCGTGGCTTGCAGGGGCGGCGCTGCTCCACTCGGTGAGCGTGACCGCGACGCGCAACGCGTTGCGCGCATGGACGGTGATGCTCGCGGTTGTCGCTTTCTCGATGTCAATGGTCGGCACGTTCATCGTGCGGTCGGGCCTGCTGACCAGCGTGCACAGCTTTGCCGTCGACCCCGAACGCGGAACCTTTCTGCTCGCGCTGATGGCGATCTACATCGGCGGCGCATTGACGCTGTTCGCGTTGCGCGCCAGCAGCGTCGCCGAAGGCAAGAAATTCGCGCTGCTCAGTCGCGAGGGATCGCTCGTCATCAACAATCTGTTGCTCACGACGATCCTTGCGCTCGTGCTGCTCGGTACGCTCTATCCGATCGTCGCCGAGGCCATGGGCGAAAAGATTTCGGTGGGACCGCCTTATTATAACAAGGTTGCGGGCCCGCTTGCCCTGATCCTGTGTCTGGTCATGGTGGCCGGTCCGCTGCTCGCCTGGCGCAAGGATGACGGGCGCAAGCTGTGGTCGCGACTTCCTGCCGCGATCTTTGCCGGGTCGGCGGTGCTGTTCGGTCTGATCCTGTTCGGCGGCAAGGTCGGCGTGCTGCCGCTGCTTGGCATGACGGTCGCCGGGATCGTCGCGGTCGCCAGCCTGGCGCCGCTGTGGGGCCGCAATCTGCGCCGGACGCCGCTGCCGACATGGGGCATGGTGATCGCGCATTTCGGCGTCGCAGTCGCGCTTGCCGGGATGGCCGCCGAAAGCGCTTTCATCAAGGAACGGCTGGTGGCTGCGGCGCCGGGCGAGACCGTCACCGTCGATGATTTCACGGTGAAGTTCGTCGGCGTCCGCCCGATCGCTGGCCCCAATTATACCGCGGTCGAAGGAACGCTGATCGCGACAACGCCGTCCGGACACAGCTTCACCCTGCGGCCCGAAGCGCGAACTTTTCCCGGGCTGATGGGCGGCGCGCCAACCGAAACCAACGAGGCCGCATTGCTGACGCGGCCGGGCGGACAGCTTTATGCCGTGCTCGGCCAGCCCGTGACCGGCGCCGACGGCCGCGCCGACCGCTACCAGCTTCGCCTGTGGTGGAAGCCGCTGGTCTGGTGGATCTGGCTGGGCGGGGCCTTGATCGCGATCGGTGCGGCCCTGTCGCTGCTCGGCCGCGCGCAATTGCTGACCCTGTGGCGCAGTCACCGCGCGCGCAAGGCCGAAGGGCGCTACGCATGAAGACCCGCTGGATCCTGTTCGTGCCGCTGGCGATCACCGCGCTGCTGTTCGGGGCCTTCATCTATCGCCTGACGACACCGGCCGAGACGCTGATCCAGTCGCAGTGGATCAACAAGCCGATGCCGTTGTTCGACCTGCCGCCCGCAACTGCCGGCGTCGAAGGCCTGAAAAGCAGCGACCTTGCCGACGGGCGGCCGCGCCTCGTCAACGTCTTTGCCAGCTGGTGCATCCCGTGCCGCGCTGAGGCGCCGCAGCTTGAGGCGCTGAAGGCCGCGGGCGTGCCGATCGACGGAATCGCGATCCGCGACCGGCCCGACGATGTGGCGCAATTCCTGCGGGAAAATGGCAATCCCTTCGACCGCATCGGGTCGGATGTGCAAAGCAGCGTCCAGATCGCGCTCGGCTCGTCGGGCGTCCCCGAAACCTTTCTGATCGACGGAAAGGGGATCATCCGCGAACAGATACAGGGCGTAATCCTTCAGGAGCGGGTGCCGGAAATCGTCGCCAAGCTGGAGAAGATGAAGTGAGGGGCTGGACCATCCTGCTCGGCTCGCTTGTTCTGGCCGCTGCGCCTGCGGTCGCGCAGGATCGCCTGCCGCCGGCGCCCTATGCCTATCAGCAGCTTCCTGATCCCGCGCAGGAGGAAAAAGCGAAGGCACTCATGGAAACGCTGCGCTGCCTCGTCTGCCAGGGGCAGTCGATCGCCGACAGCGATGCGCCGCTCGCCGGCGACATGCGGCATGAGGTGCGCACCAAGATTGCCGCGGGAGAAAGCCCCGAGGCGATCCGCAAATGGCTGGTCGCGCGCTATGGCAATTGGGTCAGCTATGATCCGCCGTTCGATGCGGCCACCGCCCTGCTGTGGCTCGGCCCGCTCGCTTTTCTTTTGCTCGGGGGATGGCTGGCCTTCGGACGCTTCCGCCGCGACGCGGGCGATGCGGAGAACGCTCCATGATCTGGATGTGGATATTGCTTGTCGCCTTGATCACGCTGGGCGCCATCGTCTTGTTCGGCAAGCTGCCGGCAGCGGCTCGGCCGCTCGCTGTCGCTGCGGTCATGGTGGGCGTCGCCGGTTATGCGTTGCAGGGTAGCCCATCCTTGCCCGGCAAGCCTATCGTAGCGCCCGAACAGCTTGAAGGTTTCGGCGAGGCGATCACCGATCGTCAGCAGGGTATGGCCGACCGTTTTGGACCGGCCGCACAGTGGATCGCGATGTCGGACGGCTTTGCGCGAACCGGCAAGACGGCGCTCGCTGCGCAAACGCTCGAAAAGGGGCTGGAGCGTTATCCCGACAATGTCGATCTTTGGGTGGGCTTGGGCAATGCGCTTGTTGCGCATGGCGGCGGCGTGATGTCGCCCGCCGCCGCGCTCGCGTTCGATGAGGCCGCAAAGCGCGATCCGAACCATCCCGCGCCGCCTTTCTTTGCGGGCCTTGCGATGGCGCAGAGCGGCGATCTGAAAGGGGCGGACGCGGTATGGAGCCAGCTTCTGGCGCGCACCCCGCCCGATGCGCCGTGGCGCGCGGACCTCGAGATGCGGCTGGCCCAATTGCGACAGGCGATGGGGCCGGACCTGTCCCCCAATGCGCCGACCGGGCCTTGATTCAATGCTATTCCTGTCTCTCCCGCTGGTCTAAGGCGCGCCAATGACTGTCGAGTCGCAACAGGGTCAGGCAAGCGCCGAAAGCGCTGCGCCCACCGGAATCGAAATGGGCCAAACGGGTCACGGCCATCACGGTGACGGCACGCTGAAGCTGGCGGTCGGCGCCGTCGGCGTCGTTTTCGGCGATATCGGCACCAGCCCGCTCTACGCTTTCCGCGAAACCTTCGCCGGCCATCATTCGATCGAAGCCGACCAGCTGCACATCTATGGTGTGCTCAGCCTCGTCTTCTGGTCGATGATGCTGGTCGTCACTTTCAAATATGTGATGACGATCATGAAAGCCGACAACAAGGGCGAGGGGGGCAGTCTGGCGCTGCTCGCGCTGATCAGTCGCTCTTCGGGCGGTGCTCGCTGGACCTGGCCGATCGTTTTGCTCGGCGTTTTTGCCACCGCGCTCTTTTACGGCGACAGCATGATCACTCCGGCGATGTCGGTGTTGTCGGCCACCGAAGGCCTGCAATATGTCAGCCGTGGTTTCGAACCCTACATCGTCCCGATCGCGCTGGCGATCCTGATCGGTCTCTTTGCGATCCAGTCGCGCGGAACCGCGAAGGTTGGGATGCTTTTCGGGCCGATCATGCTTGGCTACTTCCTGATGCTCGCGGTATTGGGGGTCATGCATATCGTCGATCATCCGACGATCGTCATGCACACGCTGAACCCCATCAACGCGATGCGCTTTTTCTATTATGACGGCTTCACCGCCTTCATCGCGCTTGGCGCCGTCGTCCTCGCGGTAACGGGGGCGGAGGCGCTCTATGCCGACATGGGCCATTTCGGCCGAGCGCCGATCGGGCTGAGCTGGTTGTGTTTCGTGCTACCCGCGCTGATGCTCAATTATATGGGGCAGGGCGCGATGGTGCTTGCCGGACAGGTCGCGCCCACGGCGCAATTGATTCAGGATCCCTTCTTCCTGATGATGCCCGACGCGTGGCGCGTCCCCGTCGTGCTGCTCGCGCTGCTGGCGACGATCATTGCCAGTCAGGCCGTCATTTCGGGCGCCTTTTCGCTGACTCAGCAGGCCATCCAGCTCGGTTTCGTACCGCGCCTGCGGGTCGAACATACCAGTGCGTCGGCGCAGGGGCAGATTTACATTCCCGTCGTCAATTGGGGCCTGATGGTCATGGTCATCCTACTCGTGCTGTTCTTCGGCTCGTCGAGCAATCTGGCTGCGGCTTATGGTATTGCCGTGACCGGCGCGATGTTCATCGACACCTGTCTGATGAGCGTGGTGCTGTTCAGCCTGTGGCGCTGGCCGGCGTGGAAAGCGCTGCCCGTTCTGGCGGTATTCTTCATCGTCGATGTCGCCTATTTCGGCGCCAATCTGATCAAGGTACCCGATGGCGGCTGGGTGCCACTGGCGATCGGCCTGACGATCTTCACCATGCTGACCACCTGGTCGCGCGGCCGCAAGCTGATGCAGCAGGAAATGGCAGAAAGCGCGATGCCGATCCCGGTGTTCGTGAAGTCCGCGGCGAACAGCGCAACGCGCGTCCCCGGCACTGCCGTTTTCATGACGTCGACGTCCGATGGGGTGCCGCACGCGCTGCTTCATAATCTGAAGCACAACAAGGTGCTGCACGAACGTATCATCCTGTTGACGATCAAGATTGCCGACGTGCCGTTCGTGCCGGAAACGAAGCTCTGCCAGCTTGACGATCTGGGGCAGGGATTCCATCGCCTGATCCTGCACTATGGTTTCATGCAGCCAGTGGACGTGCCCGATGCGCTGAAACGCACGACCGCGTGCGGCGGCGAATTCAAGATGATCGAAACGAGCTTCTTCCTCTCGCGTCAGACGCTGATTGCCGCCAAGAAACCCGGCATGCCGATCTGGCGCGAAAAGCTGTTCGCATGGATGCTGCGCAATTCGGAAAGCGCGATGGAGTATTTCCGTCTCCCAACCAACCGCGTTGTCGAACTGGGAAGTCAGGTTGCCATCTGATCGTCCGCACCGGACCAATAAGCATTTGAACATCGGCGTGTGCTTTGCGATGCTGGCGCGAACCCATCGGGACGCCCGACATGCAAGCAGGGATTAGCTCCGCGTCATTACTGCCCGCCGCGCCGGCGCCCTTCGCGCTGATTGCGGGAAATGACTTTTCGACCCTGCCGGCGGACGCCGAAGTCGCGCTGCGTCATATGGGCCTTCGCCCGGAGCGGCTGGATGTGTCCGGAACATCTGGCGAAGGCGCTGCCTTTCGCTTGCGCCTTGGCGACTTGTATCTCACGGCTGCGCCAGCAGGCGATCGTGCGGTTGCGCGTATCGATCCGGCGCATCCGTCGACGAGTTCGCTCGCCGCCAGCCTTCCCGCCGATTGGCGGACCGGAGGGCGATGCTGGTTTTTCGAGCCCGCACCGATCGGGAGCGAAGACGAAGAGAAGCCCTCAATGCGCGATTTCTTCATGATGGCTTCGCTGCTGATCGATCTCTTTGACGCAAGTCACTTCTTCTGGGGGCCAGCGCGGCTGTGGTCCGACGCAAAGCAGTTCCGGGCATCGACTGCGGAGATGCTCGCGAGCGGGATGCCTCCGGTGCTCCACCTCATCGCTTTCCGGCAGCACGACACAGGCGACGCGGAGATTATCCGGACGCGCGGCCTTGCGCATTTCGGAGGACAAGAGATGGAGGCTGCGCGTCCGATCGGTTGGACTGTTGCCGATCTGGTGCGTCGCCTTGCGCGGCTGTCGCTCGACATCATCATCAATGGCCCGGTTCGAGGGGCGCGTCGCTTGCCCGGCCTCGATCCGGGCGAGTGGATATCGATGGCACCGCGCGGATCGTCCGAAGCGCTTTTGGTCGAGTTTGGCCGCAATCCTTGATGGCAGGGAGGCGGTGGTATGGCGCCCCGCCGCCGCGACGTGGATTTCAGCGCCATCACCTAATCCCGCTCGCGCTTCTCGCCCAGCCGCAGATGGCGGCGATGTTCGGGGCGCTGAAAAGTGAAGGGTTTTGCCTCCGCGACTTTCCGCGCAACGGATTGAGCCTGCCGGCGTGCGAGCGGCTGGCGCTGTCGTGCGGACACGCTCTCCACCGCGGCCCCCACCATGGTTATAATGATGTGATCGCGGCGCGGGTCGATATGATCCGGATATATTTCGAACGACAGATCAACCGCGACGTTCGCGCGGCACGGCGCACGGCCGCGATGCGTCTGGCGTTGTTGCAGGATACCATGCGCCGCGCGCTCACCGACCGCCATGGCACCGGCTTCTGGCTCAACCGGCGCGATCCGATGCGCTTGTTCGCGGATCGCCCCTATCTTGACGAAGCGATCACGCGGCTGTTCGGTTAGCCTTGGAGCCGTACCTTGCTCTGCAATTCGGCCCATGCGTCCTGATATTGCGCTTCGAGTTCAGCGACGAATTCTGCAACCGGGCGCACGCCCCGGACCGAGGCGATCCCCTGACCCGAGCCCCAGATATCTTTCCACGCTTTCGCCTTGGTGTTGCCGCCGGACCCGAAATTCATGGTCTTGAGGTCGCCTTCGGGCAGATTGTCGGGGTCCATCCCCGCGGCAATGATCGACTGGCGCAGATAATTGCCGTGTACGCCGGTGAAGAGGTTGGAATAGACGATATCAGCCGCGCGCCCTTCGACGATACCGTTCTTGTAGCCGTCGTCGGCATTGGCTTCGGCGGCGGCGATGAAAGCGCTGCCCATATAGGCTAGGTCGGCGCCGCATGCCTGGGCTGCGAGGATTGAGCGCCCGTGCGCAATGGCGCCCGAAAGTGCGACCGGGCCATCGAACCATTCGCGGATTT
>LULJ01000450.1_pt1 | contig 12122 bp, 16 predicted proteins | sample 728171 | NCBI WGS metagenome assembly LULJ01 (sample SAMN03860292, study PRJNA289734) | marine metagenome | biome: seawater column; feature: ocean; material: water; isolation source: Red Sea water column Station 169 - depth 25m | place: Saudi Arabia: Red Sea | collected 2011-10-15 | depth 25 m
GGACGTAAAAATTGCAAAATAGTAAAAAGGACAGGAACGCTTTATGTTATTTGTAAAAATAAAAGACATAAACAAAGACAAGGATAACTATGGCAAGAGTTGGTGGAATTAATATACCTGATAATAAACATGTTGATGTTTCCTTAACTAGTATATTTGGGATTGGCAGAAAAACAGCACAGGATATTTGCGATAAGTTTAAAATACCTTATTCAAAAAAAGTATCAGAACTTAGTGACGGAGAGCTTGATAAAATCAGAGATGAGCTTAAAAATTACCAAGTTGAAGGTGACTTAAGACGAGACATTAACTACAACATAAAAAGATTAATGGACTTAGGTTGCTATAGAGGGATTAGGCATAGAAAAGGCCTACCCCTTAGAGGGCAAAGAACTAAGACTAATGCAAGGACAAGAAAAGGTCCAAAAAAAGCAATTAAGGCATAATGGCAGTAAAAAAGAAAACAAAAAAAATAGTCACTGATGGTATAGCTCATATAAATGCTAGCTTTAACAACACAATCATTACTATTACTGATATGGGTGGTAATGCTGTTTGTTGGGCAACATCAGGTGGATCAGGATTTAAGGGTTCAAGAAAAAGTACTCCTTTTGCTGCACAGATTGCTGCTGAGAGAGCTGGAACAATGGCAAAAGACATGGGAATGGTAAATGTTGAAGTTAGGGTTAAAGGTCCTGGTGCAGGTAGAGAATCTTCAATTAGAGCCTTAAATGGTTGCGGGTTGCGAATAAATAAAATAACTGATGTTACACCACTGCCACACAACGGGTGCAGACCACCAAAGAAAAGGAGAGTTTAGTTGGCAAGATATAGAGGACCAAGACTAAGACTATCTAGAAGAGAAGGAACAGATTTAATGTTGACTTCTGGAACAAGAGCTATTGAGTCAAAGTGTAAATTTGAGAATAAACCAGGGAATGCTATGTCTCGAGGAAGATTGTCAGATTATGGCACTCAACTAAGGGAAAAACAAAAAGTTAAAAGAATGTATGGCGTCTTGGAGAAACAGTTTAGAAATTACTACTTAAAATCAGCAAGAATGAAAGGTAATACAGGTGAAAACTTATTAAATCTTTTGGAATCAAGGCTCGATAATGTAGTTTATAGAATGGGATTTGCAACAACCAGAGCTGAAGCAAGACAAGTAGTAAATCATAAATCTGTAGAGGTAAATGGAAAAGTTGTAAATATCCCATCTTATGACTTAAAACCTGGAGATGAAGTTACAGTTAGAGAAAAAAATAAAGAACAACTAAGAATTAAAGCTGCTGTTGAATTGGCTAAATCCAAAGATGGACTCAGCTGGCTTGAGGTGAGCTTTGATGATATGAAAGGGAAGTTTGTTACTTACCCTGACAGATCCGAATTAAGTTCTGAAATTAATGAGAATTTAATTATTGAGTTGTACTCAAAGTAATAGAGGGAAAAATGGAAGAAAAATTGAATGTGCTTGCACCAGAAGTTGCAAAAGTCGAAGAAGTTGATAAGAACAACTTAAAAGTTGTTTTAGAGCCGTTTGAAAGAGGGTTTGGTTATACCATCGGACATAGTTTAAGAAGAATCTTACTGTCCTACATGCCGGGGGCAGCTGTCACTGAAGTGAAAATTGAAGGTGTTGCTCATGAATACGGAACAATAGAGGGAGTTAAAGAAGATATTTTAGATATTTTGTTAAATCTAAAAGATATGGCAATTAAACTTGATGGTTCAAATGAAGCAGAACTAAAGCTAGATATTAAAACACCAAAAACAATTCTTGCATCAGATTTAGAAGTGCCTGCAGGTGTAGAAATAATTGATCCAAATCATGTTATTGCAACACTCGTGGAACCAAAAAAACTTGTTATGACTTTAAAAGTTTGTACAGGAGTGGGATATGAGCCTGCCGAAAATAATCAGAATAAAGGTGTTGACTCACTTCATCTTGATGCAATTTTTTCTCCAGTCAAAAGAGTAAATTATAAAGTCGAGAATACCAGAGTAGAAAATAGAACAGATTTAGATAAATTAATTTTAGAGCTTGAAACTGATGGAACTATCGATGCAAAGCAAGCAATTAAATTTGCTGCAACAATTCTACAACATCAGCTAGCAGTTTTTGTCGATGAGGAACTTGTTTCAAGAAAAGAAAAGAGAAAGGATAAATACGACTTTGATCCACTTTTATTGAGGTCTATTGAAGAGCTTGAATTAACAGTGAGATCAACAAATTGTTTGAAAGCAGAAAGTATTTTTCTAATAGGAGACTTAATACAAAGGTCTGAAATGGATTTACTAAAAACACCAAACCTAGGAAAAAAATCATTAAATGAAATCAAAGACGAACTTGGATCAAGAGGTTTGTCTCTCGGAACTGTGCTGAAAAACTGGCCACCAATGTAAAATGAGACATAGAAAGCTTAGTAGAAGATTTAGCAGAACATCATCACATAGAACAGCTATGATGAGGAATCTAGCTATCTCTCTTATAGAGCATGAAATTGTAAAAACTACAGTCGAAAAAGGAAAATATCTTCGTACATTTTTAGAGCCTCTTATAACTAAATCAAAAAAAGATACTCTTCATAATAGAAGAAAAGTTATTTCATCACTAAATTCTCAAACTGCCGCATCTAAACTTTTTTCTGATATATCTCCAAAATTATCTGAAACAAATGGAGGTTATTTAAGAATTATTAAGGCTGGATTTAGACCAGGAGATAAAGCAGACATGTGTTTTGTAGAATTGACATGCAGAGACCCTGAAAAAAGTCTGTCTGATACAACTTTGGAAGATAATGCTATTACCTCACCTGAAATAGCTCCAGTTCCAGAACAATCCCAAATTGAAAGTACATCTGAGACTGTTGCTGTAGAAAAAGAAGCTAAAAAACCTACTTCAAAGAAAGAAGAAGAGAAAAAACCAGCTCCTAAGAAAGAAGCTGCTAAAAAAGAAGAAGAGAAAAAACCAGTACCTAAGAAAGAAGCAGCTGGTGGAAAAGATTTGTTAAAAATCCTTTTAGGTAATTTTTAACATTTGACCGGTAAAGGACTTTTTATTTTTTAAGATAGCCTTTAGATCACCTTCAGCAACTACCGTCCCCCCGCCATCTCCACCTTCTGGGCCAAGATCGATTATCCAATCTGAAAGTCGAATTACGTCTAAATTATGCTCTATAACTAATACTGAATTGCCTTTGCTTACTAACTGGTTTAATACATTCATCAGCATTTGAATATCATGAAAATGAAGTCCAGTAGTAGGTTCATCTAAAATATAAAGAGTTTTTCCAGTATCTCTTTTAGAAAGTTCTTTCGATAATTTTACCCTTTGAGCTTCACCACCAGATAAAGTGTTTGCAGCTTGGCCAAGTTTCACATAAGACAGTCCTACGTCCTGCAGTGTAACTAATTTTTTAAGAATTTGAGGTATTGAACTGAAGAACTCTGCTGCCTCTTCAACTGTCATTTCAAGAATTTCATGTATATTTTTTTTCTTAAATTTAATTTGCAATGTATCATCTCTAAATCTTTTACCTTTACAAACATCACATTCAACATATAAATCTGGAAGAAAATGCATTTCAACCTTTACCCAACCTTCTCCTCTACAATTTTCACATCTTCCGCCTTCAACATTAAAACTAAATCTACCTGGTTTATACCCTCTAGCACGTGCTTCTTTAGTATTTGAGAAGATTTCTCTTATATATGTAAATAAGCCTGTATAAGTTGCAGGATTAGATCGAGGTGTTTTGCCTATAGGACTTTGGTCGATCGATATAAGTTTATCAATATGTTCTTCTCCCATAACTTTTTTAAATTCTGTTGAGTCTGGAACTTTATGTCCATGCAGTTTTTCATTTAGTGCAGGTATCAAAGTATGATTTATAAGTGATGATTTTCCAGAACCAGAAACTCCCGTAATAGAAACTAATTTATTTAATGGAATATCAACACTTACATTTTTTAAATTATTAGTATTTGCTCCAGAAATTAATATAGATTTATTAGAAGTAACTCTTTGATCTTTTGAGATGCTTATTTCTTTTTCTCCTCTCAGATATTTTGCTGTAAGTGATTTTTTATTTTTTTTGATTTCTTCTAAATTACCCTCAGCAATAATTTCTCCACCATGAATTCCAGCACCAATACCAAGATCTATTACATGATCAGCAGACTTTATCATTTCTTCATCATGCTCAACTACAATTACTGTGTTTCCAAGATCTCTTAATTTTATAAGAGTATTTATCAGTTTTTGGTTATCTCTTTGATGCAAACCAATTGAAGGCTCATCAAGCACATAGATTACCCCAACAAGACCTGAACCAATTTGGCTAGCTAGTCTAATTCTTTGTGCTTCACCGCCTGAAAGTGTTTGAGCACCTCTTGAGAGATTTAAATAATTTAGTCCAACATCTTTCAAAAAAGAAAGTCTTAGGCTAATTTCTTTACAAATTTTCTCAGCAATCTCTAATTTATTCCCAGTAAGATTTAAGTTATTTACTATTTCAAGAGCATCATCAATCTTTAAGTCACTAATTTCAGGAAGATTAAAACCATCAACAAAAACATTTCTTGAAATAGCATTCAGTCTTTTTCCGCCGCAACTTTCACATTTTTTCTCTGAAATATAGCCACTAATTTTTTCTCTTATAAAAAATGAGTCTGTACGGTTATATTGTCTCTGAAGTGATGGAATTACACCTTCAAAATTTTCCTTTTTAGTTTCTTGATTAGTGAGATCTTTAAATGTAATTTTCTCATTTATTCCCCATAAGATTTTTTTTCTAGTTTTTTCAGACAAACTTTGCCAATTTTTATTTATGTCTTCTTTAAGATGATCAAAAATTCCTATTAATTTTGACTGGTAGTAAGGGGTATTCCATGGCTCTATACATCCCTGCATGACACTAAGGTTTTTATATTTAACTATTTTATCTTCATCGAAATAAGTATTTGTTCCAAGGCCATCACATTCCTCACAAGCACCACTAGGATTATTAAAAGAAAATATTTTTGGCTCTAACTCTTGTAAAGAAAAATTGCACTTTGGACACGAATGTTTATTTGATAATCGAAAATTTACGTCTCCAGATTGTATGTCAACTGATCCTTCTGAAAATCTCAATGCAGTTTCTATAGATTCTGTAAGTCTTTGTCTGCAATCATCTTCATCTTCAATCATAAGCTGATCAACCAAAACAGATATATTATGTTTTATATTTTTTTCCAAGATTGGAACTTTATTTATTTGATAAATTTCTCCATCAATACTTACTTTTGTGAATCCCTCTGCCATAAGTTGAGAAAGAAGTTCAACATGTTCTCCCTTACCATCCATAACTATGGGAGCAAATACAGAAATTTTATTTCCTAATTCCTTTTGAATTACATTGGCTACCATAACAGTAACTGGTTTAGCATCTAGCTCAAGCCCATGATCTGGACATTTTGGTATTCCTACTCTTGCGAAAAGCAGTCGTAAATAGTCATGAATCTCAGTAATAGTCCCAACTGTTGACCTTGGATTATGAGAGGTTGATTTTTGTTGAATTGAAATCGATGGCGATAATCCCTCTATTGATTCTATATCTGCCTTATCCATTACAGATAAAAACTGCCTAGCATATGTTGAGAGTGATTCAACGTATCTTCTTTGCCCTTCAGCATATATAGTGTCAAAAGCTAGAGAGGATTTCCCAGATCCAGAAAGCCCTGTTATTACAGTAAGCTTATCTCTTGGAATTTTCAGAGATACATTTTTTAAGTTATGAGCCTTAGCTCCTTTTACTTCTATAAATTTCAATTTGATACAATCGAGTAGAAGTTTTATTATAGATTACTTATATGTCTAACGGTCTAAATAAAGTATTAATTATTGGAAATTTAGGAGCTGATCCAGATGTAAAATTTACACAGGCTGGTAGTCCTGTCGCAAATTTGTCTATAGCTACTACCGAAAGATGGAAAGATAAAAGTTCTGGAGAGCAAAAAGAAAAGGTTGAATGGCATAGAGTTGTTCTTTTTAATCGCTTAGCTGAAATTGCCCAAGAGTATTTGAAAAAAGGTTCGCAAATTTATGTTGAAGGTAAACTTCAAACAAGATCTTGGGAAGATGATAAAGGTGAAAAGAAGTACACAACTGAAGTCATAGCAAGAGAACTAACAATGCTAGGTTCTAAATCATCATCAAACGATACGGGAGCGGCTCCTCAAATGGACGAACAGAAGCCACCTCCAATTGATGACGAGATTCCTTTCTAAATTTTTTTAATAATTATCGAACCATTTGTTCCACCAAAACCAAATGAATTCGACATGAAAGAATTAATTTCTTTTTCTATATTTTCTTTAAGAATCGGAAAGGGTTTTGCCTTAGGGTCAAGTTCTTCAATATTGTGACTGCCGCTTAAGAAATTATTTTTCATCATTAAAAGAGAATAAATAATCTCATGAACACCTGCAGCACCTAAAGAGTGCCCTGTTAATGATTTTGTGGAAGATATTGGCGGCACTTCACTTCCAAAAGCTTTTGCAATTGCCTCTATTTCAGATATATCTCCTGCTGGCGTGCTTGTTCCATGCGCATTAATATAATCCACAGTCTCAAGTCCTGATAATTTTTTCATACAATTATAGGCTCCATCCCCTGAAGGGCTAACAAGGCTATAACCATCACTTGATTCAGCACATGAGACTATTTCACCATAAATTTTTGCACCTCTTTTTTTAGCGTTATCAAATTCTTCAAGAATTAAAATCCCACCACCACCTGAGGGTATAAAGCCATCTCTATCTATATCATATGGTCTAGAGGCTTTTGTAGGAGTTTCATTATATTTTGTACTTAATGCTCCCATTGCATCGAACATCATTGCTCCAGTCCAATGATCATCTTCTGAACCTCCAGCAATAACTATTTTTTGTCCTCCATTTTTTATTAAGTTAAATCCATGTGAAACACAATGAAGGCTTGTTGAGCAAGCAGAGGATATTGAAAGTGAAATTCCTTTTGTTTGAAAAAAAGTAGAAATTACAGCAGAAGTCGTATTGCCCATTGTTCTGGTGACAGAATAAGGTCCAATTTTTTTTATGCCGTTTTCTGAAGCTTCAAATACACGTTTAATTTCTCTGCTTGAACCAGTTCCAGACCCTACAATTACCCCAGTCTCATTATTTGCAATATCATCATTATCTAAACCAGAATCCTTTATAGCTTCTTCAGCAGCAACGAAACTATATGCTGATGTTTCACTCATAAATCTTCCCATCTTCCTGTCGATTTCATCTATAGAAAATTTCATTTTCCCAGAAACATGGCATCTCATTCCATTATCTTTATACTCCTGGTTCAATTCGAGCCCTGATCTTGCATTTATAAGGGCATCTAAGACCTCATTCTGCCCTCTTCCCAGACAAGATATTATTCCAATTCCTGTTATGACAACTCTATTCATGCTTTTAAACTATTTTTTAAAAAACTTTCTATTAATTCTACGTTATCTAGTTTAAATAAAGTTTTTGTGTATTCAATGCAGTTATTAATTGCCTTATCTCTCTCCAGTCTAGTCAAGTTAAAGCCGTCATTCTTCTCAATTTCATCAAATACTGCATCGAATTTTTTTTCTTCTATTAGTTTCGAAATGTTATTTTTTGAATCTTTGTCTGCACGACTCATAGTTATGATGATCGGATAAGTTATTTTTCCTTCATTTAAGTCTTTAAATTTTTCTTTTCCAGAATTTAACTGATCAAAAAAATCAGCAAGATCATCATTTAGTTGAAAAGCATTTCCAAAATTTAATCCCAATTTTTTTAAAGATAAAATTTTTTCTTTTACTAGCTTGCCATGAATACCTAAACACTCCAAAATTCCAGAAAATAGAATAGCTGTTTTTTTCTCAATTACCTTAAAATAATCTTCTTTGCTTTTATCTGATATATTTTGTAATTGAATAAACTCTCCTTCTATCAATTGCTCTGCACAACTTATAAGCACTTCTGCAATTTGTGTATTCTCAAGTGAATTTAGAGCTTGAAAGGTTTTAGTATATAAAAAGTCACCATATAAGATTGCTTTTTTTAGCCCCCATTTTGCTATGACTGTAGGTTTATTCCTTCTAATTTTTGCCTCATCAATTATGTCATCATGTATTAGAGTCGATAGATGGATTAATTCAGCCGCAGCTGCAAGTTCAATTAATTTCTTTTTTTCAATATCAATAACAGAGCCATAAATAAATACAAGCTGTGTCCTAATAAATTTTCCAGGATTGGCAAGAACATAATCAGAAATTTCTATAATATTCTTGTTACTAGAACCTGTAATATTCAGCATTTTTAGCTTTACTTCATCTAAAAATTCAGTTAAATTTTCAACCTCATGAAATGACATAACTATATTTTAAGAAATGTACGCAATTATAGACACAGGCAATAATCAAGAAAAAGTAGAAATCGGGTCCAAAATCGAGGTTGACTTCATTTCTGATAAGAAAAAAGGGGATACAGTGAAGTTTGACAAGGTTCTGTTGCTTTCAGACGGCAAAACACCAAAAATTGGTAAGCCATATGTCGCTAAAGCATTTGTTTCAGGAAAAGTGTTAGATCATGCAAAAAAAGATAAAGTTTATGCTATACAATTTAGAAGAAGAAAAGACTCTAAAAGGATAGTAGGACACAGAAGAAAAGTTACTATGATTGATATTAAGGAAATAAACAATGGCACATAAAAAAGCAGGTGGCTCTAGTAAAAATGGTAGAGATTCAAATCCAAATTTTCTTGGAGTTAAAAGATTTGGCGGTCAAAATGTCAACGCAGGTGAAATTCTTGTAAGACAAAGAGGAACAAAATTTCATCCTGGTCAAAATGTCGGTATTGGAAAAGATGATACTCTTTTTGCTTTGAAAAGCGGTTCAGTTGAATTTAAAGTAAAAGGTGAAAACAAAAGAAAATTCGTTAATATCGTCCCTCAAAAATAACTCAAATGGCTTATTTCGATGAAGCCAAAATCACTGTAATTTCTGGCAAAGGTGGTGATGGCTGTTTAAGTTTTCGCCGTGAGAAATATATTGAAAGAGGTGGTCCGGATGGCGGTGATGGCGGTGATGGCGGCGATATAATTTTAGAAATAGATCTTAACCTAAATTCATTATCGAGTTTTAAAGGAAAAAGAAACTTTCAAGCAGTTTCTGGAAAGAATGGCAGCGGTAGAAACAAAAAAGGAAAATCAGGAGAAGATTTAGTGATTAAAGTTCCCATAGGTACTCAAATCTATGCTACTCAGACGAGGGAATTAATTGGTGAAATAAATGAATCTAACTCAAAAATTATAGTTGCAAAAGGTGGCAAAGGTGGTTTGGGGAATGCACGTTTTAAATCTTCAACAAATCAAGCTCCAAAAAAAACTACCAAGGGCGAACAATCAGACAGCAGAGAGATTTTTTTAGAGATGCGTCTTATTGCAGATATTGGGTTGTTAGGTCTGCCAAATGCCGGGAAATCTACACTTATTAACGCTCTTACAAATAGTAAATCAAAAGTGGGAAATTTTCCTTTTACTACATTAATACCGACATTAGGAGTATTAGAAAATTCGGAAAAATCACTAACTATTGCCGATATGCCAGGAATTATTGAGGGAGCTTCAGATGGACATGGTTTAGGGTTTAAATTTTTAAGACATTTACATAGAACAAAATTTTTACTTCATTTAGTTGACTGCAGCATTTCAGCTGATGAGGCATTAGACTCTTTTTCAATTATAGAAAACGAATTGAAAGAGTTTCATTTAGATTTCTCCAAACAAAAAAGATGGGTATGCTTAACAAAAGTAGATTTACTTACAGACCAGAAAATTTCTAACATAGTTAGTCAGTTTTCAAAAAAATTAAAGGATATTCCATTAATACTTATTTCATCAAAGGATGGTACTGGCTTAGAAGAACTTAAAAAAGAATTATTTAAGAGGCTTTGATTTTTTTACTAAGTCTACTTTTTAAACGTGCAGCCTTATTTTTATGAATGACACCTTTATTTGCTAAGTTATCAAGCACTGCTTGAGTAGTTTTAAATGTTTCTTTCTTATTTTTATCTTTAGTCTCAACAGCTTTTTCAACTCTTTTTACAGCTGTTCTCATCATTGATCTTTGAGCATGCTTCAGCTCATATCTTTTTTTATTTTGTCTAGCTCTTTTTTCAGCTGATTTTGAATTTGCCATATATTTCTCTCTAATTGGTGGAGGCGGCGGGATTCGAACCCACGTCCGTCATCACTTTCCCCTAGCATCTACATACATAGATTCATCAATTAATCTCGCATTAGTATAACCTGATGATCAAGACATACTAAGCAAAGCCAGTAAATTCTTCCCATTTCTTGGCAAAAATGAGATATATCCTACATTAATGACTATTTAAACCCGTAGTAGGCTACAGTTTTAAACAGGTTGGCTTTAAGCAGCCAATCTATAGTTGTAATTATCTGCAACTAATTTTTTGGACAATTTTTACGAGATGTGTCCATTCTCGGTATGCACTTCGGGTTCCATGGTAGACGTCAAAGCCAAATACGCCCCCGAGCGAGAGATAATAATACCTATTTAAAGTTTTTTAAAGCCCTTTCTTTATCTCTGTTTATATCTGCAATTTTTTTAGAAGCCTTTTTATCGTAATTTTTCTTACCTCTTGCTAGTGCTAGTTCAAGCTTAGCCAAAGTTCCCTTCCAAAAAAGTTTAACCGGAACACATGTTTGTCCTTTTGCAGAAATAGCAAAAAGTATTTTTTTTACCTCTTTTTTATTAAGGAGAAGTTTTCTAAACCTCAAAGGATCAACACCTTCTTTTTGGTTAATAAATTTAAGCGGATCTATTCTTGAACCAACTAGCCATAATTCATTTTTAATATCTTTTATGTATGACTCTTTAAGATTTAATTTCCCTTCTCGTAGGGATTTAACCTCCCAGCCCTCTAAAAGCAACCCAGCTACAAAAGTTTCATCTAAAAAATAATCAAACCTTGCTTTCTTATTGGATGCTATAGTTTTACTATTCATAAATATGATTTTACAAGATAAGGCTAAACTTTTTTCTTATCTAGGACTTTTGCCATTTATTTTCATTCCAATAATAGTTTGGATAAATCCTTCAATGCCTGGATTTTTTATTACGTCATTCATGCTTTGGTCACAATATATGGCTATTTTTTTATCAGGCACCTTATGGGCGTACGCTTTGATGCAAAAAAAAGGAATTATTCCATCCGTATTTCTATTTAGCCTCGCAACATTAGTAGTATTAACTTTAAAGGTATTCCCCATTAATAACCTTATTCAAATTAATATCGTTTTGATCACTTTATTATTGGTTTATGAGGGAATATATTTTTTTGAAAAAAAATTAATCAAATCAGAAAAGTGGTATCGAGACTTAAGATTTTTTTTAACTTTTGCAGTTAGGATTTGCCATTTAGTTATGATTGCGTTTATATTTACATATCAATAATTATCTGAAACATGCAAAGTAATACTAGGTGGAACAATAATTTAGCATTCTTACTAGCTGCAACAGGTTCTGCTGTCGGACTTGGAAATATTTGGGGATTCCCTTACAAGGCTGGAGAAAACGGTGGAGGACTGTTTGTCTTGCTTTACATTTTCTTTGTTATTCTGCTTGGATTACCTGTATTTATGGCAGAAGTCGCCATAGGAAAGATTGGAAAAAAAGACCCAGTATCGGCAATGATAAATACTGCAGAAAAAACAAACTCGACTAAGAATTGGAGAGTTGTAGGTTACTTGGGAATATTATCGAATCTATTCATAGGTGGTTATTACGCCGTTATTGCTGGATTAGTAATAAATTATGGTTTTATATCAGCATCAGGTTTCATTGGGAAAGATCCAACAGTCATTTATGACACTGAAATTTCAAGTTTTTTAGAAATGACATTTTGGTTTCTTTTATTCCTTGCTTTAACAGGGTTTGTGCTTGCTAGAGGAATAGAAAAAGGTATAGAGTCATCAATGCGTATTCTTATGCCTACTTTATTTTTCTTAATAATTTTAATGGTAGGTTATGGAGCATACAGAGGTGATATGAGTGCTGCACTTTCTTAT
>LULJ01000455.1_pt1 | contig 12118 bp, 13 predicted proteins | sample 728171 | NCBI WGS metagenome assembly LULJ01 (sample SAMN03860292, study PRJNA289734) | marine metagenome | biome: seawater column; feature: ocean; material: water; isolation source: Red Sea water column Station 169 - depth 25m | place: Saudi Arabia: Red Sea | collected 2011-10-15 | depth 25 m
CCTTTAAAATTATCTAAAAACAAAACATTAAATATTATTGGAAACTGTTACACTACTATTATTAGAGGTGTTCCAGAACTATTAGTAATATATTTATTATTTTTTGGTGGTACTGGAGCCGCAATGTATGTTGCTTCAATTTTTGGATATGATGGATATATTGAGATAAACGCTTTTATAACCGGCGCTCTTTCTATAGGCATTATATCTGGAGCATACTCTACTGAGGTTTTTAGAGGAGCAATTTTATCAATTGATAAAGGCCAATTCGAAGCATCTAAAGTTTTGGGATTAAAGAGAAATATTCAATTTTATAAAGTTATTTTACCCCAAATGTTGAGATTATCTATTCCGAATTTAAGTAACGTATGGCAAATTACACTAAAAGATACATCACTAATATCTGTAACCGGATTAGTAGAAATAATGAGACAGTCTTACATTGCTGCAGGCTCAACAAGAGACCCTTTATTTTTTTATTCTGTAGCAGCAGTTCTGTATTTAATTCTTACATTCTTAAGCATGAAAATAATTAACAAATTAGAAGTTAGATACAACAAAGGTTTTTAATGGATATAAATTTAATGATCAGTATTTTTCCAAGCCTGTTAAATGGAGCAGTCATAACTTTAAAACTTCTTGCATCTTCAATGTTTTTTGGATTGTTAATAGGTTTGCTTTTTGCAATTTTAAGGATAAATAAAAATCCAATAATAAATAAATTTGCTTATGGATACTCTTACTTTTTTAGAGGAACACCATTATTAGTTCAGTTATATTTAATATATTATGGGTTAGCAAATATTGAATTTCTAAGGAATTCATTCTTGTGGGTAATTATCAGAGAGCCTTATTGGTGTGCAATTATTGCATTTTCATTAAATACTGGAGCATACACATCTGAAATTTTAAGATCAGCTTTTCAAACAATAAAAGAAGGCTACATAGAAGCCGCACAAAGTCTTGGTGTTACAAAAAGAATTACCTTTTATAAAATACAAATTCCAATTGCAATAAAACAGTCATTACCAGCTTATGGAAATGAAATAATTTTAATGCTTAAGGGGACATCTCTTGCAAGCGTTATAACAATTATGGATTTAATGGGTGAGGCAAGGAAAGTAAATGTTTTAACTTTTAAACCATTTGAAGCTTTCATTACTGCAGGAATAATATATTTATTTCTAACCTTTATTATACATAATATTGTAAAGTACTTAGAAAAAAAATATGGATTTCAAACATGAAAGTAGCTTGTATTCAGTTATCTAGTGGCGAAAATTATAATAAAAATTTTAAGGATATTATAAAGTATGTAAATCAAGCAATAAAGAATAAAGCAGACCTAATAATAACACCAGAAACTTCTTCATTAATGTCGGCCGATAAAAATAATTTATTTAAATATTCACACGAAATGAAGAATGATCCAATAATAAAAAAAGTTAAACTTATAGCTAAATCAAATAAGAAATGGATACTGATTGGCTCAATGTGCATTAAAGAAAAAAAAAAATTAAGAAATAGATCTATTCTTATTGGACCTAATGGTAAAATAAATAATTATTACGATAAAATAAATATGTTTGATGTTAAAGTTTCAAAAAAAGAACAACATAAGGAAAGCAAAGTATTTAAGGCAGGTAAAAAATTAGTATCAGCTACGTTGCCGTGGGGAAAAATAGGTCTTTCAATATGTTATGATTTAAGATTTCCAGAACTTTACAGAAACTTATCAAAAAGAAATTTAAGTTTTATAACTGTTCCGTCGGCATTTACGAAAACAACAGGCCAAAGACATTGGTTAGCTTTATTAAAAGCAAGAGCTATTGAAAACTTTTGTTATATTTTCGCTCCTAATCAAACTGGAAAAAATACGATTAAAAGAGAAACTTTTGGACATACGGCCATTATTTCACCCGATGGTAAAATAATGGCTCTCAAGAAATTTGGAAAAGGAATTATATATTCAAATATAAAACCAAAAATAGCTATGGAATTAAGAAAAATTATTCCAAGCATTAAATAATTAATTTAAATTTTTAAGTAAATTCTATTAAAATAAAAAGTTAATGTGAGCGCTCGTAAAATCAAAAATATAGTGAAAGAAATCCATAGACCTTGATTACCAAAACCTTCAACAAGCATAAATGAACTTATTAAGTGAATAATAACAGAGACAAACATGGCATTTCTCAACTCTTGGGTTTGAGAAGCTCCGATAAATATTCCATCTAATTGGTAACAAAATGATGAAACAAAAGGTAATAACACTACCCAAAATGAATACTGGTAACTAATATCTCTTATATTCTCTATGTCGGTCATAAAATCTATAAATGAATTTTTGAAAAATAAGTAAAATAAAGAAATCAATATCCCGGTTAAAGAACTCAAAATAAATGAATTTTTAACTATTTTTATAAAAAGAAGTTTATTTTTTCTACCAATAGAATATCCAACTATACCTTCTGTTGAAAAGGCATAAGCATCTAAGATAAATGCAGACAAAAATATAAGATTTATTAAAATTGTATTAGCTGCAATAAATTCTTCGCCAATTCTTCCACCAAGATAAGTAAACCAAAAAAAAGAAAAAGTTAATAGTATAGTTCTTAAAAATATATTTAAATTTATCTCTAATAAATTTTTTAATTTTGAGGTATTTATAATTTCCTTTAAATTAATGCTAAAAGAGACATATTTTCTTAAATAATAGAAAACATAAAATAAAAATAAAAATGATGTTATTCCTGTGGCAAGTAAAGTCCCATAAGCGACACCTTTAATATTTAAATTGAATTTTAATACTAAAATAGTGCTAAATAAGATATTTAGAATAGATAATAAACCAATTGCAAGGCTTGAAATTTTTGTTTTTTGTAATCCAATAAATAAGCCTACTACAATATAAATTGTTAGTTCAAAAAGAGATGAGTAAATTCTTATATTAAAATAATCATTAAATTTATTTTTTGTATCAATTGATAAATCAAAAAATATTAGACATAAATTTAATAATTGTTTTTGGAATAGTATCAATAAAATTGATATTGAAATTACAAATAGTAGATTTCTAAAAACTATATTTAAGATGCTTTTATAATCATTTCTTCCATATGATTGACTTACTAGTCCCACAGTACCCATTCTTAAAAAACCAAAACTCCAAAATACTAATGAAAAAAAACTAGATGCTATACTCGTTGCAATCAGATAACTTTGATCACTCATATTTCCCATTAATGCTGTATCAACAATTCCAACCAGGGGAATTGCAAGGTTGGCAAAAAATATCGGTATAGATAGAGTTAATATGTATCTGATTGACGATTTATCGCTCACTTATTGATTAATAGCTTGTATATTCTTTAATTTCTTTGATTTTAGAACCTGTATGATTATTCATTTCCAGTTTAAGTTTTGCTCTGTCATCATTTAAAAAATGTACGTCTCTTGAAAGTTTTATAAATTTTTCACCAAAATCAGAATTTTTTTCACATAATCTTTTATTATCTTCAATAACCCAGAGTTTTGAATTAATTTCTTTTAATGAATTGAATAATTCAAGTAATTTTTCATCTGATTCAACATTTTTATTCAATTGATCTTTAAGTACACTATATTCATCGTTTATAAATTTTAGTTTCTCAAGATCCTTAATTTTTTCTTTTTTTATTTCCAGAATAGAGATTTTATCTAAAAGTTCACCAACTGATACTTCAACTAGTATTTTATTCATAATTTTTTATAGTGTGTTAAGTTGTTTAAAATATGTCTAATATTCTCATAATTAAACATGGTTCTTTAGGTGATATAGCCCAGGCAAGTGGTGCAATTCAAGATATTTCTGATTTTCATAAAGATGATAAAATCTATTTATTAACATCAAAGCCTTACATTGATCTTTTCAAGCAAAACCCTCATCTAGAGGACACAATTTTAGATAAGAGATTATCAAGATTTAATTTGATTTATTTATTCAATCTTATGCGCAAATTGAAAAAATACAAATTTATAAAAGTTTTTGATTTACAAAATTCTTCTCGTTCAAGTTTCTATAAAAAAATATTATTTCCCAATGCTGGCAATCTTATTTGGTCATCTTCTGAAACTACATTGCCAAATGGTAAGTCTAAAGTTGAATTTGATAAAAATCCTGTTCTAGATAGATTTAAACATCAATTAGAAGCTTCAGGTGTAAAAACTATCAAAACTATGTTTCCTGATTTTAAGTGGGCTTGCTCAAATATAGAGAATATAAAAAAAAAATTTGATTTAAATAAATACATAGTTTTATTCCCTTTCTGTTCACCACATTTAACAATTAAAAAATGGCCTTATTACAACGAACTCATAGAGTTAATAAAAAAAAAATTTGAAGATGAATATCAAATTGTTGTTGCTCCAGGTCCTAAAGAGATTGATATGACAAAAGAGATTAATGCAATTACAATTTTAAACCAAAAAAATTCATTAAGTATACAGGAACTTGCATCTTTAATAAAAGGAAGTAGTTTTGTTATATCAAATGATACAGGACCAGCACATATTTCTTCACACCTTGGTGTTAAAGGAGTAGCATTATTTGGATCACATACAACAGCATACAAAGTAAGTATAGAAAGAGAAAATTTTAAAGCAATCCAAGTAACAGATCTTAATAAACTTTCACCAGAAAAAGTTTTTGAATATTTTTTACAATCTTTAAATTAATGGAAATAAATTCGCTTTTTTTTATAAGTGTTGTTCCTGCTATTGTTTTATATGGGATTGCAAAATCTGGTTTAGGAGGTTCAATATCGTTGATATCTGTTCCTTTAATGACTGTTGTGATGCCATTACAACAAGCACTTGCTATAATTTTACCAATTTTAATTTTCTCAGACATGATAGCTGTTTATCGATTTAGAAAGGAATTTAATCTTAACATCCTGAAGTTAATAGTGCCCTTTGCAGCTGTTGGAATTATAATTGGTTCACTTACTTTTAGTTTTTTTTCTGAAAATTTATTAAAATTTATTGTTGGAATAATGGGTTTTTTATTTGCAGGACATTATTTTTTATTTAAAAAAGAAAAAACAACTCCAGCTAAGCAAAATTTTTTAAAAGGTGCTATATGCTCAGCAATAGCAGGATTTTCAAGTTTTTGTGTACATGCAGGTGGAACTCCTACGAGTCTTTATTTATTACCATTAAGATTAAAAAAAGAAGTTTACGTTGGAACTAGAATAATTTTTTTTAGCTGTGTTAATCTAATAAAACTTCCACTATACATTTATTTATCAATGATGAGTTTTGATACATTGTATCAATCCATCTCCCTTTTCCCTCTAGCTATAATTGGAATATTTATTGGCTACAAATTATTAAAAATTATAGAAGAAAATTTATTTTATAATATTCTTTATGCATTAATTCTTTTAAGTAGCACTAAACTCATTATAGACTTTATTTAAATATTTAAACTTCATCAGTAAATTTTTTAAGTATAATAGGAAGAAAAGCTACAATAATTAATATTCTTAAAAAGTGATGATAGCTAACAAAAATTGGATCAATATTATAAGCTACACTTATTACAACCATCTCATGTATGCCTCCTGGAGCAAAACTTAGAAATGTAGGAATGAAATCAAAGCCAAGAAATTGTAAAAAATAAGCCGTTACCATTGCAACAATTACAAGAATTGAACTCACCATAACCCCATGAAATATATAAAAAAATAATTCTTTTAGTTTTAAACCATTTAATCTACTTCCGAGTGCTGTTCCTAAAAAAATAAAAGCAATATTTATTATAAAATCAGGAAATCTAGCATTTACAATTTCAAAAGTATAAAATAATCCCGACAAAGCCATCGCTCCAACAAGAATTGGAGATGGAATTTTTAGTTTTTTTAAAAATATTGAAAATAAATAACAAATTAAAATTAAAAATATAATTTCAAAACAATATCTAAGATTGTAGATGTTATCGTAATTATATCCTTCGATCTCTGAAAAACCCAAATTACTAATAAATAGAATTGGTACAAAACTAACAATAAAAATTACTCTTGTTGCTTGTGGTATTAATACTTGCTTATGATTATCTTTTTTACCATATTCTAAAAGTGCTGCTGCAATTGGAACAAATGCACCTGGCAGAGCTGCTAAAGTAGCAATAAATTTATCAAATTTACAAACTTTAACAAAATATAAACCAGCCAATATTGTACTTACAATTGTACATACCAACATTGCTACAGATGAAAATACCCACAAATGTATTTTGTATAACAAAGATACATTTAGAGTCCCGCCAAGAATTATTCCAACCATTAAAAAAATAGGATTTAATAATTTTGTGGGAAATTTTATGTTAAATTTTGTAAAAGCAACACAAAGATTCAAACCTAGAGAACCTAATAACCATGGTAAAGGCAGACCAATTATAGTTCCAATATAACCACCTATAATACCAATAGCGAGAGCTTTATAGCTGGTGCTCAAATCTTTAAAAAAGTTTTGAAATGATAAAGTATTTAACATTTACGTAATCATTATTGACACTAAATATAAATCTATGTTTAATATCAGGTATAATTATAATAAGAGAGGAAATAATGAAACTAATTAAATCTTTAATTACAGTTTTATTCTCAACTTTACTTTTAATTTCAGCAACAACCTCAAGCTCAGTAGCAATGGATAAATTGCACTTTGTAATTGGTGGTGGTGCTGGAGGTGGTTGGGATGGAACTGCTAGAGGAACAGGAGAAGCTTTAACAAAAGCTGGAATGTTAAAAAGTGCATCATTTGAAAATATGTCAGGTGGTGGAGGTGGAAAAGCTTTAGCTTACATGATTAACACAAAACCTGCTAATACAATTCTAGTTCAATCAACACCATTAGTATTAAGATCAATCACAAGACATAAAGGTTATGTAAAAGGTAATGGCACTTTATCTTATAAAGATGTTGTGCCAATTGCTGGAGTTATTGGTGATTATGGAGCTATTGCAGTTGCAAAAAGTTCACCTTTTAAAAACTTTAAAGATGTAGTTGATGCATACAACAAAGATCCTAATTCAGTTAAGATGGCTGGTGGTTCTGTAAGAGGAAGCATGGACCATTTAATTGGTGCTTTAGCATTTCAAGCTGCAGGAGCAGATCCAAATGCAGTTGCATATATACCATATGATGCTGGAGGAAAAGCATTAGCTGGACTTTTATCTGGGGAGACTCAAATTATATCAACAGGCTTAGGTGAATTGATGGGTGCAAGAGACCAAGTAAGAATTATTGGTATTACTGCTCCATCAAGAGTATCTGATGCTCCAGATGCACCAACATTAAAAGAACAAGGATATGATGTACAATTCGTAAACTGGAGAGGTTTTTTTGGTCCTCCAGGAATGAGCAATTCTGATAAATCAAAAATTGCTAAAATGTTAGGCGACGTACAAAAAACTCCTGAATGGGAAACTGTAAGAGCAAGAAATGCATGGGTAAATATTTATAACCCAGAAGGAAAGTTTGTTTCTTTCTTAGAAAAACAAACTGAAGAAATGACAGCTCTTATGAAAAAACTAGGAGTAATTTAATCTTTAAGATTATTTAAAATAGAGCAGTGAATATAAATACAACAAAAATTATATCACTGCTCTTTTTTATTTTCTCAGCATTCTACCTATACACCGCTTATCAAATTCAGGTTTTTGCATTTGATGAAAATGCACCATTTAATGCTAGAACATTTCCAATTTATTTAGGCTATGCAGGATTATTTTTTTCTGGGTTAAAAGTTGTTCTACCTGAGCCTAACACCATAAAAGTAGACCATAAAAATCTAGAGTATAAAAAAACAGTGATACTTATAGTAATTGCAATTATTTATGGGGCTACAATTTTAAAAGTTGGATATTTTTTAACTACTTCATTATTTTTATTTTCATCATATTATTTTTTAGGTGAGAGAAGGTGGGTCTTAATGTTTTTATTATCTTTTCCCTTCGTAGCAGCTTTTATGTACCTTCTTCATGGCATTCTTGATATTTATTTAAGAGATCCATTCTTGCAATCAATTGGAGTTATGGGATGATTGAAGGGATTTTAATTGGTTTAAACACAGCTCTTACACTTCAAAATATTTTAATGGTAATGGTTGGGTGTTTTTTTGGAACTATTATTGGAATGTTGCCAGGTCTTGGCCCAATGACTGCAATTGCCTTAATGATACCAATTACTTATGGATTTGACCCTGCTACAGGGTTAATTCTTATGGCAGGTGTTTATTATGGCGCTGTATTTGGTGGCTCTACTTCTTCAATATTGCTTAATGCACCTGGTGTCCCAGGTACAGTTGCTACCTCATTTGATGGCTATCCAATGGCACAACAAGGAAAGGCAGGTAAAGCGTTAGCAATTGCTGCTTGGAGTTCTTTTGCAGGTGGAACATTATCTGCAATTTATCTTTTGTTTATGGCACCTAGTTTATCTAAAGTAAGTTTATCATTTAGATCGCCAGATTATTTTGCTTTAATGATTTTAGGTTTAACTGCAATTGCAGCTTTTTCGTCCAAAGGTCAATTTTTAAAAGCAATGATGATGGTAGTATTAGGTTTAATGTTAGCTTCAGTTGGCCAAGATAGCTTATCCGATATTACAAGATTTACATTTAATAATATGAATTTGACGGATGGAATTAGCTTTGTTCTTGTTGTAATGGCTACATTTGCAATGAGCGAAGCACTTACAATTATTTTAAAAAGAAATGATCCAACTAGTGCTGCTAAACAAGTTTCATTGACAGAACTTGGTTCAATTAAAATCAATAAAGAAGAAAGATCAAAAATGTACAAAACAATCCCAAGATCATCCATAATTGGTTTTTTAATTGGAGTATTACCAGGCGCAGGTGCAACAATTGCATCTTTCTTAGCTTATGGAATGGAAAGAAATGTAGTTAATGATGAAGAAAAAGAAAAATTTGGAAAAGGAAGTGTAAATGGTTTGTCAGCTCCTGAAACCGCAAACAATGCAGCGTGTTCTGGTTCATTTGTTCCCATGTTAACGCTAGGTATACCAGGAAGCGGAACTACAGCAGTTATGTTAGGTGCACTATTAGGTTTTGGAGTTCAACCTGGACCAAGATTATATATGACAAATCCAGAAATTTTTTGGTCAATAATAATGTCAATGTATATAGGTATGGTTATATTATTGATTTTAAATCTTCCTTTAATTCCATATATTGCAAGAATTCTTGCTGTCCCTAAAAATTATTTAATACCTTTAATATTATTTTTCTCAGTTACAGGAATTTATGTAATGTCTTTCAATAACTTTGATATTTATTTAATGATCGGAATTGCAGTTGTTGCAACATTTTTAAGATTATATGATTTTCCTATGCCACCTCTGATACTAGCTTTTGTATTAGGAGGATTAATGGAAGAAAACTTGAGAAGATCTTTATTATTAAGCAATGGTTCTTGGGAATTTTTATGGGACAGAGCTTTAACTGCATGCATTTTATTAACTACAATTTTAATTGTAATTTGGCACGTTTATAAAACTATGTTTAAAAAGACTAATAATTAAGTGATATAAATTTTATCAGACAAACCGTAACAAAGTATAGCCATCATTATTAGAAACACTGTAGGCGCTATAATCCCTTCATCTGTAACTTTTTCATTAAGACCTGTTTTATCAATCTTAAGCGAGTAGAAATTTGTTCCTAAAACGCATGCATGTATAATAAATATTAAATTAAAAAATGCCCAAGTACCTTCTACTCCATTTGGCCTTACAAACATTATATAAATAGCCATTATTACCCAACCAAGCATTAGCGCTCCAACAAATCTAACCATAACTGCTGCACTATGATCTATACCAAACTTATCCATAAATTTTTTAGTTCCAACAATTGTTTGAAAACAATATGCAGCTATTCCTATAAAATGTGCAAGAAATACAATTAAGTAGAAAATGTTGTTAAATTTGGCGATCATATTATTATTTTATAAGATTCTCTTATATTTTTCAATTGCCTTATCCCAAAGAAAGTTTACAGAATAATTTTTAGCCTCTTTACCATATTCTAAATATTTATTTTCTATAAAAAGAGTTTCTATACTCGAGTAAATATCCTCTAATTTATTACCATCACAAATCAAACCAGTTTTTTCGTGTATAATTGCATCTGCCGCACCTCCATCTTTTCCTCCAATTGATGGAACTCCATATTGTGCAGCTTCCACATAAGCAATTCCAAATCCTTCAACTGATTTTTTATAAATTATGGATGGCATTACAAAAATGTTTGATTTTGCAATAAGAGCATTTTTTAAATCAGTTGGTATATCTTTTAAAAAAGTTACTTGATCTTCTAATTTTAGTTCAACAACTAATTTTTTCAATTTTTCTTCCTCATCTCCATACCCGATGCATGTATAAATTATATCTGGATAAATTTCTTTTAAGTTTCTAACAGCCATAATTACTTTTTCATGATTTTTTCTTTTATCAAATCTTGAAACTGTAATTAGTCTATTTTTCTTTCCTTTTAATATTTCCTCAGCTTCATCCAAATATTTTTTTGGAACTTCAACTACTGGGTCTACACCAGGATTAATAACAATTATTTTTCTTTCATCCACCCCTAGGTCTATAGCTAAGTTTTTTGTATAATTTGAATTTGCAACAACATGATCAACATTATTAAGAACAGATAGTACTTTCCTATTCAATCCAGAGCCTTTAGGGTGATTTATTTCCTTTGAATGAATTAGACAAATTTTTTTTTTATTTGTTTTAATTAATTCTAAACTTTTCCAATGATCAGCAATTACTCCTTCAACCTTTTTATCTTTGATAAATTCATTTATTAATTGAGCTTTTCTTATTTTCCTTAAAAATTTAATTCCACCAACTCTTTCAATAGAAAAATTTACTTTATCATCAAATTCCTTATGATCTTCATGGTAATCAGCAAAAACTTTAATCATGAAATTTTTAGACATTTCATTAGCAAGTCCCCACATTAAATTTTGCATGCCACCGATTTCAGGTGGAAAAGATCTTGTTACAATTAGGTACATTAATTATTTTTCCACTTAATACCACATCCAGCAGAGGGAGTTTGACTTTCAGGTCCTTTTCCAGTTTCAGCAATTTGCTTCATCGCTTTAAACAAATCACTTTCACCTTCTCTTACTGGAACTAAATTTTTAAGTTCTCTTAATCGACCTCGGTATTGAAGCTCAAGATTTTTATTGTAACCAAAGAAATCAGGAGTACATACTGCATCATAAGTTTTGGCTATTTCCTGTGTTTCATCAACTAAATAGGGAAAACTAAATTGATGTTTTTTTGCAAATAAAATCATGTTTTCAAATGAATCTTCTGGATAATTTTCAGCATCATTTGCACATATTGCTACAGTATTAATTCCAAAATCATTTAATTTTTTGCTATCCTCAACAATATCTTTGGTAACTGCTTTGACGTATGGACAATGATTACAAATAAACATGATCAAAGTTCCATTTTCACCTTTGACATCATTTAGAGAAATTATTTTATTGTCTGTTGATTTAAGCTTAAAGTCGTGTGCCTTTTGGCCGAAATCACATATTGGAGTTTGTATTGGCATAATGTAATAATATATAAATCTAATGCAACTATAATAGGTGATGTTACTTTAGAAAAGAATTCTAGTATTTGGTTTAATGCAACCCTAAGAGGAGATATCGAAAATATTCACATTGGTGAAGGATCAAATGTTCAAGATGGAAGTGTATTACATACAGATCCTGGCTATCCATTAAAAATTGGAAAGAATGTAACTGTGGGTCATATGGTTATGCTTCATGGATGTACGATAGGAGATAATAGTTTAATTGGAATAGGGGCAGTGATTTTAAATAACGCAAAAATTGGAAAAAACTGTTTAGTCGGCGCAAAAGCATTAATTACAGAAAATAAAGAAATTCCGGACAACTCTTTAGTAATTGGTTCCCCAGGTAAAGTTATAAGAGAAATTACTGAAGATGAAAAAAATGCTATTATTAAAAATACAAAACATTATCAAGATAACTGGAAAAGATACTCTAAATCTATATTC
>LULJ01000663.1_pt1 | contig 12085 bp, 10 predicted proteins | sample 728171 | NCBI WGS metagenome assembly LULJ01 (sample SAMN03860292, study PRJNA289734) | marine metagenome | biome: seawater column; feature: ocean; material: water; isolation source: Red Sea water column Station 169 - depth 25m | place: Saudi Arabia: Red Sea | collected 2011-10-15 | depth 25 m
CTGCGCGTCGCGGTGCCGTACGGTACACTCGACAGCCGCCAGATGCGGATGCTCGCGCAGATATTGCGCAACCGCCTTCAATGATCGCCGGCCACGATCGGCACAGGCTATGGTATTGAGCAGTAGGCGGGCCTTCCCCGCTGCATGAAGCGGGCTGGGATCACCGGCTACAAGATTCGCGGTGACGAGATTGCGTTTTTCACCGTGCAGTAAATGGGCGAGTGCGAAATGCCCCCCTTTAAACTTGAATTCGATTGCTCCCGTCGGACGACCAACCGCGCAATAGTTCGCAGAATCGAGGCAGCGTGGTCGCAAGATCAATTGCTTCGGGTCTGCTTCCACAGATCGTTCGATCGGCCGTGCTTGTGCAGCTTTCGTAAGGAGCTCACGGGCATCTTTACGGGATCTGCGCTTGCGCATGATGGCCGACAGGCCGAGCAGCCCATCCGCATCGTTCGGGTCAATCTCTATCTGCTGACGAAAAATCGCTTCCGCGGCATCGAGATCGCCGCTCCGCAGCAGTTCCTTCAGCGAGCGCGGGGCGACGAAATTCTCCTGCACATCGATGTTCATTCGATCTCTCACACCCGCAAACGATAGCGCAACATCAGCCGGTCGCTATTCGACGCAAAACCACCGCGCGCATGCAAAGCTTTCTGGTTATTGACGAACAGGATATCACCAGCGTCCAACGCGAAAGAAGTTTGCTCGATGAGTTCCGCCAAGACCTGATCCAGCTCCTCAAGGGCGGGTCCATGCTTCACGATCCCCTCGTTTTTGCGCAACGCGCATTCCTGTAGTTGAGTGCGGTAATAACGGATTGAGGGGGCGGCTTGCTGTCCCCACAACGCTCGCATCGGCCCACGCCCGAAATCGTGGCATCTTTGACGCAAGGCGTTCCGGGTCGCAGCCGAAAGCCGAGCGACGACATCATTCGCGCATACCACCGACGACAGGCCACCCCCGTTGCGATCCGGTCGCACCATTGCGAAGGCGACCAGCGAATGTGGTCGTCGCGCATGCGCGGAGTCGGTGTGGAACGCCAGCGGCTGGTTTGTGCGACTGTAGCGAGTCCCTTTGCTTTCCCTCGCCGCTGCTTCTTGGTCGATCTGAACGCGCGTAAACGAGAGACGTTGCTCGGGCGCAAGGGGCGCGAGTAACGCCTTGGTCTCTTCTGGATCAGAAACAAGGTTAGGATCATGGTGGACGAAGAAATAAGGCGGCCTCGAAAGCCGCCGCACGAGCTCCGATCGAAGCTCCGCATAACGATCTTCAGGGACGCGATCTTCCAAGGCCGGCGCAAGCGCCGCCCGCGAGGCGATCATCATTTTTGCCGAAGTCCAGAACATTTGGCGAGCCTAGGTCCATCATGGTTAACTTCTGGCTAAACATGATTATCGAGACCCGCTCAGTCAGCCGACTTCTCGCGGCCGCAATGGAACGCAACCAGCATCCTCGAACGCAACACGGCCAAGCGCAACGGAATGCTTCGCTTTTATCCGACTATCGACAGGACAACCTGTCATATTCGCACTGAAACGACTGAAGGTATTTGAGGCAACCGAGTTGCGCCCCTAGCAACCGTAAATTGGAGGCGCTGCAAGCATCGGCACCGTCGTGGTTGAACGGCAGCATTCAGGATCGCGTTACGATAGATCGGATAGCCGTTGTGGGGCGCAAAGCTGACATTATTGAGCCTACTTCACGGCCCAGCACGCATCCCCATTAGGAAAATTTCGACCTACCCAGCCTCGTTGAAAGCGATGGAAAGACGCTGTTCCTGAGGACAGCGGGAGAGGGAAAAAGCCCTCCGGTTGTCCTCGTCCATCAACGACGAGGAACACAAAATGCGTAGACCGAACAGACCGGGCGTCAATCAGAACGACATTGACTATACTCGCACCCTGCGCCGCATCACGCCGCTTTCCGAGTGGCACGCCCCCTCCGATGCGGGTCCGCCCTTCATGAAGATTGCCGTGATCGACGGAATGCAGCAGCCGTGTCGTCCGATCGAGCCAGAGATCAGCCGGATTACCGGGATCACCACCAAAATGGTCGAAGGCAAGCGGTTCGTACCGCAACAAATCGCCAACCATCTTACCGAAGCGGATGCCTGCCTGGCCTTCAACGCCAGCTTCGATCGGCGCCATCTCGAAGAGCTCGTGCCGGAGGTCGGCAACATGCCTTGGATCTGTGCGATGACGGATGTCGACTGGCATGGCCTCGGCTTCGATGGCCGCGCGCAGGGGTATCTGCTGATGCAGGCTGGCCTGTTCAATCCTGTCGCGCACCGCGCTGGCGACGATGTCGCCAGCCTCGTCAATCTCCTCGCGCATGTGTGCGAGAACGGACACACCGTCATGGCCCACGCTCTCGAAGGTGCCAAGGCAGCCAGCTGGCGCTTCGAAGCAAGCGATCTGCCGCATCGCCTGAAGAAGGACGCATATCGGCGCGGCTACCGCCGGTCGTATCACGGTGTCTATCACAAGCTTGTGCGAGAGCCGAACCACGACGCCGAGATCGCCTGGTATCGGGAACTGGTCGGTCGCGATCCAACCATCGTCCCGGTTGACTGGATCGATCGCTACCGCGCCGAGTGGACGTGGGAACCAGAGAAGCGGGAAGTGGAAGTGGCGCACTGGCGGCGCTGATGGTGGGCCATCCGGTTGAGGGAAAAGGCTCCGGCGAACACGCCGTAACACTGAAATAAGGATCAAATCGATGAACAAACCCCAAGCTGGTGGGCTAGAAGTCCACCGGGCGAACGCGCTCGCACTCCGTCTCGAACTCGGAATGCCGGCAGTGGCGACGGGAACGTCGGCGGTCACCTTCGGCGGCGTGGTGACCGCAAGCCTGCCTGTTATGGAAGGAATCGCGCGCAAGGCTTCCGACGATCGCCAGGACGCGGTCTTCGCTGTCTACAATTCTGACACGGACACCAAGCCTGCCTGGTATTTCCTGGTGTTCCGAATGTTGGACTCGATCGGCATGGTGCGGGTTGAGCCGGTCTGTATCGGCGCGGAAAAAGCCCTTGCCCTCGTCACCGTGGATCGCAGCCGGCAGTTTGCCATCGATGGGCGGGGTATCCTTAGAGAAATGAAGGTCACCAAGGCTTCGAAGCGATCCACGGCAACCGCACGAGCGGAGCGTCGGATCGCGGTCGCGGCGGAAGCGCTTGCTCCGGTTCTCGAGACGGGTGCGTGGAAAGCGGACACCTTCGCATTCCAGGCCGACGGCACCGCAGTCCCGGTGGACCCTGCGGCAGCCTGACAGCTTCCGACTACCGGACTCAACGGGGCGGCGCTTCCAACAGGGGCGCCGCCCCTTTTCCGTTTTACAGCAAGGAACCATTTCCATGGCCGATATCTTACGGCGGCATCCGCAAATCTTGTGCTCGCTCGCCATCATCCGCGACCGAAGCGAATTCGCTAGCCGCTCGGCTATCCGTTCGACCGCGATCTTCACCGTCATTCGCAGCAGACGAGCGGGGGCGAGGTTCGCCCTAGACCATCGCGCCTTCGACGGGAGAGCGACCCGTGCGGAAATCCTTACCGGTATCGCTGAACGCCTTCCGTTTGGAGCAACCGTGATCGCACGCGCCTCTCGTACACCGCAGCACTACTTCCGCCACGCGTTCGCCGCAGGTGGACCGCTCCCACTGGCCGACCTGCAATTACTCCAACGCGAACGCGGTGATCTCGACTTCCTTCCGCTCGAATGCGCGAATCTCGCGATGGAGGAGATCGCCGCAGCGTATCGGATCAAGCGGGCGGGGCCCGGTTCTAACATCCTCTCACGGTCGCGCAGAGCACCGGATGAGGCCCAATGCCTGTGGCTGGCTTTCCTCTGGTCGCAGTTCTCCCCGCACGAGCGGACCTCACTTAGCACGGCGTGGGAAGCGTGGCGCGCAGTCGAGAGAGCGCGACCACTCCCCTTTTGAAGAAGCGCGATGGTGCCAACAATGTGAGAAAGGAAAAGCAAAATGGCAAAAACATATCTCGCGCTCGACGCCGAATTTTTCTGGGACCGGGACCTGCATGAACTGCATCGGGCGATGGATCCAAAGTCTCAGCGGCATGCAGTTGCCGTGAAGAAGGTTATGGCGGCAGGCGTCTTTCAGTTCACCATTGACGAGGAAGGTCGGGTGTCCCCGCAAATGAAAGGAAAATAGCATGGCACGCTTGAAATACACCTTCATCGATACCGAGAGCTGGTGGGATCGCGATCTCCATCGCGCCTACCAGCATCTCGATCCCGCGACCGAGCATCGTCGGATCGGCTGTCGGCGCATCGGCGTTGCAGCGGCTCTGGATGTCGAGGGTTGGTGCTGTCGCTTCTTGGACCGCGCTCGACCTTGGCGGCGAAAGAGAAGTCGTCAGTCGGTTGTTCGATCATCTGCGTCAGCGAGAAGACCGCATCGTGGTGACCTATGGCGGCATCGCGACCGACGTTCAGATCTTGACGCTGGCGGCGATGCAGTATGGGCTGCGGCTCCCTCCTCATCTGCTCGACCTGCCGGGTCGAAAAGGTCCGCGATGGCATCTCGATCTTGCACTCATGCTCAAAGGCGGTGGCCGGACCTTCCATCATTTGTCCGAGGTAGCGTTGCGCATCGGCATCCCGCTCAAATTGCTCGAGGATAAGAAGTGGGTGGATGCCCCAGCGTCCGCCGGAGCGTGGGATCAGGTCCGAGCGCACTGTGAGAAGGACTGCATCGTCACGGCCAGCGCGATGATCGCCTGGAGATGTGTACAGGGGCATGATGCTCTTCGGCTCGAGCCGGCGCTGCTCGGTCTGTTCGCCGGGGTTCTTCGCAGTCGGTCCGAGGAGTCTTACGGCGGTCTCTTGCAAGCCTACCAGGTGTCGCTCGAACAACGGATTTCGAGCGCTTGGGCCGAGGCCGCCTGAGGTTCCTAACCATCTATGCGCCAAATGTGATCGATTCCGACATAGGGTCTGATACAATTTTTTCGCGATCCAAACCGATCACCGTTCAGCGAACACGCTATCCAAATATGCTGCCAGCCTGATCCCACCCTGCTTCAGCCGCATCTTTGCCATGCTAAGATGCTCGTATTGATAGGCGTAGCCAAGGCTGGGGTTAGACTGGCTCCCTGTTGGGTAGATGTCTTCGCGTATCTGGGTGGCTTTTCTATTGGCGGCCAAAATCAAGACCATTGGCAATAAGAAGGTCTTTGCCGATGCAAGCATGACGCCTCGCCAATTGACCAAAAAAGGCGGGTTCCGGAACGGAACCCGCCTCCTTCGCAATCGGCTGAGGGGTCAGAAGCCGATCGTGACCCCGGCGTTCACGCTCGCCACGTCGACATTGCCTCCGGTGGCATAGCTTCCCCGCAGGAATGCTCCAGAATTCGTTCCGATGTCGGCGAACAAGCCCGCTCCGATGGTGAAGTAGCCATCCGGGTCGACACCCTGCAAACGGAAGCTGTTTGTCGGTGCGCCTAGGAAAGCGACGTCACGGAACGAATTGTCGTCGTCGTCGAAGCTATAGGCCACCGTCACTTCGGGAAGAAGCGTCGCAAGGCCGGTGGTAAACGCGGTTCCTGCCCGCAGGCCGAGGGTCGGCGTCAGAACGCTTTCGTCCGCCTCTTCAACAACCAGGCTGACCGCACCGGCACCTTCTTCCGTGAAGCCATCGAAATCGAACTGGCGGAAGGAAAGCTGTCCGAACGGAGCGACCCAGCCGCCGCCGAAGTCGACCATGTACTCCGCACGCAGACTACCGCGAAGTTCCGTGCTGTCGAAATCGGCAAGAGCGGTGCGCGACAGGGTCGGCATGATGCGCGTGGCGTTCCAGTCACTCCAGCCGTAGACGAGATCCGCTCCGATTGCGAAATTGCCGAACGCCTGGCGCAGATACGCCCCGACCATCCATGTGTCGGCTTCTGCGGTCAGAAGATTGCTGTCGGAATTGGCGCTGATCCGACCGTAGCCGAAACCAAGACCGATCTCACCGCGACCAGTGGCAACGCCGAACCCTGCGGAGGCCCCGTAATTGTCGGCTTCGAAATCTCGCGAACCGACATCAGTGTCGCCCTCGAATTCGACGAAGTCACCTGACGGAGCGATCCAAACGTTGAAGCCACTGGCACCTGCCGGAACACGGCGGCTGCTGATGGCATCGACGAACGGCGCGGTCGTTTCGAGCGCGGTGAGCGAGCCATAGAATTCGCCCGACGCGAGCTCGTTCAAGGCCGTGGACACTTGGTCCATCGTCAGAAGCGAGTCGAAGCCTACGAAGATGTTCGCGAGATCCTGTGACAGGACGAACTGATTTCCGCCCAGTCCGATACCGCCTGCAGAACCGGCCCTGATCGTCGCGATGCGGTTCTCGTGCCGAGGTCGAAGGTCACGAAGTTGGACGGTGAGTTCACCGCCACATTCGCACTGGTCGTAACCGTGCCCGAAACGCTCGCAATATCGACCCGCTGCCCATCGGTGAAGATACCGCCTGTCGGGCTAACCAAACGAACGGTGCCCGCCAGATTCATGTTTCCGTCGACCGTCAGGAACGAGGTTCCAAGGTTGGCAAAAGCCTGGCCGAATGCGTTCTCCGGCGTCGTGAACAGGCCCGAGGCCAAGCCGATCGACTGGAAGGCGAGCGGGTTGGTCGATGTGCTGTTGCTGGAGAAGCGCGGATCGCTCACCCGGACCAGGGTCGGTGTCACGCCAACAGAAAGCGAGCCGGTTCCGGTCTGGGTGAAGTTTCCATTCTGGTAAACCTCCACACCGTCGATAGCTGTTACCGAACTGTTTGTCCCGAACAGAGGAGCGGGAAGCTCCACGCGACTTCCCAGGACAAGGCTCGCCGCATTGACGGTGTTGCCGCGGATACCGAACACGCTGTCGCTTCTGCCGACTGTGGCCAGCTGGATTTCGCCACCATTGATGGCGAAAGTTCCGACATCCAGAGTGTAATCGGCGATCGTGTTCGTGTTGCTCCGCGGCGCAAACGCAGCGCCGGTGATCAGGAACATACCATTCCCAGCCTTTGTGAGCGATTGGATGCCAAGGACGCGGGCACCGCCTGCGAAGGCCGAAAGGTCACCCGCCGCCGCAATACCCGGATCGGTATTGCCGAAGCTGTCTTCGAGCATAGCCAGCGCCGTGTCGCCCAGACCGAGATAACCTGAGCCGTTTAAAGTCACGGTTGTTCTGGTGAACCGTTCGCCGGTTTCCTCGTCATATTCGGCCGCTACACCGCCGCCCGTCACGGATCCCGAATTCAGCGCGATACCTGCGGTAATACCGCTGGTGCGGATCGTGTCGTCGATCGCTCCGGAGACTCCCGCGACCGAGATCGTGCCTCCAAGAAGACCATTCTGTTCGACTGCATAACCCTGCTCGATGGCCTCGGCGAGATCGAAGACCTCTTCTTCGCCGAGCTGGGTCAACGTATCCGTCGAACGCGTCGTGTAATTATTTACGTTCTGACCAAGCGAGACGTCGCCGCGCAGAACGCCGTTATTGACGAGCGTTCCGTCGAGCGCGGCAAGCGAAGCATTGCCGGTCACAAGGCCGTTATTGGTCAGCGTGGCCGTACCGCCGGTTGCCGCATACGTGGTGGTGGTCGTGTCCGTACGGGTCACATCGTTCAGATCGGTCCGGGTCGTCGTGGACGAAATGTCCTCGTAGAGCGAGAAAGCCCCGATCGATCCGAAAATCTGGCCATTATTCACTGCGGTAGCCGCAGTGGTGCTGTATACCCCTGCGAAGGCGCTGGTTCCGTCGAAAGCCGCACCGCCATCGTATCCGATGCGTCCGGAATTGGTCAGGGTGGCAGCACCGCCAGTCCCGCTGCGATCGAACGTCGTGGTCTGGCCGGTCAGGACGCCATTTGTATATTCGTCTTCACGGGTAGAGACCGTGTCGAAGAAATAGGTGCCGACCCGCATCGAAGCACCGTTCGTTGCGGCCAGCACGCTGCTGTTCGCACCGATCGTCGCGCTCGATCCCTCAAGGCCGAAAACCGTGATGTTGCCGAAATTGGCAGGAATGTCGGCGTTGGCGGCATTAACAGTCAAGGTTGCCGTTCCGCCGGTCCTCGCTGATGTTCTTTGCTCCGAGTAGCTGGTGCGTAGACCATCTTCACGCTCTTCCTGAAAAGCGAAAGTCGTATCGGCGCCGGAGGCGACAACCAAGATACCGTTGCGAACCTGGCCGGATACCGTGGCAGCGGCATCGCCGGCGTCGGTCGAAAGTGTCAGGCTGTTGCCAGCAGCATCGGCGAGATCACCGTAGCCGAGAGGGTCGACATCGCCGATACCGATGGTCCCGGCAACGGTGGCAGAGACGTCACCGCCCGATGCCGTGCGCGTTTCAGCGTAGTCTTCCGTGAAGGTCGATCCTGTTGGCGTCGAGGTCGAGGTTTGAGTACGATCGTAGGCGAGCGCGGAGTAGCGGCTATTCTGCGAAACGACGCCAACAACCGAGCTGTCAGCGCCAAGCGTGACGGTGTTGGTCCCGCCAGCACCATTCGCAAAGATCGAACCGCCAACAGTGCCAGAAGTGATCGCAACCGTGACGTCGCCATCGCTTACGACATCCTGCTGCGAGAATGTCCGCACGAGATCGCTGCTGACGAATGCGCCGTCTTCATCGAAAGCCTGTGCGAGATCGTAGGTTTCCGTAAAATCACGGCCACCGAATGCTTGTGCGGTCGCAGTAAGGTTACCACGGATCAGACCGTCATTGCCAATCTGCGCGCTAGCGGAACCCGTAGCGCTGAGGCTGGCATTGCCAGTGATCTCGCCGCCATTGACGACCAACGAGCTGTCGCTGTCTGTGCGACGCTGAGACTCCTCGCGGGTATACTCCCGATCGAAGCTACGCTGGTCGCCATCGACATCGAAAGTGCTGGTCTGACTATCGGTGAAGCTGGATACGAACTCGTCGCCGTCAGCATTACCAGTGAAGCCGCCAAAGATCGTCCCGCTGACGACAGCCGAGCTGTTGCCATTGGCCGACTGGAACACCGAGCCATCGCTTGCGCCACCGAACGGAGCGAACTGAACGGCACCATTGGTTCCCGCATAGACGCCCGTTACGTCGCCCCCGCTCGAGGTTTGTGCCTGGTCACGCTGAATATTGCGCGTCGTCGTCGTGCCGCCGTCCGCACCCGGGACGAAGACCGTGGTCGTCACGTCCGTCTCGAGGAAAGCGGTATCGGTCGCGCGGCTGTTGGCCGAGGTCTGGCCGATCACCGCGCCTTCATTGACTACATCGGCGCTGCCGGTGCCGCTCCCATTGACATTTCCGGTCACAAGACCGCCCGCTGCATTCGCGAAGCTGGCATCGCCGCCCAAATTGGTGCTGCTGTTCGCTCGGGTGTTTTCGTTCACATCGGTGACGATCCCGGTCGCGGCATCAGTGGTTGTCGTGAAGCTGTTGGTGTCGGCATTCTCCGACGAGAAGGCGCTGGCGTTTGAGTTCACGTTGCCATTGATGCGCCCGGCGTTGATGACGCTCGCGGAGGTGTTGCCGAATGCGCTCACCGAAACGGGCGAGGTCGCGGCAAGGCCGATCAGCCCACTCGCTGCGTTGTTGATCGAGGCATTGCCGCCTGTGCCCGCATTGGTCGAGAAGCTGGATGACTGACTGTTGCCCGTCCCGTCAGACGAGGACGAAGAGCCGCTAAAGCTGCCGTTACCGCTTGCGTTTGCGAAGACCGAATCACTGATAACCCCGGCATTGGTTACGGCCGCGTCATTGTTAGCAAAGACGTTGACGAAACCATTCACCTCACCGGTTTCGCCGACACTGAGTGAACCATCGGAGCCAGTGCTAATGTTGGTAGAGACTTGAGCGAAGGTACTGGCGCCGGTGTTGGAATCGGAAGAGCTTTCCTGTTCGAAGGTGCTCGCGTTGCCGCTCGAGTTTGCGAACGCAAATCCTGAAGCGCCAGGCGTGCCGACCGATCCATCGATCGAGACATTGGCTCCGGCGAAACCGGATGCATCCACACCGTCGCCAACCGTGCCCGTTTCGCCGACGGCTATAGTTGCCGTACCGCCGGTGCTTTCGCTGCTGGACGATTGCGAAGACTGATTGAAGCTCGCACCATCGAAGGAGGATGCGAAAGCGTTCGAATTGGTGCTGCCATCGGCCCTGGCAAACAGGGATGCACTGACTTCGCCATCGTTCGATACGCTCGCGTTCCCGTCGGCGTTCGCTTCGACAAAGCCATTTACGAGACCGGTCTCTCCGATGGCAATCGACGCATCCGAACCGGTGCTGGAGTTGTTGGACGATTGTGCAAAATCGCTTGCGCCGGTGCTGCTATCGAACGTGTTGTTCTGCGAGAATGTGCTGTTGGTGCCTCGCGAGGAAGCGACGACGAAGCTCGGACTGGCTTCGGTCCCAACGGCACCGTCCAATTCGATAGTTGCCCCTGCAAAGCCGATGGCCTGTACGCCGCCCGTTACGCTTCCGGTCTCACCGACATCTACGGAGGCGGCGCCGCCAACCGTAGCAGATGCCTGCGAAAAACCAGATGTCGAAACAGACCCAACCGTCGTGGACGTATCCATCCCCTCGAAATCGCTGCTCCGCGATATCGCAGCAACATTGGAATTGAACGCATCGTTGCCAACCGCGCCGTCGATCCTCACGTCGGCGGATTCAAAACCGCGCGCTTCGACGAAGCCGCTGACGGAAGCGCCGTCACCAACAATTATGGAGGCCGTCGATCCGATTGATGTCGCGGTCTGGACCCGGTTGAAACTGGAATCGGCACCGTCCATGCTCGACACGGTTACCGTGGCGCCTTCCTGCGTGTTCGAGGACGCAAAGAGGTAGTCGAACTCGGTTTCGGAGCCGACCGCGCCATTATTGACGATCGAGACACCTTCCAGCGCAACGACGTCGATTGACCCTGTGTTCGCTCCCTCGCCTATGGCGACGGAGCCGGTTCCGCCTACCCGCGTGAAGCCAGAGGTGGTGGTCGTCGTGGTAACGCCGTCCACGGTCTCGGTTTCCAAGGTGGATGGAAGGGCGGTGAAAAATTGCGATTGCGCGTAGGTGTCGCGAAGGTCGGAATCGTCGGTCGCGGTCGCTGCCGTCCCCACATCGCCGTTGAGAACGACGTCGGACGAAGTTCTCGAAGCGAGATAGATCGCCTGCGGGCCCGAACTGTCGATCTGGCCTGAACTGGTCAGAGTGGCGGGACCTTGGACGTTGACGAAAACACCTTCGGCTAGAAGCCCGCTATTCGTGATGTCGGTCGCGCCCCCGACGCTCAAAACTGCGACCTCACCTGTAATCGACCCACTGTTGTCGAAGCTGAAAGTGTTTGCCGCGCTGGCTGATGTTCCGACATAGAACAGGCCGACTGGGGCGCCGCTGGTGCCGACATCGCCGCCATTGCCGATCGCGACCGCGCCCTGCTGCGAAGGTTGGATCTGATCGTTCGGCTGGATGACATTCGCGGCATCGGCGATCTCCAGCGTCACACCGCTTTCTGTTACCGATGCAAGAGCCGCATTCACTTCGGCTGCCGTGCTGTCGGCCGTGCAGGTAACCGCTTTATACTTCATTTTGAAGCCCCCTCATTGATGAATCGAAGGACGCCATATTCAATCAACACGCGGGTGCGGATATCCCCACATATGGGGATGACGAAAAAATTGTTTTCCGCCAGAGCTTAGGCAAGAGAGAAGGAAATACCTTGGGGGAAGGGTATGAATCTAAGCTTTGAGAAGGCCTATGATCTGGTGACGGATCACGAACAGTTCCTTGCCCACCTCAGCGAGGTCGCGATCTCTATTGGCGCGAAAGATTACGCTGCCGGATGGGCTTCCGATGCAATGGTGGAAAGTATGTTCGCGATCTCGGCCGAGTGGCCGGCGCACATGATTCAAAGATACCACCTGGAATTCGCATCCCAAGACCCCTGGACCGTTGCAATGATTCAGAAGGGATCGTCTGACGGATCGTTCGTCATCATGGACGATCTGGTGCTCACAAAAGTGTTTGATAGAAGCCTGCTTCGAAACGAGCTTCTCCTTCCGGAAGGCGAAGACCTTCTGCACGGGATTGCCAATTCGGTTCAGCTGTCGAATGGCGG
>LULJ01000968.1_pt1 | contig 12058 bp, 7 predicted proteins | sample 728171 | NCBI WGS metagenome assembly LULJ01 (sample SAMN03860292, study PRJNA289734) | marine metagenome | biome: seawater column; feature: ocean; material: water; isolation source: Red Sea water column Station 169 - depth 25m | place: Saudi Arabia: Red Sea | collected 2011-10-15 | depth 25 m
CTGCAATTAATACTAATAGATTCAAGGAAGAACTAATTAAAATAAATCAATCTGGTATCAATCTTGAGAAAGATGAACATCCAAGAAAAGATATTACCAAATCAGATCTAGAGAAGCTAAAAGCAGTATTTCTTAAAGATGGAACCGTGACACCTGGAAACTCATCAGGAATTAATGATGGGGCTGCAGCTTTATTATTAACAACTTTAAAAGAAGCTAAAAAAAAATCAATCCAACCTTTAGTAAAGATAATCTCATGGGCTTCAGTTGGAGTTGATCCAACCTTGATGGGTCTTGGACCAATTGAAGCTGTACGTGAAGCAGTTAAAAAAGCAAAATGGAATTTAAATGATGTAGATCTTTTTGAAATTAATGAAGCTTTTGCTGCTCAAAGCATCGCAGTAATACGTGAGTTAAATATTGATGAGAATAAAGTTAATGTTAATGGAGGAGCTATAGCTTTAGGTCATCCTATAGGAGCATCAGGTGCTAGAATATTAGTCACTCTCATTCATGAAATGATAAAACAGAAAAAGAATAAAGGTTGCGCTACACTATGTATAGGTGGCGGAATGGGCATAGCCATATGTGTTGAGAGAATTTAAGAATTAATTTTTTTAAATTTCTCTTGAAGTAGAATTTTTTGTATCCAAATTTTAGCATCAATGTAAGTGCTTTCTTTTGATTGCAAGAGTGTATTTAATAACTTTTTAATCATTTTTAAAGGATACTTCAGAAGAGTGTCAAAAAATTGAGCAGAATGTGTTAAAATTAGCAATTAAGTAAAATTATATAGTGTATAAGATCTAAATATTAAATGAGCGAAAAACTATTAGTTCCTGATATAGGTGACTTTGAAAATGTAGAGGTCATTGAATTGCTTGTCAAAGAAGGGCAAAAAATTGCCAAGAATGATCCAGTAGTTACTATAGAAAGTGATAAATCGAGTGTTGAAATACCTTCAACGTTATCAGGCATAATCGAGACAATAAAAGTTAAAGTAGGTGATAAAGTTTCAAAAGGTGATTTAATTTTGAATATTTTAGGGTCAAATGAAGAATATTCTACAACAAAAACTATTCCAAAAGACACTGAAAATTTGATTAAAGAAGCAGAAAAATCATTAGAAAAAAAACAAGAGCAAATCATCCATACAAATAATATTGAGAGAAAAAAACCAGAGATAATTCAAGTAGTTAATGACAGCGATATTGATCCATTAGAAACTAGTGAATGGTTAGAATCACTCACTGCAGTAATTGAAAAAGATGGAAATCAAAGAGCCCATTATTTAATTAAGGAATTAATTAATAAAGCTTACATGGAGGGTGCAAATATTCCCTACACACAAAACACACCCTATATAAATACAATTCCAGTAAATGAAGAGAAAAAATCAAATGGTGATCAAAATATTGAGAGAAGAATCCGGTCATTGATAAGATGGAATTCTGCAGCAATGGTAGTTCGCGCAAATAAAAAATTTCCTGAACTTGGAGGACATATTGGAACATTTGCATCTGCGGCTACGCTTTATGATGTAGGAATGAATCATTTTTGGAGAGCAAAAAACAATAAATTTGGAGGAGACTTAATTTATTTTCAAGGACATAGCGCTCCAGGTATGTACGCAAGAGCATTTCTTGAGGGAAGACTTAATGAAAAACAATTAGATAGTTTTAGACAAGAAGTTAATCCAGGAGGTTTATCATCTTAAGGAGGTTTATCATCTTACCCACATCCTTGGTTGATGCCAAACTTTTGGCAATTTCCCACAGTCTCAATGGGTTTAGGACCAATGTTAGCTATCTATCAAGCAAGATATATGAAATATTTGATTAACAGGGGTCTCATCAAAGATGAGGGACGAAAAGTTTGGGCTTTTTTAGGAGATGGTGAAATGGATGAGCCAGAGTCTTTAGGGGCGATTGGTTTAGCAGCTAGAGAAAAATTAGATAATCTAATATTCGTGATCAATTGTAACCTTCAAAGATTGGATGGACCTGTGAGGGGTAATGGAAAAATCATACAAGAATTAGAGGGTATTTTTAGAGGAGCTGGATGGAATGTTATTAAAGTAATTTGGGGTTCTTATTGGGATCCGTTATTAGCTAACGATAAAACTGGCCATTTAATTAAAGTTATGAATGAAACTGTCGATGGAGAATATCAAGCGATGAAAGCAAGAGATGGAGCTTATGTGCGAGAAAAGTTTTTTGGCAAATATCCTGAAACTAAAGAGTTAATCTCAAGCCTTTCAGACAAAGATATATGGAGATTGAATAGAGGTGGACATGATCCTCACAAAGTTTTTGCAGCTTATGATAAAGCATCAAAGAATATTGGAAGCCCAACAGTTGTGATTGCCAAGACCATAAAGGGATATGGGATGGGCAAAAGTGGTGAGAGTGTAAATACTACACATCAAACTAAAAAATTAGATATAGACGATTTGATGTATTACAGAGACAGGTTTGATGTTCCTTTAACTGATAAACAGGTGCAAAATATTGAGTATTATAAGCCAGACCAAAACTCACCTGAAATAAAATATATCAAAGAAAGAAGACTTCAATTAGGAGGATTTATCCCAGAGAGAACTACTTATGCAAAACCCATTAAAGCTCCTCCGAAAAACATTTTTGACAATATGAAAGAGTCTACAGGTAAAAAAGAAATGTCAACTACGATGGCATTAGTAAGAATGCTTACTAATCTTCTAAGAGATAAAAATGTTGCCTCAAGATTAGTACCAATCATTCCTGATGAGGCGAGAACATTTGGTATGGAGGGTTTTTTTCAAAAAATTGGTATTTATGCTCACGAAGGACAAAAATATGAACCTGAGGACTCAGCACAATTAAGTTCATATAGAGAAGAAAAAAGTGGACAAGTTTTGGAGGAAGGAATTAACGAGGCAGGTGCAATGTCTTCATGGATTGCTGCAGGTACTTCATACACAAATCATGATATTGAAATGATTCCTATCTATCTTTTTTACTCAATGTTTGGTTTTCAAAGAATAGGTGATTTTGCTTGGGCAGGAGCAGACAGTCAATCAAGAGGGTTTTTAATTGGTGCCACTGCTGGAAGAACAACATTAGCGGGAGAAGGTTTACAGCACCAAGATGGACATAGTCATTTAATGGCATCAACTATTCCAAACTGTAAGTCTTATGATCCAACATTTCATTATGAACTAGCAACAATCTTTAGAGAAGGATTGAAAAGAATGCATGAGAAGAAAGAAAATATTTTTTATTACATTACAACAATGAACGAAAATTATTCTCATCCTGCTATGCCAACTGAAAAATCATGCGAAGAAGGCATTTTAAAAGGAATGTATAAAATTAAAGAATTTAACAAATATAAAAAAACCAAAATTCAATTTCTAGGATCAGGCACAATTTTAAGAGAAATGATAGCTGGTGCGGAGATTTTACAAAAGGAATATCAAATTGATAGTGAAGTTTGGAGCGTAACTAGTTTCAATGAATTAAGAAGAGATGGCTTAGAGGTAGAAAGATATAATTTATTAAATCCTGAAAAAGAACCGAAAAAATCATATGTTGAAAGCTGTTTAGGCAAAACTGAAGGTCCAATTTTGGCTGCATCAGATTATATGAGGATGAATTCAGACCAAATTAGACCTTATATTAACAAGAGCTTTTACTCGTTAGGAACAGATGGATTTGGTCGAAGTGATACCAGAAAAAATTTGAGGAAGTTCTTTGAGGTTGATAAAGAACATGTCGTTGCATATGGACTAAGTGTTTTAGCTAAAGAACAATTAATTGCATCTAAATATGCTCAAGAGGCAATAAAGAAGTATCAAATTGATAAAGATAAACCAATGCCTACAAAATTATAATGTCAAAGAAAGATATAAAAGTTCCAAATATCGGTGAATTCAAAGATGTGGAAGTCATCGAGGTTTTAATTAAAAAAGGTCAAAAAATAAAAAAGAATGATCCACTGATAACTATAGAAAGTGATAAATCAAGTGTGGAAATACCATCCTCTGATGATGGAACCATAATTTCTTTGAATGTTAAAATTGGAGACAAGGTATCGGAAGGTGATAAAATTATTGAAATCGAAAGTGGGAAAGAAATAAAAGAAACAAGTGTTCAAGCATTACCAAAAAGCCAATTACCAAAAGAAATAAAAAAAAATGATGTAAAAAAAACCAATGAGTCTGAAAATATAATAGTTAAAGATTTTTCTACAAAAGCTTCTGCCTCACCAAAAGTTAGAAAATTTGCGAGAGAACTTGGAGTTAATATCAACAAAGTCCCAGGTAGTGAAAGACAAGGTAGGGTTACCGAGAGTGATGTAAAGTTATTTGTTGCAACTAAATCTGATAAAAGTTTCAAAGATCAAAATACAACTGAACAAAAAATTGAACTAGAGTATTCCCATTCAGATTTTGGAGAAGTAGATATTAAAGACATTCCCAGAGTGAAAAAGTTGTCGTCTAAATATTTAATGAACTCTTGGATAAAAATTCCTCATGTAACCAATCATGATGAAGCTGATATAACCGAATTAGAGGAATTTAGAACTTCTCTTACGGACGTGTATACTGGTGAAAAAAAAAAAATTACACCATTAGCTTTCATCGTAAAAGCATTAACAAAATCATTAAAAAAATTTCCAAATTTTAATACCTCAATCGATCAAATTGAAAACGGTAAAATGACTGTTAAAAAGTATTATCATGTTGGCATAGCAGTGGATACACCACATGGTTTGATGGTTCCTAAATTAAGAAATGCAGATAATAAAAATATTTCTTTAATAAGCACAGAATTAAAAAAAATCAGTCAGCAATGTAGAGATCTTAAAATTGATAAGAAAGAGTTATTCGGAGGTTCTATGACGATAACCAGCCTAGGGGGAATTGGGGGATCTTTTTTTACCCCAATTATAAATTATCCTGAAGTTGCTATTTTAGGAGTAGGAAGAGCAGAAAAAAAACAAGTATTCATGGATGGAAAATTTGTAACGCGTACTATGTTGCCACTTTCACTTTCTTATGATCATAGAATTATTGATGGTGCGGAGGCAGCTCGATTTAATAATGATTTAAAAGAAAATCTTGGTAAAAATTTTGCTTATAAGTTAGCCGTTTGATAAAAATTATGTCTAAAAGCGTTTCATTGTTAAGTGCTTTGCTGTGTACATTTATTTGGGGAACTACATTTATTGCTCAAGACACTGGCATGGATGATATTGGTCCGTTTACATTTAATGCAGTAAGATTTTTTGTGGGTTTTTTGGCAATTCTTCCTTTAGCATTGTTATTTGAGACTAAAAAATTTAAATTAGAATTTAAAACTGGTTTTAGATATTTTGCTATTCTATCTTTTTTAATAGGATTATCATTATTTTTAGGATCGGCTTTGCAACAAGTAGCACTGCTTTACACAGATGTAGCTAATGCTGCTTTCTTTACAATTTTTTATGTTCCAATGGTACCAATTATTATTTTTATATTTAAGAGAGACTCATTGCATTGGAGTGTATGGCCTTCAGTTATTTTATGTTTAATTGGCGGATATCTTTTAACCAATTTTTATGATGCTACAGTTAGACTTGGAGACACATTGGTTATTCTTGGAGCATTATTCTGGAGTACTCACATCATATTTACTGGAATGATTGTTAAAACATATAACTTACCCTTAACATTAGGTGCAATCCAAACTTTATTAGTGGCTTTATTTTCTTTTATCATTGGTTTGATTTATGAAGAATTTGTAATTGAAAATATTCTCAACGAGATAGACTCTATACTCTATGCAGGAATTTTATCAGGTGGTTTTGCATTCGTTTTACAAATTTACGCTCAAAAAAACATAACACCTGCACCAGCAGCCATAATTTTTTCATTAGAAGGTGTATTTGCAACTATTGCAGCATGGTTTTTATTAAGTCAAATTTTAGATTTTAATAATATATTAGGTTGCTTATTTATATTGTGTGGTGTTTTAATTTCCCAATTGTTACCCTTGATGAGGAAAATAAATTATCAATAATAAAACTAAAGCAATAATAATTCTATAAATTACGAACACGGTTAAAGAAAAATTTCTTACATATCTTATAAAATATTTGACTGTGATAAATGAGAAGATAAAAGAAAGAGAAACTGCAATTAATAATAAATAATTAAATTCAGTAGACTGTTGTACAGCATCTTGAAGACCTAAAAAACTTGCCCCTGCTAACGCGGGTATAGATAATAAAAAGGCGATTTTGCTTGAATCAACTCTATTAAATTCTAGAAATCGAGCTGCTGTTAAAGTTATTCCAGCTCTACTCACACCAGGTATGAGTGCTAAAATTTGAAATAAACCTATGAATAATATTGATTTTATATTTAAGTTGGTTGATATATTTTGATCAGTATTTCTTTTATCTGATAAAAATAGGACTAAACCAAAAAATAGAGTTGTCCATGCAATAATTTCTATATTTCTTAAAAGATTAATTATTTCGATCGAATATATTATATATCCAAAAATTATAAGAGGTATTGATCCAACTAAAATCAAAACCAATAATTTTTGATTGTTTCTTAAATTTAGTAAATCTTTTTTAAAGTAATAGATTATTGCAAATAAAGAACCCAAGTGCAGACCAATATCAATGAATAAAGAGCTTGAGCTAAAATCATAAAAATTTGATATTAAGATCAGATGGGCTGAAGAGCTAATAGGTAAAAATTCAGAAATTCCTTGGACCACAGAAAGAATTAGTATTTCTATAAAATCTTGAAGCATAAAGATGTCGTAACTTAAAAAATATTCATTTTAAACAATTCGATTTAATCATAATAGGTATGCAAAAAATAAATTTCTCACATTTTATGCTAAATAAAGTTAATTATAGGTCATAACTATTGACCTAAATAATACTTTTATTACTAAAAACAATGTATAATTTGCCGAAAATTTAAAGATTCTATGACTGATAAAATGTTAAAATTTGTGAAAATAGGTCAACAAACTCCACCTAAAAGAAAGATCGGCACAAGAAAAGAGGATTTTAATGAGATCTATGACGAGTTTTTAACTAAAAAAGCTGAGGAACAATCAAGCAGGTGTTCTCAATGCGGGGTTCCATTTTGCCAAGTGCATTGTCCCTTAAGCAACAATATTCCAGATTGGTTAAAACTTACAGCTGAGGGAAGATTAAAAGAGGCCTACGAATTATCTCAAAGCACTAACAATATGCCAGAAGTGTGTGGAAGAATTTGTCCTCAGGACAGATTGTGTGAAGGTAACTGCGTTATTGAGCAATCAGGACACGGAACAGTTACTATTGGTTCAGTTGAGAAATATATTAATGACAAAGCGTGGGAACAAGGCTGGGTTAAACCAATTTCTCTAAAACATGAAAAAGACCAAAGCGTCGGAATAATTGGTGCCGGTCCTGCAGGATTGGCAGCCGCTGAACAGCTAAGGAAAAATGGATATAAAATTACTGTTTATGATCGATATGATCGCGCAGGTGGATTATTAATTTATGGAATTCCAAATTTTAAACTTGAAAAACATGTAGTTGAGCGAAGAACAAAATTGTTAAAGGATGGTGGGATAAAATTTATTCAGAATTTTGAAGTTGGTAAAGACGCAACTTTAGAACAGTTGCGAAAAAAACATGATGCAATTTTAATTGCGACGGGTGTATATAAACCAAGAGAAGTTGAATTACCTGGTAATGATTTAGGTAATATTTTTCCTGCAATGGAGTTTTTGACAGCATCAAATAAAAAAGGCTTAGGAGATAAAGTAGAGTTATTTGATAAAGGAATTTTAAACGCTGAGGGAAAAGATGTTGTTGTGATAGGTGGTGGTGACACAGCAATGGATTGTGTAAGAACTTCAGTAAGACAAAAAGCAAAGTCAGTAAAATGTTTATACAGAAGAGATAAAGAAAATATGCCTGGATCTGCTAGAGAAGTTGCAAATGCTGAGGAAGAGGGTGTAGAATTTGTTTGGCTTTCTAGTCCAAAAGAATTTAAGGGAAAAAATAAAATCGAAAATTTAGTTGTTAATCAAATTGAATTAGGTGAACCAGATGAATCGGGAAGACGAAAACCAGAAATCAAAGAAGGTTCAGAATTCATGGTGAAAACCGATATGGTAATCAAAGCTCTTGGATTTGATCCAGAAAATTTACCATTATTATTTGATGCACAAGAGTTACAAGTAACAAAATGGGGAACAATTAAAACTGATTTCAATACAATGGAAACAAATCTAAAAGGTGTTTTTGCTGCAGGGGATATTGTAAGAGGAGCTTCGTTAGTAGTATGGGCAATCAAAGATGGGAGAGATGCAGCTTCTTCTATGAAAACATATTTAGAAAATATGCAATTAAAAAAAACAAAAGTAGCATAATGGAAAATTATAAAAAAAATTTAGAGTTACTCACAAAAAATCATGTTTATTCAAAAGAGATGGAACACGATGCTTGTGGAGTTGGTTTAATCGCATCTACAGAAGGAAAAAAATCTAGGGCAATAGTTGAGTATGGAATTGAAGCTTTAAAAGCAGTTTGGCACAGAGGTGCTGTTGATGCAGATGGTAAAACGGGTGATGGAGCTGGAATACATGTTGAAATTCCGAAAGACTTTTTTATAGAAAAAATACAAGTTACTGGACACGATTATGATAATTCTGAAATCTGTGTAGGAATGATTTTTTTACCTAGAAATGACTATTCAGCGCAAGAGAGTTGCAAAACAATAGTTGAGAGTGAACTAACTAAAAATAATTTTAGTATATATGGTTGGCGACAAGTACCAGTAAATTCAAAAGTTTTAGGAGAAAAAGCTCTTCAAACCATGCCAGAAATTATACAAGTTCTTTTTAAACCTAATGATCCAAATTTATTAGATAAGAACTTAGAGAGAAAAATTTATGAAATAAGAAAGAGAATTGAAAATAAAGCTTTTGATGCCTCATTGAATAATTTTTATATTTGTTCAATCAGTTCAAAATCTATAATTTATAAAGGGCTATATTTAGCAGAGTCTTTATCTGACTTTTATTTAGATCTTAGAGACTCAAGATTTATTTCAAGATATGCAATTTTCCATCAAAGATTTTCAACAAACACCGCAACCATTTAGGGCTATAGCACACAATGGTGAGATAAATACTTATAAAGGAAATAAAAACTGGATGAAAGTTCACGAGCAAGAGATGAGTAGCCCACTTTTCGAAGACATAGAAAATTTAAAACCTGTGATCCAAAAGGGTGTCTCTGACTCTGCAGCTTTAGATAATGTATTTGAATTATTAAATAAATCAGGCCAATCTGCACCATTAGCTAAATTAATGCTAATACCTGATGCATGGTCGAAAAAAAATAAGACATTATCAAAAAGTCATCAGCAATTATTCAATTTTTTAAATAGTACAATGGAGCCATGGGATGGACCTGCTGCTATTGCAGCTACAGACAATGAATGGGTTATAGCTGCAAATGATAGAAATGGTCTTAGACCTTTGAGATATGCCATTACAAAAGACAAAATGATCTTTGCAGGTTCAGAAACAGGAATGATTGATTTGAATGAAAAAAAGATTTTAACCAAGGGAAGACTTGGTCCTGGTGAAATTATCGGGGTCAGAATCGAAAAAGGTAAAGTTTTTTCTAATAGTCAAATAAAAGATTATTTGGCTAAAGAATTTAAACATTTTAATTCTCAAATAATTGATCTGGATGAAAAATTATCAATCTCCAATGAAAAACATAATTTTGACGGCGAAAGTCTAAGGAGAAGACAATATACTTTCGGAATAAGTTTAGAGGATCTAGAACTTATATTACATCCAATGGCAGAAGATGCAAAAGAGGCAACAGGTTCAATGGGTGATGATACCCCTTTAGCAGTACTATCTGACAAGTATAGACCGCTTTACCACTTTTTTAGGCAAAATTTTAGCCAAGTAACTAATCCACCAATTGATTCTTTAAGAGAAAATAAAGTGATGAGTTTAAAAACTAGATTTGGAAATTTAGGTAATATTCTTGATTTTGATACTTTAACCAAAGAGAATATTTATGTTTTAAATAGTCCTATTTTATCAAATTCACAATTTAACAAATTCACTAATTTTTTTGGTAAAAGTTCAGTGACCATTGATTGCTCATTTTCACAAAATGATAATTTAGAAAATTCTATTAACAGGATTCAAAAAGAATCTGAAATTGCAGTAAGACAAGGTATTACCCAACTGATTTTAAGTGACAAAAATCTCTCATCTGAAAGATTGCCAATGCCTATGTTATTATGTGTAGGAGCCATAAACACATTTTTGATACAAAAAAAACTAAGAGGTTATGTTTCTATAAATGTTCAGTCTGGAGAGGCTATAGATACTCATTCGTTTGCAACATTAATTGGGGTTGGAGCAACTACAGTAAATCCATATCTGGCTTTCGATAGTTTATATCAGAGATATGAAAAAAAACTTTTTGGTCAATTTAGTTTTGATGAATGTGTACAACGCTACATTAATTCAGTTAATGCAGGTTTATTGAAGATAATGTCAAAAATGGGGATTTCGGTTCTAAGTTCTTACAGAGGTGGATGTAATTTTGAGACAGTAGGATTGAGCAGAACAGTTGTAAATGAATACTTTCCTGGAGTTACCTCGAAAATTTCAGGCATTGGTTTAGTTGGAATTGAAAAAAAAATAAGAGAAATTCATAAAGAAGCATTTGAAAGCACAGAAACTATATTGCCAATTGGAGGTATTTATAGATACAGGAAAAACGGTGAAACACATCAATATCAAGGAAAGTTAATTCATTTATTACAAAGCGCTGTAGGCTCAAATTCATATGAGGCATATAAGAAATATGCTGAAGGTATATATAATTTACCACCAATAAATTTGAGGGATCTAATTGATTTTAGAAAAAAAAAATTGGGTTCATCAATAGATTTATCTGAAGTTGAACCAATAGAAAAAATATTAAAAAGATTTGGTAGTGGAAGTATGTCCCACGGTGCTTTATCTAAAGAAGCGCATGAAACACTTGCTATTGGAATGAATAGAATTAAAGGAGCTTCTTGTAGTGGTGAAGGTGGAGAAGATGCAGAAAGATTTAAGGTGATGGATAGTGGTGATAGTGCAAACTCTAGAGTTAAACAAATTGCGTCTGCTAGATTTGGTGTGACTGTAAATTACTTGAATAATTGTAATGAAATAGAAATTAAAATGGCACAAGGCGCTAAACCAGGGGAAGGCGGTCAGTTACCTGGCTTCAAAGTAACAAAGGAGATTGCAAGATTACGACATTCCACACCAGGAGTAACATTAATTTCTCCACCTCCACATCACGATATTTATTCCATAGAAGATTTGGCACAACTGATTTATGATTTGAAACAAACAAATCCAAAAGCACGAGTTGGTGTCAAGTTAGTTGCATCATCTGGAATTGGAACTATTGCTGCAGGTGTAGCTAAAGCAAAAGCAGATATTATTTTAATTTCTGGTCATAATGGAGGAACAGGAGCAACTCCTCAAACAAGTGTCAAATATGTTGGAATACCTTGGGAGATGGGTCTCACTGAGGCAAATCAGGTTTTAACGTTAAACAATTTAAGACACAAAGTTACGTTAAGAACTGATGGCGGTATTAAAACTGGAAGAGATGTTGTTATTGCTGCAATGATGGGAGCAGAAGAATATGGAGTTGCTACAACAGCTCTAGTGGCAATGGGATGTATAATGGTAAGACAGTGCCACTCAAATACTTGTCCAGTTGGTGTTTGTACACAAGATGAAAAATTAAGAGAAAAATTTACTGGTACTCCAGACAAGGTTGTAAATTTATTCACTTTTATTGCATCTGAAGTAAGAGAAATTTTAGCCGAATTAGGTTTTAAATCATTAAATGATATTATTGGAAGAACTGATTTATTAATGCAAGTTAATAAAGCTTCACCAAATTTAGATGACTTGGATTTAAATCCATTATTTGTTCAGGCAGACCCAGGAAACAATAAAAGATACTGCGAGTC
>LULJ01001159.1_pt1 | contig 12031 bp, 10 predicted proteins | sample 728171 | NCBI WGS metagenome assembly LULJ01 (sample SAMN03860292, study PRJNA289734) | marine metagenome | biome: seawater column; feature: ocean; material: water; isolation source: Red Sea water column Station 169 - depth 25m | place: Saudi Arabia: Red Sea | collected 2011-10-15 | depth 25 m
TACCGGCTACGACCTCTCCTTCGACAACTGGTCGCCCAAGATCGGGCTGGATTGGGAGCCCACGCCCAATATCCTCGTTTATGGGTTCTGGACACGGGGCTATCGCAGCGGCGGGATCAATTTGCGCAACACCGCTCTCGGCATCACTCCGCGTCCGTTCGGGCAGGAAGAGCAATCGACTTTCGAAATCGGCGGAAAGTTTGACCTGTTCGATCGCCGTCTCAGGATCAATGGGGCGCTCTTCACCAACGATATCAAGAACCTCCAACGTGAACAGATCACCGCCGACCCAATTTCTGGCGTCCAGCAGATCATTGCCAATGCGGGGGACGCAAGAATTCGTGGCTTCGAGGTCGAGGCCAATCTGCGCCTCGCCGACAATCTGCTTCTATCTGGCCAAGTCGGACATCTCGATGGGGAATATACGACCGTAATCGCGGATATTACCGGGGATGGCCTGGTCGACCGCACCGACCTTGCTCTGAAAATTCCTCGCCTCGCACCATGGACCTACGGCGCTACTCTTACGCACGACCTCGACCTCCCGGGCTTCGCGCTGGTTACGTCGCGCTTCAGTTGGAACCACCGCGACGCCAACTTCTTTTCAGACAACAATCGCGGGTTTTTCGATGCGACTGATATCTTGGATCTAAATATCACCCTGCGTCCCGATGCGTCGGATCTTTCTGTAACGTTTTACGGCACGAACCTAACCAACGAAACGACATATGGAAGTGACACTCTGTTACCCGACATCCCCCAATTCGGCGGCGATGGCGCGGGGGCGCGCCCCAGTCCTACCTACTCTCCGCTTAACCGCGGCAGGGTGTTAGGAGTGGAGATGCGCTATCGTTATTAGTTTAGCGAGGTCAATTTCAGACAGGCAACGACTTGCTATGGAAAGAAGAAACGTAGTCATCGTCGGCTCCGGCCATGGCGGAGCGCAAGCAGCTATCTACTTACGACAGAACGGGTTCGAGGGCTCCATTCTGATGATAAGCAATGATAGCGAATTGCCTTACGAGCGCCCTCCTCTTTCTAAAGAATACTTTTCTGGCAACAAGCCTTTCGAACGGATTCTGATCCGCCCCGAAAAGTTCTGGAATGACAAGAAAATCGAGCGTCTTCTCGATACCGAGGTTGTCGCCATCGAATCCTCGAAGCATGAACTTTCGCTAAGCAACGGCGACTCGATCCGGTACGACAAGCTCATCTGGGCTGCTGGCGGCGCGCCGCGATCGCTGACCTGCTCGGGTTCGGATTTGAAAGGTGTCTATGCGATACGTACTCGCAACGATATCGACAACCTAGTCGGGGCGATCGACCGTGGCGCAAGGAAGGCTGTCGTTATAGGCGGCGGCTTCATCGGGCTCGAGATGGCGGCGGTACTACGAAAACTCGACTGCGAGGTCACCCTATTAGAAGCGCAATCCCGCATTCTTGCGCGAGTGGCGGGAGAGGAAATCAGCGCATTCTATGAGACCGAACATCGCACACGAGGTGTCGATCTGCGGCTCGAAACCCAAGTCGATTCTATCGAAGGGGAGCGTGGCCGGGGCGCTCGCGTCCGACTTCATGATGGCTCCGCACTTGAAGCAGATGTGGTGATTGTTGGGATCGGCATCGTTGCGTCGGTCGAACCACTTCGCCGGGCCGGCGCAATCTGTTCGAACGGCGTCGAGGTGGATGGATCGTGCCGCACTTCGCTGAAGGATGTGTTCGCTATCGGCGACTGCGCTGCGCATCGCAGTCAGTGGGCGGAAAACGCTATCATTAGAATCGAGTCAGTCCAAAACGCTAATGAAATGGCGAGAGTGGCCGCACTGACTATCTGTGGCCGAGACCAAGACTATACTGCCCTTCCTTGGTTCTGGTCAAATCAGTATGACCTAAAGCTTCAAACCGCAGGTCTGTCCCTTGGTCATGATATGACAATACTTCGTGGCGATCCGGCCACTCGATCATTCTCAGTCATCTATCTGCGCGATGGAGAGGTAATTGCACTTGATTGCGTAAACGCGGTAAAAGACTTCGCTCAAGGTCGTTTTATTATATCGAATAAAATTAATCGTCATCCTTCCGCGATGGCCGATACTGGGACGGCGCTGAAAGATTTTAAAGATTCCTAGACAGCGCTCCTGTAGTATTGGCCTTTCCGCGATTAGACTGTGCTAACGAAATAATTTCCAATGGGCACCTTCTTTGAGACTCTGTTCGTCGGCAAAGATGCGCTAAAAAACGTGTGAGCTCAATTTCCGCAGGCGTAAGGTCCGCTAGTTGTTCGGACCTATCTTTTGCGCCGTTCGGGGCGAGGCGTTCGGACGTGTCACGATAGATTGTTGAATGTTGATCGAGCGTCAGATGGTTTATTGAACTCATGTGCGTCGCTTCGGAATCCCATCTGGCCGCGAGCCGCCGCGCCAAAATACGGGCGCGATCAGGATCACGGGTCTTCAAGGAAATACTTATAGGATTTTTTGCACTCGATCCGAAGGGCACCCGCCGGGGGAGGTGATAGTTCCGGCCGCGCAGCCAGACGAACGGGTAAAACGCCATCAGCGCATTACTCCGTTCGCCGAACCGGGTCCGATGTTACAGGCAGACACTCCCGAATGGTCAGCAACGCCCATCACCCGCTTGTGAACGAGTGTGTGTACGGGTTTATGAACAATTCGAGCCGTGCTCGAACCGAACTCGTCGAAAAGGCATAAAGCCAATGCTTTACGAGAGAAGTGGTGGCAGAAGAGGACTCGAACCGCTCTCAGAATGTCGCAAAACTGCGAGAATCTTGACCTTGGTTACTTAAGTGAGGCCCCCGTCGGTGCCCCCAGATTGCATTTTTACCAGAGGATTTGGGTCTCATCCTCAAAAAAGTCTAATGATTTCAATGCCCGTTCTTTACAGCAAATTTACGGGAATGACCAGCCATTTTGCCCCAACCGAGTGACTGAATGCAGGGGTTATCCGCGCGCCTTCGCCCACTCTTCCCAATAGCGCACTAGCTCATCTGGCAGGCTTTCTACAAACTCTTGGCCCAATGAATAATGAGGCATCGCCTCGGCAACCGCTTCGAGTAGCGCCGCTCCCTGCACCGTGTCCTTGCGCCGCTTGAGCGGGTTCCGCTTGGCCTGAGCGCCCAACCACAGTTTGTGGAGCGCGAACCAGCGGGGGTCAGGTGCAACGATGCGCGCCGGGCTGCCATCACGGCATGGGACGACCTGATCTACCCGCCGACCGGGCAAGAGCCATTCCTGTTCGGGTAGCGGAACTGGTCTTGGCCGATCCTTTCCGGCAAGCGTTTCGACACGCGATGGTGCTACCAGCAATTCGACTTCATAGGCCTTCGCGTTGCGCGCTTGGAATTCCCGCTCGGTATTAATCGTGAATGTCGGATCGACCGCTTTGAGCATGTCCCAAAGCTGCGTTCCGTCTTCCGGTTCGTCAGCCGTCCAGGCGAGATCGAAGTCCTCTGTTTCGTCAGGCACGTCGCGGAAAGTGCCCGCAGCTTCTAGCGCGTAGGCGGCCATCGCATTTGTCCCAACCACAAGCAGATGGCTGCCGAGAAGCGAGCGCTTGTCTGCCTCTCGAAGGATAGGGCCTGCGTCCGCCGAAAGGAGCGGCAAGCGCAACGCGCGGGCAATCCGGCTGCTCTCGCCAAGGGCATCCCGCGCTCCGTCACGGCGCTCCTTCAAAGCAGCCTTTGCAGCCTTGTATTCCTCAAGCTGGGATTGCTTATCATCGTCCCAAGCACCGAGACTTTTGCCGTTCCCGCTGCGGTCAAATATCTCATAGAGATACTCGTATTCGCCGACCTTCTTGCGCCTCAGGTCGTATGGCATCGCATAGAGCTCGCGGTCGGCCTCGATCCACGCGTCATAGCGCTGGCGCATATTGACGAGCGCGCGCTCCTGTTCGGCAGAGAAAGGTTGGATCACAGCCATCGCTGCGATTTATCCCACAATTTTCCAATTTTCAATAAACGCGGGATAAATGCGCTCGAACCGGGGCAACGTGTAAAGATTTTTGCGTTTTCTTTGCATGTGCGTATCGACGTGCAAAGCGAAAGCGCGACTGCTTGTCATATCGACTCGAGCTTCGATTCGCGCGGAAACCGGACTTCCGCTGCACCAGAACCGTAGATTCGGACCTGCATCGCCCGGGAGCGGACACCAGCGGGAAAAAATCTTTCAGTCCCAGACTGTCCACAGCGATCCAACATCGTCCACCCGCCATTGGGGAACGGCAATAGTTCTATATTTGTTCTTTCCTACAGCATTGCGATTCGCATAGCTTGTCCAGCGTCACCTAAGCCAAGGGTGGCGCTGAGTTGAACATCTGATCGCACGGTCCGTAACGGCAAATTGAAGGACAACCCATCGTCGTGGGGGAACACGGCTTCGGTGACAGAACCTTGAAGCAAAGGAGTCTGTCGTGCCGAATACTGAATTACTCACCTGCCATGAGGTCATGCGCCTGACTGGCATTCGCAGCCGGACAACGATCTGGCGACGCATCCGCCGGGGTGCCTTTCCTCATCCCATCGACATTGGCGGCGGACGTATCCGCTGGCGTTCCACTGACATCGAGGAGTGGATCGAGGCCCTCCCCCTGCGCAGCTATTGACCCCTCCAAGGCGGGCAATGGCCCGCAGAAAGCCAATCCTCCATGTCTATCCTTTCCCTGATCAACGCAGCCCTGCAGAATCATGGCTGGCTGATCGCCAGCCTTCCGATTGACGAAGAAGATCGCGCGGCCCAGCTCATCAAATTGCTCGCCGAAGACAACGCAGATGGGCGCGCCCGTCGCCACACATTGCAGCCCTGGCTCTGGTACGAACGCCCTGTCCGCGAGCGGTTTGAGGGGCAAGATTGTTGCCTCACTGTCGAGGGTCCGATCTACAGGAGCAGGGACGGAACCGGGTATCCGCTCGGCAGCCAGCTTCGTACCGAATTCGGGTGGCTTGACCTCACACCAGAAGAGACCAACCAGCTCGCAGATGAGGTTCGGTCCGCAATCGACCTGACCCTGCTTCGCTGGTTCACGCGTCCCGAAATGGCGGACCGCCAGTTGCCTTCGCGCCAATCCCGCCAGCGCTATTTCGACGATGATGTCGCCCGCAATCTGATCCTGTCTGCGACGCCTCCAACGGCAAGCATGGAGCAAGAAGCCCATGCCAATTGACAGGAAAAAAACTGGAGAAAGATGGGGCCACGATACTGCGTATCGGACCCGTGATTTCCATACACACCCCACGCACGTGTGCATCAAGGATTTCTGCGGGTTTGAAGGGATGCGGATAGCATCGCGTTCAGGCCACTTGCCCAAGACCCGCGCAATTCCGCCATTCTTTGCGATGGCGGATAGCATCTCCACCGGAGCGGACCGATGAGCGCGCGGGCGCAGACGCTGGCTGACTTCGCAAAGCGTCGCGGTCTTTCCGAATACGCCATGCTGGCGCGGGTGGTGGAAGCAGGTTTTCTCGCCATGCTTCACGGCACCGACAAGGAGACCGATCTTGCCGAACTGGCGCGCGAGATCGGGGCAATATCGGAGCGCCTGGCCGAGGCCGAACGGGTGCTCGATCGTACCTTGTTCACCGCCTGTGCGGCCTACGCTTACGCCCGCCATGCCGCGCTGGGCACGAAGAAAACCGACGAGACAATTGCAGGCGAAGCGCGCGCCGCGTTCGAGCGCCAGCGCTCGCTTGCTCTGGAGATCGAGCCATGAATTCGAACATCGATTTTGTCACCCGCGCCCATGCCCTTTGGCGCGTGCGTATGGCGCATTGGCAGCAACGTTTCGGCTTCTTTGCCAAGCTCCTTCTATTCAGCTGCGTCGCAGGAGCGATCATCACCCCGCTGCTCCGGCTTGGTCCGGAAGAGATAGCTGCTGTGGGTCACTTCATTGTAGCAAAGGCACTCTCATTGCTGGGCGAGTTCGCTGGCAAGGATTTCGATATGAGGATCACGGTCAACGGCGAGAGGCTGATCGTCCCCGCTTCCGTTATTGCCAGCGATCCCGCAACTGCCGCGAACTTCTTCTGGACTGTGAGACAGGTAATTGGAGGCACGCTCGCGGGGCTGGCCATCGGCATTTTCCTATCGGTTGTTGTCAAAAGATCGATGTCTGAGCAAGGCAGGGATACGCTTGCCGACCGGGTCATCGGCGGCACTCGCGTAGCGGACGAAGAGGATGTTGCGGCACAGACCACTTTACTTTGCGGCAGGGACGCCCTGCGTATCGGTCCGGTCCCAATTCCGCGCCGGATCGAGACCCGTCACTTCGCCTTTCTCGGCACCACCGGCAGCGGCAAAACCACTGCCTTGCGCCAGATGCTCGACGGTATCGAAAGGCGCGGCGAAGCGGCGCTGGTATATGACACATCGGGCGAGTTCATCGCGCACTATTACAACCCCGCTCGCGGGGACATCATCCTCAATCCCTTCGATGCGCGCTGCGCCTTCTGGACTCCATTCGACGAGATATCACATCCCGCCGATGCAGACCGGATAGCCCGCCAGCTCGTTTCTGAAACCAGTAGCCAGGATGACGATGTCTGGCTTGAAACAAGCCGCATTCTTGTCGCCAACATGATCCGCTCGCTCTGGGCGGAGAAGAACTGCAGCCTCGAAGCTTTGCTTGAAGCCTTGCAGGTCAAGGACAAGGAGCAACTGAAGGAATGGCTGGGTCACACTTCGTCGGCGCGCACCTTTGCTAATGACGCCGACCGCGCCACCGGCAGCGTGCTCTTCATGCTCGCCAAGGCCGCGAACCTGATCCAGTTCCTGAAGGTCGAGGATGAGGGAGAGGAGCGCTTCGCCTTCCGCGATTTCATCGTCAAGCTGGACGAGTGTGAGGGAGCAAAGCCCTGGATATTCGTCCCCCGCAAGGAGGACTATTTTGAAGCGTCCAAGCCGCTCATGGCTTGCTGGCTCGAATGCGCGGCGAGTGCAGTGCTGGGTCTGTCGCCATCGTCAGACCGCCGCATCTGGTTCGTGCTCGACGAGCTGGCCGACCTGCCACGTGTCGAGAACCTGGCTCGCCTTCTGCCCGAAGGTCGCAAATTTGGTGCGGCCATTGTGCTCACCTTTCAGGCGCTCGGACAGATGCGAAATCGGTATGGTGCGAACATCGCTGAAGCCATGCTCGCCTGCTGCAACACCAAGCTGTTCCTGCAAACGGTCGATCAGGAAACCCGCAAATGGGCGAGCGAGACCATCGGTCAGTGCGAGGTGGAATTGCGCGTTGCCACCGACACGTTGTCGATTGGCAGCGAAGTGCCGCGCACCACCATCGCGACCCAGCGGCAGTTCCGCCCCGCCGTGCTTGAAAGCGAATTGCGGCTCAGTCCGCATCAAGGCTACCTGCTGCTTCCCGATGGCCTGCCAGTCGCGCGTATCGGTCTCACCGCTGATCACATCACCCGGCGTGGCGAGCCGCGTCAGCCCGGTTACGTGCCAGGCGATCCGGCAGGCACACTGTGGAGCCGGGTCAGCGAGATCGCCAAAGGTGCCGAACCCGATGCCAAACCGGGACCGGTCTGATGGTTGCATCGGTCTCGGCGCTGTCGAGTGCCGGTCAGGCGGCCAGCTATTATGAGGCCGACGATTACTACGCCGAAGGCGGCATGGCTCCGTCCGAATGGTTTGGCGAGTCAGCGGAGAAGCTGGGCCTGTCGGGTGAGGTTGATCGCGAGAAGTTTGCCGAATTATTGGAAGGGCGCGTTGCTGGACAGCAACTCGGCACCACCCGCGATGGCAAGGTCGAGCACAGGCCAGGCTGGGACATCACCCTGTCCGCGCCCAAGTCGGTCTCGATCATGGCCGAGGTTGCCGGAGACAAGCGGCTGATCAAGGCGCATGGCGCGGCGGTGAAAGTGGCGCTTGCCCATGTCGAAAAGCACATGGCGGCAACGCGGATCAGGCAGGGCGGCGAGGTTCGGCGCGAGGCGACAGGCAATCTAGCCATCGCCACCTTCCGCCATGCCACGAGCAGGGCACAGGACCCACAGCTGCACACCCACGGCGTGATCATCAACGCGACGCAGGACAAGGACGGTAACTGGCGCAGCCTTGAGCCGCGCGCCTTCTACCAGCTCCAGAAGGAGATCGGTGCGATCTACCGGCAGGAACTGGCGCACGGCGTTGCCGCCCTGGGATACAAGATCGAGGCCGGGAAAGATTCGCTGTTCGAGATCGCAGGGGTTCCGGAAAGGGCCATCGACGCGCTGAGCCAGCGCACAGCAGCTATCGATGCGCGGCTTGCCGAGCGCGGCACCAGTCGTGCGGAGGCGAGCGCTGCCGAAAAGCAGATTGCAGCGCTCGATACGCGGGAAGCCAAGACCAGTGCGCATCATCGCACCTTGCGCGCCGACTGGCGGGCAACCGCCGATGCCAATGCTTTCGACAAGGCAGCGCGGGACAGGCTGATCGCTGAAGCGAGAGAGCGGGCCAAGAGCAGCGAAGCAACCGCCAGCCCGGAATTGCTGGCACGGCACGCGGTGGCCTGGGCCGCTGCCAAGCTGTCCGAACGCGAAGCGGTGTTTTCGGCCAGCACGCTGGCGCGCGAAGCCGGTGACTTCGCCTTCGGCAAGGCCGGGCACGGCACCATCAGTGCTGCGATTGCCGATGCCGGAAAGCGCGGCGAGCTTGTCCCGCGCACTTTCCTTGATCGGCGCGGGGCGGAGTTTGCCGGATTCACGACGCCGCAGGCCATCGACACCGAGCGAAGCATGCTTCGCCTGGAGGAAGCCGGACGCGGGATGGCGCAATCACTCGCCAGTCCGCTGGCAGCAGCGCGGACCATCGAACGCGCCGCGCGCCAATCGGCGCGCTCCGGTTATGCCTGGACCGAGGACCAGAAACGCGCGACCGCAGACTTGCTCACTTCACGCGACCGCGTTGCCGCCGTCCAGGGTTATGCCGGGACCGCGAAGACCACCACAGTGCTCGCGACCTATGCGCGCGAGGCAAAGCGCCACGGGCTCGTTGTGACCGCGCTTGCGCCAACCGCATCGGCAGCAACCGTTCTCGGCGAAGCGCTCGGTCTGCGCGGAGACACCGTGGCGCGGCATTTGCTCGCGCCAGAGGCGAAGACAGCGGGCAAAGACGCAGTGTGGATCGTCGATGAAGCTTCGATGCTCTCGGCTCACGATATGGCGAAACTCATGACCCGCGCCGACAAGGCCGGAGCCCGACTCGTTCTGGTAGGTGACGTCAAACAGCTGGGATCGGTCGGCGCGGGGGCAGCCTTCGCGCAATTGCAGCAGGCTGGCATGGCGACCGCGAAACTTGCCGAGGTGGTCCGTCAGACCAATGCCGACACCCGCGAAGCCGTCATGGCCTCAATCGAAGGCCATGCAGGCAAGGTCTTGGCCTCGCTGGAGCGTGGCGGCGGTAGGGTTATCGAGGAGACTACGCCGGATGAGCGCCTTGGAGCGATGGCCCGGCACTATCTCGCCTTGTCACCTGCAGAGCGCGCACGAACGCTGGTGATCGAGCCATCGCGAGAAGGCGGGGACAGGCTCACCGGCATGATCCGAGCAGAACTGACCCAGCGCGGTGAGCTTTCAGCGGAAGCCGTGCGTTTCGAGGCGCTAGAGGTGAAAGGTCTCACCCGCGCCGAAGTGCACGAGGCAGCAAGCTATGCCATCGGCGATATCGTCCGGTTCAGCCGCGACTATGCCGCCAAGGGCGTGCGCCGGGGCGAGAGCTTCGCTATTTCCGCTGTCGATCCCGAGCGCGGGCGCATTGCTTTGGAAGGCCGTAATGGCCGGTCGCTGGACTGGCATCCCCGGCAATGGGGCGCTGGCAAGTCCGAGGTGTTCGAGCCGAAACCGATGGAGCTCCGCACCGGCGACCACGTGCAGTTCACCCGCAACGACCGCGATACGGGACGGGTCAATGGCCTTGGCGGTGCCGTTACCCGCATCGATTCCGACCGTGGCCGGGCAACGGTAAAGCTCGCCAACGGACGCGAGCAGCGGCTCGACCTCTCCAATCCTCGCGACACCCATTTGCGCCACGCCTATGTCCAGACAGCCCATGCCGCGCAGGGCCAGACCGCCGAGCGGGTCCTGATCCATGCCGACAGCCGGTCCACCAATCTGGTCGACCAGAAGATGCTCTATGTCGCGCTATCGCGCGCCAAGGCCGAGGCCGTGGTTGTGACCGACGACAAGGACAGGCTTGTCCGTGCGATTTACGAACGCGCGGGCGAGAAGCAGACGGCCCTGACCGCGAGCCCTCCCGAGGCCGTCAAATCAAAGGAAATGGGTGCAGGGTTGGGGTAATTGATCGCCTCGCCTATCGAATGGTCAATTGCGAATCTATCCACAAGAATGACCGACACACGATCGCCAGAACAACGACGGCGCATTATGCAATCCGTCAAAGCTAAGAACACCGGCCCTGAGTGGACGGTGAGACGTCTCCTATTTGCAATGGGATATCGATATCGCCTGCATTACAAGAAACTCCCCGGGAAGCCAGACATCGCCATGCCGGGGCGCCGCAAAGCCATCTTCGTGCATGGTTGCTTCTGGCATGGTCACGATTGCTCTAAGGGTCAGCTCCCCAAATCGCGCCTCGATTATTGGCAACCGAAGATTGCAGCCACTAGAGAAAGGGACGCACGAAACCTTCGCTCACTCCATGAAAGCGGATGGGAAACGCTTGTCCTATGGCAGTGCGAGTTGGCTGATCGAAACGGATTGGTCGCCAAACTCGAATCTTTCGTGGAAGGCTCGCAATTCGGGCGCGACAAAACAAGAACACGGACCTAAGATATGAGTATGTCGAACGCCTCATCCATCATGAAATTTGAGTCCGGTCGCTCGAAGAGACCGCTTGCTATCGATCTCTTTGCAGGAGCAGGAGGGATGAGTTTAGGTTTCGAGCAGGCGGGTTTCGATGTTGTCGCAGCCGTCGAAATCGACCCAATCCATTGCGCCACGCATGAGTTCAATTTCCCCGAAACAACGGTCATTCCCGAGTCTGTCGCATCTCTTTCGGGGGACGATATCAGGAAGGCTGCAGGTATCGGTGGTGCTCCCATTGCGTGCGTCTTCGGAGGTCCACCGTGCCAAGGGTTTTCCCTGATCGGCCATAGAGTACTCGACGATCCTCGGAACAATTTGGTGAAAGATTTCGTCAGGATTGTCGCCGAACTGGACGCTGACACATTCGTTTTCGAGAACGTCAAGGGGCTAACGGTCGGAAAGCACAAAGCGTTTCTCGAAGAACTTGTTTATGAATTTGAAGCTCACGGATACGCTGTCCAACGTCCATGGCACGTATTGAACGCTGACAACTTTGGGGTGCCTCAACATCGTGAACGCCTAATTCTGCTTGGCGCAAAAACCGGCAGACCACTTCCCGAATACCCAGAACCCTCGTCATCCCCTGCCGATGGGAAAAAGGCAGTTCCTAATTTGCCCCTTGGTCCAACCTGCGAAGATGCGATTGGCGACCTACCAAATGCTGAGCGTTTCAATTCGCTCGTAGATAGCGATTGCGTCAAAACCTCGGACTTCAGAGAACCCTCGCTGTATGCTGCCGAGCTACGGTGCATGACGAATGAAGCTTGGCATTTTGGTTACGTACGAGATTGGGATCCGAGCATTCTGACATCAAGCATTCGGACATCTCATACGGATATCTCCAGACGCCGTTTTTCTGAGACAGTGCCAGGTACTGTCGAACCCATCAGTCGCTTCTTCAAGTTGGCACCGGATGGCTTATCGAACACCTTACGCGCCGGAACGGATGGATCGCGCGGTGCATTCACAAGCCCTAGACCAATCCATTTCAAGCATGATCGCTGCATAACCGTCCGGGAGATGGCTCGCTTGCATGGCTTCCCCGATTGGTTCCGCTTCCATTCGACGAAGTGGCATGGAGCAAGGCAGATTGGAAATGCAGTTCCGCCGCCGCTCGCACGCGCCGTGGCAAGCAGCATTCTAAACTCAATTGGAATTGAGCCGAGCCGTCCAATTAGGACCCTTAAACTTGGCAATCCCGATTTGCTTTAC
>LULJ01001643.1_pt1 | contig 11987 bp, 18 predicted proteins | sample 728171 | NCBI WGS metagenome assembly LULJ01 (sample SAMN03860292, study PRJNA289734) | marine metagenome | biome: seawater column; feature: ocean; material: water; isolation source: Red Sea water column Station 169 - depth 25m | place: Saudi Arabia: Red Sea | collected 2011-10-15 | depth 25 m
ATTTATATTTGCCAAAGCTCTATATCCTTTACCTGTATCGACTGAAATACCAAGTTTCTTTGCCACTATATTAATACCTTTTAATAATCCTACCATCTCATCTGACGAAGCATTGTTACTAAAATCATCTAAATCAATGTATTTTCCTTTTGGAATTACTAATGCGTGAATTTTTTTTTGAGGATTGATATCATGAAAAGATAATACAAAATCATCCTCATAAATTTTTTCACAGGGAATTTCACCTCTTAGAATTTTTGCAAAAATGTTATTGTCATCATATGTCATCGCAAAACTTCAATCTCCTCATTTATGCTGGTTATTTTTCCACCTTTTAAATTAGCATCAACAATCGCACATTCATAATAGGCAAATGATGATTCCTCTGCATTTTGCTTCATCTCCAAACATTTAGACTCATTTTTAACCAACAAATGTTCTGTTAATTCTGGAGGATCACCTAAGTACATCATTAATGCAATAACCTCTCCTTGTCTTTCAAAATCTGCTTTTTCCTCTAATTCAGTTATTCTATCAGAAACTCCAATTTCAAAATTTGTAAAAGCTACGTAACCTTTGTAAAACACAAAACCTAATATTAAAAAAAATAAAATTTTAATTTTGCTCATTATAATTTACTTTTTTTTTGTTCTTCCATTATATGATCAATTAAATATTATGTACCTAAAGATAAATTATCAACAAAATAATCAAATTAACTTAATATATTTTTCGATTTACTAAGAGAAATGCAAAATTATAATGATCTAGTAATCTAAAATTTTCCTTTAAAGTATTATATATCTCTGATGAAAAAAAGATTTCATGAACAGATTTTATCTCATTAGTTTTTTTATTAATAAAATCTGCATAAGGATCTAAAAATTCTACACATAAAAAATTAATCCGGTACTTTTCAAAATTAATTGTTTTGATTATTGATAAATCTAACCCTTCACAATCAATCTTTAAAAAATCAACTTCTGTAATTTTATTTTCCTCAAAAAGATCTTCCAATGTTAGTGTTTTGATTTTTCTCGAGAACTTTTTTTTAATTTTTGGGAATTTTTTAAAATGGTCCAATTTTAGAGACGATATAGGTGAAATTTCCTTTACAAAAAATGCATCTTTAATCCCACTCTCTGTAGAAATACCAATGTTTAAATTTTTATCTTTGGGTCTAAAAATGTTAAATAAATCAATGCTTTCTTTCGATATATCTATATTAATTCCTGACCAACCGATTTTATGGAGTTTGTGTGTTAAAGAGTATTTAATAGGATGATAACAACCCACATCAATATAAAATCCTTTATCTTTATATGCTGATATGTAATTATTAGCAAACCATGCATCTCCCTCATAACCTAAACCATATCGCAAAAAAGTTTTATAATATCTTATATAATTTAACATATTTAATCATTTTTTTCTTTTTTCTAGTTCTTTGCAAACATCTTCTATTTTTATTTCGTTAACTTCAAAATACATTATTAAATGATACAATACGTCTGCAGCCTCGTGTATTTTATTAGTATCTTTATCTACAGCCTCAATCAGTTCATTTACTTCCTCTAGAACTTTTGATTTGCTTAGCGATTTATCTGATAATAATTTATTAGTATAAGATCCTTCAAATGGTTTTGCTTTTCTTTCGCGCGCAAGTTTAAATAGATTTTCTAGTGTGCTTAACATTCTAAATTCTAACAGGAATTCCTTTTGAGTCCAAATATTCCTTAGCCTCTTGTACTGAATGTTTTCCATAGTGAAATATTGAGGCTGCTAAAACTGCACTAGCATTTCCTAATTTTATTCCATCAACCAAATGATCTAGATTACCGACACCTCCTGAGGCAATTAATGGTATATTCACTTTTGAGGAAATTTTACTCATCAAATCTACGTCATAGCCTATTTGTGTTCCATCTCTATCCATAGAGGTAACTAATAACTCTCCTGCCCCATTGTCCTCCATTTTTTTGGCATACTCTAGAGCATCAAGACCACTATTTTTTCTACCTCCATGGGTAAATATTTCCCACTTGTCTCCATTTTTCTTTGCATCAATTGCAACAACAATACATTGTGAACCAAACTTTTTTGAACTATCTAAAACAACTTTTGGATTGTCAACAGCAGCAGTATTAATAGATACCTTATCGGCACCACAATTAAGTAACTTATTAATATCATCTATGCTTCTTACACCTCCACCAACAGTTAAAGGAACAAAGCATTTTTTTGATGTTCTTTCTACCACATTATAAATTGTATCTCTATTTTCATTTGAAGCAGTAATATCTAAAAAACAAATTTCATCTGCACCACCATCAGAATAAATTTTTGCTTGTTCAACTGGATCCCCAGCGTCTTTTAAATCTACAAAGTTAATACCTTTTACAACTCGTCCATTCTTAACATCTAAACAAGGAATTATTCTATTTTTAAGCATCTTCTTTTACCAGTTCCTCTAATTTTATATCTCCATCATAAATAGCTTTGCCAACTATTATACCCTCAATATTTTTTAAAGTTTTGGCTTTTTTAATGTCATCCATTGATGAAACGCCACCAGAAATAATTACAGGACAACTTGATTTTTCAGCAATTTTTGAAGTATCTTCAAAATTTGGGCTTTGCTTCATACCATCTCGGTTTATATCTGTATAAATAAGTCTGCTAACACCATAACCATTCACTTCTTTTAAATAATCAAGAGTTAACTGATTAGAGTTTTCCTTCCAACCAGAAACTGACAGATATCCATCTTTAGCATCTAATCCTAGGGCAATTTTATTTGGAAATTTTTCACAGGCCTGTTTTAAAAAATCTTTATTTTTTATTGCGGCACTGCCTAAAATTACTTTTTCAACTCCAGTATCTATATATTTTTGAATACTTTCAAAATTTCTAACACCTCCACCAATCTCAATTTTTAGGTCGAATTTACTCACTATATCTTGAATAATATCTAGATTTGTAGTTTCTCCCTCTAAAGCTCCATCCAAATCAACTATATGTAAATTTTTAAAGCCATGATCTTTATATTTGCTGGCTTGTTCGACTGGGGACATTTCATACTCAGTTTTATTATCAAAGTCTCCTTTGACTAATCTCACACATTTTTTATCTTTGATGTCAATTGCTGGAAATATTTTCATTAAATCTAAATATTTATAAAATTATCAATTATATTTAACCCTAATTTATCACTTTTTTCAGGATGAAATTGAGTTCCAAAAATATTTTCTTTTTCAACAGAGCAAACAATATTTGATGAATAATCCGTTGTTGCTGAAATTACATTTTTATCATTCGGAATAAATTCATAACTATGCACAAAATACATGTGTGAATTATTTTCTATATTTTTAAAAATCTTACTTTGTTTGACAATATTTATCTGGTTCCAACCAATATGAGGAAGTTTATATTTTCCATTTTGATTATCTATTTTTAAGACTTTGCCAGATATCCAACCTAGCCCTTTGGTTTCAGTTTCTTCATAACCAATATCAGCAAACATTTGTAAGCCAACACAAATTCCAAGAAGTGGTTTTTTATTATTTATTGCAAATTCAGTCAAAGCCTCTGTTAGACCATTGATTTTATTTAAAGCAAAAGAGTTTATCACCGAGCTTATATTGCCCGAGTTGTAATCAACGATAGTAACTTTCATTAATTTTATAATGAGCCTTTAGTAGATGGAATTGATTTACTATTCCTAGGGTCTATCTCTAATGCAGCTCTTAATGATCTTGCTAATCCTTTGAAACAAGACTCAATGATGTGGTGACTATTATCACCATAAATATTTTCTACGTGCAAAGTAATTCCTGCTGCTTGAGAAAAAGCCTGAAACCACTCTTTAAAAAGTTCTGTGTCCATTTCGCCAAGCTTTTCGACTTTTAATTTTACTTTCCAAATTAAATAAGGTCTATTTGAAATATCAATTGCAACACGTGATAAAGTTTCATCCATTGGTATCATCGCATGCGCGTATCTTCTAATACCAACAGATTTTTTTAATGCTTTTTTCAAAGCCTCACCAATCGCTATCCCTGTGTCTTCAGTTGTGTGGTGAAGATCAATGTGCGTATCTCCTTTAGCTTTTATCGTCATATCAATTGATGAATGCTTGGATAATTGTTCAAGCATGTGATTAAGAAATCCTATTCCAGTATCAATCTTGTATTTGCCTTTACCATCAATGTTGAGATCAACACTTATACTGGTCTCTTTTGTTTTTCGACTAATTTTACCTTTACGCTTCATAATTAAAAAGAGGTATACATATATTATCCAAATATGGCAATAATACTAAACTTGGGCTTGAACTATCAAATTTAGTATCCATTTATAAGCTATGACAACGATTGTTTTGGTAAGAAAAAATAATGAAGTAGTGGTTGCTGGTGATGGTCAGGTAAGTATGGGAAACACTGTCGTTAAAAGCACCGCGTCAAAAGTAAGAAAAATTGATAAAAGAGATGTTGTTGCCGGGTTTGCAGGTTCCACTGCAGATGCTTTAACTTTGTTTGAAAGACTGGAAGCAAAAATAGAAAAGCATGCAGGAAACTTATCAAGAGCCGCTGTTGAATTGGCAAAAGATTGGCGAACAGATAAATATTTAAGAAGACTTGAGGCACTTATGGCTATTGGAGACAAAGATAATAGTTATATTATCTCTGGAACTGGAGATGTGCTAGAGCCAGAGGGCGATGTCATTGGAATTGGTTCAGGCGGAAATTACGCTTTAGCAGCTGGAAAAGTTTTAATAGGTACAGACATGAGTGCTGAAGAGGTAGCAAAAAAAGCTATTGAAGTTGCTTCAGAAATTTGTGTTTTTACAAATAATAATATTAAGGTTGAAAAAATATAATGGAAAAATCTAACGTTACACCTCTTGTTCCAAAAGATAAAAATTCTAAAGATAACGAAAATTTAGTTAGTTCATTATCACCAAGAGAAATAGTTTCAGAGTTAGATAGGTTTGTCGTAGGTCAAAATAAAGCTAAAAAAGCTGTTGCTGTGGCTCTAAGAAATAGATGGAGACGACAAGCTTTAAAAGGTGAAATGAAGAATGAAGTTTTACCAAAAAATATACTCATGATTGGTCCAACTGGAGTTGGTAAAACTGAAATATCTAGAAGGCTGTCAAAACTTGCTGAGGCTCCATTTGTTAAAGTTGAAGCGACAAGATTTACTGAAGTTGGATATGTTGGAAGAGATGTTGAACAAATAGTAAGGGATTTAATTGAAATTGCTATTTCAATGGAAAAAGTGAAAAAAAGAAAAGAAGTTTATGCAAAAGCACAAAAAATGGCAGAAGAAAAAGTTTTAGATGCTTTAGTTGGAAAAAAAGCGAGTACTGCAACAAGAGAAAGTTTTAGAAAAAGATTAAGAGATGGTGATTTAGACAACAACGAAATAGAAATTGCGGTGAGTGATACAGGTGGAAGTGGTACTTCTTTTGAAATTCCAGGTATGCCAGGCGCTAATGTTGGAATGATCAACATTGGAGAAATGCTTGGAAAATCAATGGGGACGAAAGAAAAAAAGAAAAAAATGACTGTTAAAGAGTCTCACGAAATTTTGATTAATGATGAGTCTGATAAATTAATTGAACAGGATAAAATTATTAAAGCAGCAAAAATTTCAACAGAAAATAATGGAATAGTTTTTTTAGATGAAATTGATAAAATTTCTGGCAGAACTGATAGGGTTGGTGGAGATGTATCAAGAGAAGGAGTGCAAAGAGATTTGTTACCTCTTATTGAGGGCACAACAGTTAATACAAAGTATGGTCCTATTAAAACGGATCATATTTTATTTATTGCATCAGGTGCCTTTCAACTAGCAAAACCTTCAGACTTATTACCTGAACTACAAGGGAGATTACCAATAAGAGTTGAGTTAGAAGCCTTAACGAGCGAAGACTTTAAAAGAATTCTTAAAGAACCAGATTATAGTTTAATTAAACAATATGTAGCTTTGCTTAAAACTGAAAATGTAGATTTAGAATTTGCTGAAGATGGGATCGACGCAATTGCGAATATAGCTTCAGAGGTAAATGCAACTGTTGAAAATATAGGTGCAAGACGATTACATACAATTATTGAAAAAATATTAGATGAAATCAGTTTTACTGCGACCGATAGAGCTGGTGAAAAAATAATTATTGATAGAGATTATATAAATAAAAATTTAGATACACTTGTTAAGGATACTGATTTATCAAAATTCATCCTATAGATAATTAAGTTTTGTCATTAATTTAAATAGGTTCTAAATTTAATTACTATTTTTTTTTAAAAAAATATAAAAAGCTCCTGATCCACCATCTTTTACACTTGCTTCACTAATATTTGAAATAATTTGCATTAAATTTTCGTTATTCCTTACAAATTCTGGTATTGAATACTTCAAAATACCTAGATCCTTTGAAACATATGGATCTTTGTCATTATTTGAATGAAGGCCTTTGCCAGTGACAATTATAAGCTTTTGTACTTTATCTTCATAGGATTTTTTTATAAAGCTTTCAATAATACTATTAGCTTCATCGAGAGTTTTACCATGCAGATCTAATGATCTGATTTTTTTTATATTAGTTTTGTTTTGAACTTTATCTTTATCAGGTAATTTTTCATCGTTAGACAAAAATTCGTTCCAAGTTTTTTTGTCTTTTTCTGAAATTTTACTATTCACTTAATTAACTGTATTCACCAACAGCCAATTTGGATTGGTAGATCTCATATCTCTTGAAAAAGTCCAAGTATCATAAATAGTTTTAATTTTATCAGGACTACCTGAAACAATTTTTTTTTCTTTGTCTCGGATACATGTAATAATTTCACTTACAAAATCTACTGTTACTTGCAAAGCCTTATCTATTTTTTTGTGTTCTTTTATATCTGCTGACTTAATTCCAATGAAAGTAATCTCAGCATAATGCCCTCTATTACTTCTGTCTTTAAGGGCTTTGTTGAATTCGTCATAAATTTCTTTACTTAAAAGCGGTTTACTTGCTATTAGCTTATTATCATTATCACTAAAATCAGTAATGATAGTCTCGTAAGCAATTTTTGCACCTTTTAAAAATTCACTTTGTGCTTTTTTATCAAAATCCTCTTTTTGTTTTAAATTATTTTCTTTATGAACCTCTTTTAAAATTTCTTGAAATTGTTGCGGATTTTTTCCTTCAAAACCGGTTCTTTTTCCAAGAATACCTCTTAATCTTAAAAAAATAAATCCAGCAATCATCGCGAGTAAAATAATGTCGATATATTCAAAACTATAGTTCATGAATATAATTTAATTACTATGTTGAATAATTTCAACTAGCAATTAGATTAAAGACAAATGAACTCAGTATTAATTACCATTATCTTAATACCCATTATAGAAATCTATCTATTCATAGAGATTGGTGGTCAAATAGGTGCATTTAACACAATATCGCTCATATTTATAACAGCAATAATTGGAGTGATTTATGCAAGATATGAAGGGTTAAATACTCTCAGATCTGGTTTTTCCCAACTTATAAAAAACGAAGCGCCAATTTATGAGATAATCTCAGGTGCAGCTATAGCGTTTGCAGCTTTATTATTAATAGTTCCTGGTTTTGCCACTGACTTGTTTGGATTTCTTTTAATTTTTCCTCTGACAAGGAAATTATTTTTCGGAAAAATTGTTAATAAATTTAAGAATGAGACAAAAATTAAAAAACCATATATAGAAGGTGAGTTTGAAGACATTGAGGAAGACGATGAGCGAAAATTATAAAATTATAAGTAAATTTATAAAAGATATCTCAGGTGAAACGCCTAACATCGAAACATATTTATATGTAAAAGATTTTATTTCTAAATATCAACTAAATATTGAAATAAATTCAAAACCTTTAAAAACACAGATTATAGAAGTAAATACTTTATTAAAATTTCATGATATCACAGAAAGTAAAAAAAAATCACATTTTGAAATGATTTATACAACTGTGATAAAACTCAATAAGGAGATAAAAGAAAAAAAAGTTCTACAAAAAATAATTTTATGTGATGTACAGAAAGAAATTTATCCAGAATTAGAAAAAGCTTTACTTAACCTTTTACACACATCGGGATATCCAAATATTAAATTTGAAAAAAAAGTTGATTTTGAAGAACTTTACAATAAAAAATTTAATTAAAAAAATTTTTCTTCAAATTAGTTTTCAAATATTGATCATGATTTCTTTTTTCTTCTTCAGTAGGTTTAATAATTTTTTTAAAATAAGAAGTATTTGTTTTAGACATCTGGTAATTATCAATAGTTTCATTAATAAAATTTAATTTTGGCTCTTTTTGATCTATTAAATTGATGTAAACTTTTGATAATAGATCACAATCGATTAAAGCTGTATGTTTTTCTCTTTTGGAATTATCTATTCTATACCTTTTACACAAAGCATCTAAACTATTAGAAGAGCCCGGAAATTTATCTCTAGCTAAAATAACAGTATCTATAATTTCATTATTTATTAAATTTTTACCTGCTATCTTTAATTCATTATTTAAATGCGATAGATCAAATTCAGCATTATGAATAATTAGTTTTTTTCCTTTTATATAAAGTAAAAAATCATCTGCTATTTCTTTGAATTTTTTTTTATCAGACAAAAATTCATCTGTATATCCGTGAGTTTCAAAAGCCTTTTCAGAAACTTTTCTCCCAGGATTTAAATAGCAATGAAAATTATTATTTGTAGGAATGAAATCTTCCAGTTCAATACATCCAATCTCGACTATTCGGTGGCCCTCTTTAACAGACAATCCCGTTGTTTCTGTATCTAAAATTACTTCCTTCATTTTAATGTATTTGCTTTAGAATATATTTTATCTGTTTTTTTATAAATCCATTTGTAAAGTTATTTTTTATAATAAATTTTGATTTTTTTTTTTTATAATCAAGTGATTTTTTTTTATCTATTTTGTTCTCTAACAATAAAGGAATATCTAAAATAACAATCTTTTTTTTTTTATTTTTTTTTATAAAAATGTTCATTTTCTTTCTTATTTCGGGATGAATTATTTTAATAATTTTTCTTAAATTAATTTTGTTTGCCAATATTGTTCTTGTTACTTCTTGTTTTTTAATTGGAAATTGTGTGATGTATTTAGGTAAAGCTTGATTTAGTTTAAAAAAAATTTTTCTATTTTTTTTATATAGTTTCCCAACTTCTTTATCGGCATTAAAAACTGGGTAACCAAATGAATTGGCTATAAAGCTCTTTCCAGATCCTATATCTCCTAAAATTCCAATTCTAATCATTATCTAAAAGCTCAAATGTATTTGTATTAACTTTTGGTTCTATCTTGTGCCATAATTTAAATGACTCTAAAGCCTGGTAAACAAACATGGTTTTCCCATTTTCTGTCATGTATCCTAATTGTTTTCCCATTTGCAAAAAAGGGGTTTCATTAGGATTATAAATTACGTCATAAAATAATTTAATATTTCCTGAACTCGAAAAATCTAAATTAATTGTTTCTTTCTTTAAACCAAGACTCGTGGCATTTATTATCACATGACAATCATTTAAATTTCCCCATTCTAAAATTTTAAGATTTTTAAATAAAACTTTCAAATTTTCTGCCTTCTCTCTAGTTCTGTTACTAATTGTTATCTCTTGAACACGCATGTTTTTTAGAGCAAAAATTATTGAAGGGACCACGCCACCAGCTCCCAAAATTAAAATTTTCTTGCCATCTATACTAAAATTTAACTTTTTAATTGCCGCACCAAAGCCAGCTATATCTGTATTATGTCCAACTAAATTACCATTATCAAAAGTAATTGTGTTTACCGATTGGGTCTGTTCTGCCTCTGGGCTTAGTTTATTTAAAAAGGGAATAACTGTTTTTTTGAAAGGGACCGTAACATTGCAACCAGCTATTTTTTGCTCCTTAATATCTTGAATGAAATTTTTAATTTCATGATCTTCGAGTTTAATTTTGTCATATTTCGCGTCAATATTATTTTCTTTCAACCAATGATTTTGTAGCTTGGGAGACAAAGAATGATCGATTGGATTTCCTATTACTAAATATTTTTTCATTTGTAATTATTTAAGTATTGTTTTATTTTTTTTATCGGTAAACCCATAATAGTATCTTCATCTCCCTCTATATTTAAGAATAATTTTCTACCCTCTCCTTCAATTTGATAAACGTTGTAAGCATATAATGCCTCATCTGTAATTTTCGACAAATAACTTTTAAGTTCATCTAAGCTAAATTGCTTCATTGTTAAAGTAGCTTTATCAGTGTAATTCCAAACCATGGCACCATTTTGAGAAATACAAACTGAACTGATCAGATCATGTTTTTTTCCATTTAGTTTTCTCAAAATTTCTAAGGCTTGATCTCTGTTGATGGGTTTAGATATTAATTCGCCACCTAAATCTATTACACTGTCAGCGCCTATAACAAGAAATCCTTGGTTTTTTTGACTAACTTTGTTTGCTTTTAATTCAGCTAAGTTTTTTGAAATTAATTCTGGTGATGCTTTTTCTTTGAGTAAGCTCTCTTTAACAACATCTTCATCTAAATTAGAATTTTGTACCTCTGTGGATATATTATTGTTATCTAAAATCTGTTTTCTTACTTTGCTTTTTGAGGCAAGGATGATTTTAAACATTATTTTTATATATTTCGTATATCTTAATAATTGAAGCAGCAGTTTCTTCGACTGATTTTCTAGTTACATCTATAGTTGGCCATTTATATTTCTTAAAAGTATTTTTAGCATCTTCAACTTCTTTTTTTATTTTGGATAGGTCTGTATAGGATTTATTTTGAGACTCTCTTAATGAATTCATTCGATTTTTCCGAATATCGACTAACCTTTCTGGTTCTGTGCTTAATCCAACAATACAAGTTATGTTTGGGTTTTTTTTTAGAATTTCAGGAATAGAATTTTCATTTACCAATGGAATATTAGATATTTTGAACCCTTTATTTGCCAAATAAATCGAGGTTGGTGTTTTGCTGGTTCTACTAACCCCCAACAAGATAATATCTGATTTTTTAATATCTTTTACTAAATTTCCATCATCATGGTTCATTGTAAATTGAATTGCTTCAATTCTTTTATAATACTCCTCATTGAGCGTATATTGACCGCTGGGTTGATGTCGATTTTCTTTAGCATTAGATAAAATTTTTAAAATTTGATTTTCAGTTCTTGTAAAGGAATAAGTATGTATTTTGTAATCTATGTTTTTGAATTGAGCTTTAATTGCAGTAAAAATTCTATCTAAAGTTTCACCTGTAGAGTCTGATATTAGATAAATCTGATAAATATTACTCATGTATAAAGTGTTAATAGTTTTTATTTTATTTAGACAAAGTTGGTTAATTTTATAAATTTAAAATTTATGCTGTAAAACATAGCTTTTATTAACATTATTAAACATCTGTATAAAGTTTTTCATTAAATTGAAATATTGGTAATAAGCTTCAATATTACTTATATATATATCAAAAAATTACATTTAAATGTTAATAACTGGTTGGTAAAATGTATATAAAATTTAATCCACATATTTCACAGCTCATACTACAAATACTATTAAATAAATTTAATTATTAATATGTCTAACATCAAGAGGGTTATTAAAGACGGAAGAACAGATTTAAATCCTGTATGGATCATGAGGCAAGCTGGAAGATATCTGCCAGAATTTAGAGAAATTAGAAAAAAACATACTGATTTTATTAAACTATGTTTAAATTCTAGTTTATCAGCTGAAATAACTTTACAACCTCTTAAAAGATTTGACTTAGATGCAGCCATAATCTTTTCCGATATATTAATCTTACCTTATGGTTTAAATCAAAAAGTAGAATTTAAAAAAAATATTGGACCCATCCTTGGTGATTTAAACTTTGATGAAGCATTTGAGGTTACTGAAAGTGATTTTATTAAAAAAGTTGATC
>LULJ01002289.1_pt1 | contig 11973 bp, 9 predicted proteins | sample 728171 | NCBI WGS metagenome assembly LULJ01 (sample SAMN03860292, study PRJNA289734) | marine metagenome | biome: seawater column; feature: ocean; material: water; isolation source: Red Sea water column Station 169 - depth 25m | place: Saudi Arabia: Red Sea | collected 2011-10-15 | depth 25 m
GCTGTCGAATCCGACAAAGAAGCGGCCTTTGCGGATATGCTCGGCCTCGGCTTCCGCCGCCTCGCCGAGCAAGCTCCTCGCGAGGTCGGAGAGATCTCCGGCGGGGGCGGGAGCGGGCGGCACGTGACCTGCGAGGAGATCGGCGAGCGGATCGACGTCTCCCGCGCGCGGGTCGGGAGCCGGCGCCAGCTCACCGATCAGCGCGATCGGAACCGCCTTCAGGACTGCGGCCGCGCTCTCCCGGTTGTGCCGCCCGCGGCGCTCGATGAGCAGTCCTGCCTCGCCGTAGAGCGTCTTCCACGCTGCATCGACGCACTCTTTCGCGCAGATGAAATTCAGTTCGGCGCGGGCCGCCTGCACGTCGCCGCGGTCCGTTTGCAACGCTGAAAGCGTCCGTATGCGAAGGCGCGCGCAGATTGCGGGGGGGTCGAGGTTCGCATCAGCCAGGCGCTGCAACCACTGATTACCCAATGGCGACAGCCCGTCTGTGCGCCTCTCACCGATCGCAACTAGGTCTTGCTGGAGGCCACTCCGGATCGTTCGACTGCTGTCGGGACAGACGGCGAGGAGGCCAAATACCCCGGAGCCCTTATCGATCGCTTCGGCCATCGCAATCAGGGCCGTCCAGAGCTCGTCAGTGGCGCGCAGTCCCTTCTTGACCTGGACTTCGATCGTCTCGCCTCCGGCCACCACCAGCCGGATGTCGTCTCCGCCGGTTCCCGTCTCGGCCTCGACGCCGACGAGGAGATCGTGCGCGAGATTTTCGAGCCAGCGGATCGGCTGCGCGCGCAGCATGTATATGAGAGCTATTGCGGTGACCGCGGCTTGGAAATTGAGGCCGCCCCCGGCCGCCGCGCCTCCGGCTTCGCCGTTTTGGACCGTCGCGCCGCCGGCGAGTGCCGCTGCATTCTCTACCATCTTCATATGCTGAGGCTAGCGCGGCTCGCTGGTGCTTGAAATAGGGTTGATGGCTGACTGGGTTGGTGATGACAGCGTGCGCGGATTAGCTTTGCAATGTTGAAAAATGGGTGCGGCGTCGTTTGACGCAAATGTGAATTCATTTCCGGATACCTGACATTTAGTCACGAGTAGCGGGGAATGTCTGCTTTTCAAAGCTTGGCCCCCAATAGCGGTCCGACCGCAAGCGGCCCAGTTGCCGCTCTCGAAGGCTGTCGATCTATCAGATCCGACGCCACCATTCTTTTCGACGCACTTTGGCACAAACCTAATGTGCGGCCTATATCTGGGTGGCATCAGCCCGCTTCGCGTTCGAAGCCAAGGTGGCCTAATAAAATAGGTGACCGGCAAAAAACCGTTATGAGCCCAAAACCGATTGGGGGTATCATAGGGGGTAATACCCGCTTAGTTATCCAGAATAATGCTATAATTCCAGCATATTATAGTTTGAAAGTGCCTCCCACCCTCTCCGCCATCAATCTTCCGATCGGTCCAGGTAGGTCGGATCGTAAAGCAGGCTGAGATCTTCGGGTTCGCCCAGGATCGAGACGAGATCGTCTGCCTTCAGCTCAAGGCGCGGCTTGGCGATCATCAGCTGTCCGGCGCGCTCGATCATCATGACGAGGCAGGAGCCGGGCAGATCGACCTCGCGTAGCGGGACTTCGAGTTGCGAAGCCAGGGCCGGGATCTTTTCCGCACGCTCGCGCACGAAATGATCGTCGCGAACGAGCACTTCGGCCAGTTCGTTCTCGTCCTTCGCCGCCAGCCAGCGTTCCTCGAACCGGTCGCTTTGCGCCACTTCGGCGAGGTGGCCGACGATCCTGAGATCGAGCCCGGCGGGCTCTTCGGGCAGGATCAGATACATCAGCGTGTGGACGTTGCGCGCGCCCAGGATGTCGACGCTGGCGCGGCTGCCGAAGCGGAAGATGAAGAGCTGCGATTCCTCGATATCGGGGACGGTCTTGTAGGCGAGATACATGTTGGGCCGGATGGCGTGCACGTCCATCCGTTCGCCTTCGAAGACGTTGCGGATCGCCTCCTCGCTCATGCCGAAACGGTCCTGACCGACGCTGACCATCTCCTCGATCAGTGCCTTGCGATCGTAAGTGCCGCGCGTGCGGTCCATCAGCGCGCTGCGCGCCACCACGCTTTCGTAGCTCAGGTTCTGGGGCTGGGTGCGCTCGTGAACGATCGCGGTCAGCTCGTGCTCGATGCCTTCGAACGTATTGTGGCCGAGATGGCGATGCATGTGGAAGATCGCACCGCGCCGCTTCACGCGCTTGGAGGCGTAGAACTGGTAATACAGCCCGCACACCACGGACAGGGCGATCGTGAACAGGATCGCCACCGCGCCCATTTCGAGGATCAGCCAGAAGGCGAGCAGCACACCCGCGATCGGAACCCAGGGATAGAGTGGGGTGCGAAAACCCGGCCTGTAGCTGTCGATCCGGCTTTCGCGCATGACGATCACGGCCAGGCAGACGAGGCCGAACAGCAGGAGCTGGAAGGCGCTGGCGAGCTTGGCGACCGATTCGACGTCGAAGACGATCAGGACCGCGATCATGACGAGGACGGTGATGGCGATCGCCAGGATCGGCGTGCCGCTCTTGCCCAGACGCGCGAGGCGGGCGGGCAGAAGTTTGTCCTTCGCCATCGCATAGGGGTAGCGCGAGGCGGACATGATGCCCGCATTTCCGGTCGAGGCGAAGGCGGCGACGGCGGACACCACGATCAGCGTGACGCCCAGATCGTGACGAGCGTCCCAAAGGTGTAGATCGCCGTCGCCGTGGCGAGCGACAGCGTCATGCCGAGCGGGATGTTGCGATCGGGGTTCTCGATCTCTTCGGCCACGCTGGCGACTTTCGTCAGGCCCGCATACGATACGAATACCAGCCCGATTGTGGCGAAAAATCCGCCGAACCCGTCGCGGAAGAAGCTGCCATAGCCGGGCTCGGGCGCGAAGGCGTCGGCAATGCCCGTCCGCGCGAGGCCGAAGATGCAGAAGGCGGTGAGGATTACGACCAGCGTGCCTACCAGGATGCGCTGCAACAGCGTGGTCTCCTTCGCGCCGAACATGTTCAACAGTCCGAAGGCGATGGTCAGCGCGATGGCGGTAACGGTGATCGGAAGATCGATATAGAGCGCGAGATACGCGCCCATGCCGACGAGGGCGAAGGCGCTCTTGAACACCACTGCAACCCACGATCCCAGGCCCCCGACCGTGCCCATCAGGGGCCCCATGCTGCGGTCGAGGAAGAAATAGGTGCCGCCCGAACGCGGCATGGCGGTAGATAGTTCGGCCATGCAATACATGGCGGGCAGGATCATCAGGCCCGCGACGAGATAGGCCAGCCAGACCGAATTGCCGGTTTGCGCCGCGGCGATGCCGGGCAGGAGGAAGAGGCCGGACGAGAACATCGCGCCGGTGGCCACCGCATAGACGTCAAAAAGCTTTAGGCTTTTGGCGAGTTTCGGTTTGCTGCCCGCTGGCGCGGATGCTTCCGCCATGATGTTCCCCCCGAAGATGTGCGTGACCCGTTGCTGTGAATAAAGGCCGGGAGCGCGAAGCGTTCCTCCTCTGCGCTGCTCGCTGATGATCGAACCGCTCTCCGGCGCAACGGATATTGCGCGCAACGCGATGGCCGCGAGGGGGCCGCTGGTCTATCGGAGGCGATACGATGTTTGATGGTCTCGACGCCCTGCTGCTCGCCCGCATACAGTTCGCCTTCACGGTGAGCTTCCATTTCATCTTCCCGGCCTTTTCGATCGGGCTGGCGAGCTACCTCGCGGTTCTCGAAGGATTATGGCTGAAGACGGGCAAGCCGCTCTATCTCGACCTGTTCAAATACTGGCTGAAGATCTTCGCAATCGCCTTCGCCATGGGCGTCGTGAGCGGCATCGTGATGAGTTACCAGTTCGGCACCAACTGGTCGGTGTTTTCGGACGTGGCCGGGCCGGTGATCGGGCCGTTGATGGCCTATGAAGTGCTGACCGCCTTCTTCCTCGAAGCGGGCTTCCTGGGCGTGATGCTGTTCGGGATGGAGCGGGTCGGCAAGAAGCTTCATTTCGCCGCCACGCTGATGGTGGCGGTCGGCACCACGATTTCCGCCTTCTGGATTCTCAGCGTCAATAGCTGGATGCACACGCCCGTCGGTTACGAGATGGGCGCCAACGGCCAGTTCCTGCCGGGGCCGTCGGTGGGGTGGGGGCCTTCCATCTCATCAAGGACCGCACGAACGCGCATGCGAGAAAGATGTTCTCCATGGCGATGTGGATGGCCGCGCTCGTCGTGCCCGTGCAGATCGTGGCGGGCGACATGCACGGCCTCAACACGCTGGAGCATCAGCCGCAAAAGGTCATGGCGATGGAGGGGCATTACGAAAGCCACCCCGATGGCGCGCCGCTCTATCTGTTCGGAATTCCAAACGACGAGGAACAGCGGCTCGATTACGCGGTCGGCATTCCGAAGCTTTCCAGCCTGATCCTGAAGCACGATCTCGACGCGCCGCTGGCCGGGCTCGACACCATTCCCGACGACGAGCAGCCGCCGGTCGCCATCGTGTTCTGGAGTTTCCGCATCATGATCGGCATGGGGTTCGCCATGCTGGGGGTGGGGCTGTGGAGCCTGCTCGCGCGGTGGCGGGGGAAGCTCTACGATTGGAGCTGGCTGCACCGCGCCGCGCTGGTCATGGCGCCCAGCGGTTTCGTCGCGGTCCTTGCCGGCTGGATAACCACCGAGGTGGGCCGCCAGCCTTACGTGATCTACAATCTGCTGCGCACGGAAGATGCCGCCAGCCCGCTCGCTGCACCGGCGGTCGGCGCTTCGCTGGTCGCTTTCGTCGTGGTCTATTTCTTCGTCTTCGGCGCGGGCGTCTGGTACATCCTCCATCTGATGCGCAAAGCTCCCCATGCGGGCGAATACGGGGTCAAGCGCGGTGACAAGGGGCCGATCCGTACTGCCGGTATCACGCCCGGTCTCACGCAGGACCCGTCCGACGGGACCACCAAGGACCTGTCCGGCAGCAAGCAGGAACCGGAGGAGCGGCCATGACCATGGACCTCACCACCATCTGGGCGTTCATCATCGCCTTCGCCGTCTTCGCCTATGTCGTGATGGACGGCTTCGATCTCGGCATCGGCATTCTGTTCCCGACATTCGAGGTCGGGCCGGAGCGGGACCGGGCGATGAACTCGATCGCGCCTGTCTGGGACGGGAACGAAACCTGGCTGGTGCTGGGCGGGGGCGGGCTGTTTGCGGCCTTTCCGCTGGCCTATGCCGTGATCCTGCCCGCAACCTATCCGCTGATCATTGCCATGCTGCTGGGCCTCGTCTTTCGCGGTGTCGCCTTCGAATATCGCTGGCGCGATCCGTCGCATCGCAAATTGTGGGACGTGGCCTTTACCGGCGGCAGCCTTGTCGCGGCGATGGCGCAGGGGATGACTTTGGGCGCGCTGTTGCAGGGGATCGAAGTGGTCGATCGCGCCTATGCGGGCAGTTGGTGGGACTGGCTGACGCCGTACACGCTGCTGACCGGGCTCGGCACGGTGGCGGGCTATGCGCTTTTGGGCGCGACCTGGTTGGTCTGGAAGCTCGACGGCGAGAGCCAGCATCACGCCCGCAAACTCGGCAAGCGCGCGGCCTGGGCGACTTTCGTGCTGATGGGGGCGGTGAGCCTCTACAACGTGTTTCTCAATGCTGACTATGCAGAACGCTGGTTGAGCGCGCCGGAAATCTATTACGCCGCGCCGGTCCCGATCCTGACCGGATTGATCGCTCTGGCGCTGCTTCGCGCGCTGTCGGTGGAACGGCATTCGAAGCCGTTCTGGCTCAGCCTGGCGCTGTTCTTTTTCGGCATGGCCGGGCTGGGCGTCACCATCTGGCCGTATGTCATTCCGCCGGACGTCACGATCTGGGACGCCGCCGCGCCCGAACGCAGCCAGATTTTCATGCTGATCGGCGTCGCCATCACCATGCCGCTGATTATCGCCTACACCGCCTGGGCCTATTACGTGTTCCGCGGCAAGGTCGGGCATGAGGGGTATCACTAATGCGCTCAAGCAGCGAAGCGGAACCGAGCGAGGAAAAACCTCTCTGGCAACGCCTCGCCTGGATGGTTGCCATTTGGGCGGGCAGCGTCGCCGTGCTGGGCGCGGTCGCGATGGTGATCCGCTGGTGGCTGGGGGTCTGATTCCGTCCCTTATTGTATGTAATAGGTCGGCGATCCCGGCCCCACCGGCAGGCCGAGGATGAAGGTCCAAAGATAGAAGAACGCGCTCCAGGCTACGATGAAGAACATCGAGTAGGGCAACATCATCGCGATCAGCGTGCCGACGCCCAAATCCTTCTGATAGCGCGTCGCCCAGGCCAGAATCAGGCCGAAATAGCTCATCATCGGGGTGATGATGTTGGTGGTCGAATCGCCGATGCGATAGGCAGCCTGAATCGCTTCGGGGGAATAGCCGATCAGCATCAGCATCGGCACGAAGATTGGCGCGGTGACCGCCCATTGCGCGCTTGCGGAGCCGAGCGAGAGATTGATCAGCGCGCAGAGCAGGATGAAGAGGAAGAACACCGTCGGCCCCGTCATCCCGGTATCGACCAGGAATTGCGCCCCGGTCACCGCCGTGATCCCGCCCAGATTGGTCCAGCCGAAGAACGCGACGAATTGCGCGGCGAAGAACACCAGCACGATATAAAGGCCGAGCGAGGACAGCGCGCCCGCCATCGCGTCGATCACATCGCGATCGCTCTTCATCGTCTTGGCGGCGCGGCCATAGGCGTATCCCAGCACCACGAAAAAGATCAGGATCCAGACCACGAAACCGTCGAAGAAGGGCGAGTCCATCCGGTCGCCCGTCTCCGGATTGCGGAACACGCCCCATTCGGGCCACAGCGTCAGCGCCATCAGCGCGAAGACGCCGAGCATGGCGATCCCGGCCCAGCGCAGGCCCTTGCGCTCCGATGCGTCGAGCGGTTTCATCATCTCGTCGTCGAGAATGTCGGGATCGGCTTTCGATGCGTCGTATTTCCCCAGCTGGGGCTCCACGATGTAGATCGAGACGAAGCTGCCGATCGCCGTGATGAGGAAAGTGCTCGCGACCATGAAATACCAGTTCGCGGTCGCAAGAACGCGATAATCGGCATCGATCAATTGCGCGGCTTCCTGCGTGATCCCGGCGAGCAGCGGGTCGATCGTCCCGATTAGCAGATTGGCGCTGTAACCGCCCGAAACCCCTGCGAAGGCCGCCGCCATTCCGGCCAGGGGATGGCGGCCGAGCGCGTAATAGATCGCGCCGCCCAGCGGAATCAGAACGACATAGCCGACTTCGCTGGCCGTGTTCGAGATGATACCGGCAAACACGATCGCCACCGTGACAAGCTTGGGCGGAGCGCCCAGCACCATCGATCGCACCGCCGCGCTCAGCAGTCCGGATTTCTCCGCGACGCCCACGCCCAGCATCGCGACCAGCACCACGCCCAGGGGCGCGAAGCTGGTGAAATTATCGACGAGCCCTGTAAAGATGCGGCGAAGCCCGTCGCCATTCATCAGGCTGACTGCGCGGATCATCCCGTCCTCGGCCACGCCCGGCGCGCCCTGCGGCCGCGGATCGACCACCGCCACGCCCAGCACGCCGAAGATGCCGGACAGCAGGACGATGCCCAGCGCCAGCAGCGCGAACAGAGTGACCGGATGCGGCAGCAGATTGCCCAGCCATTCCACTCCGTCGAGGAAGCGGGTGAACGCGCCTCGCTTGGCGGGGGCTGCGGGATCGGGCTGATCGGCGGGAGGCGGAAATTCGGTCATGGTCACTCCGGTCGATGCCCGATCGCGTCAGGGCAGGGGCGGGAGGCGCAGAAGCGCACAGTATCGAAGCGCAGCCGGTAGCGGCCACTCGTGCAAGGGAGCAAGCCGCAAGTGAACCTGCGGTGGACGATCGGGCGAAACCTCTCGCGCCAAGGAACCGGCAGCCGTGCCGCCCATTCCCCTTCCATGATAAAACTCGCGATCCTCTGCCTCGTCATCGCCGCCGTTGCGGCCATCCTCGGTTTCGGGGGCCTTGCCGGGACGATGGTGGACGTCGCCATCGTTCTTGCCGTCATCGCGGCCGTGCTCTTCGTCGTCTTCCTGGTGCTCGGGATCATTGCGGGCAAGAAGGTGAAGAACACCTTCAAATAGAAGCCGGCCCCGCGATCACCGTCCGCGCAGAAACATGTTGATCGTCAGGCGCGCATCGGCCGGATCGTCGGTTAGCGCGGCGGGATCTGGTATGACGCCCGAATGCAGCAGCTTGCCGCGATAGAGGATCAGTCGGTCGGGCTGCGCCTCGACCTCTCCGATCAGTTCGTAGCGATCGCTGTCCCCGTACTGATAGGATCGCCACGATTTCGCCGCTGGCATGATCGTAATGCGGGATGCGCTGGAGCGGGCTTAGTTTTTCCTCGGGCAGAGTGACGATCGAGAAGGTCGACACGTCGAGGCTGATCCCCTGCCGAAATCCGAACACCTGCTGGAGGGCGGAGAACATGAGATCGCGGTTGCGGTCGAGATAATCGGGCTCGCACCAGGCCCTAATGCCCGGATAGCTGGCACCTCCGTCCTGATACTCCGCCGCGCGTCCGCGAGCGAGCAACTCGTCCGCTCTGCCGCTGAAGCCGTCGATTTGCACCACCGGCTGCTTCTCCTGCCCGAAGCGGTGGACGGTGACGTGCGGTGTTTCTGGCATGGCTGGACTATGCCCTTCGGCGCGCCTAGTGTCGAGCCATCCCCGGGGAGCGTGCTGACGCTGAGAGGGGCGCGTAGCACCGCCCGACCCGTCGAACCTGAACCGATTAAGATCGGCGGAGGGAGTGGGCGGGCCTCGATCCGGACATCCGCTCTCTCTCCGTCGCGATGGAGAGAGACGCATGGCAGACATCAATTCCAAATTCGAGATCGGTGTCACCACCGGCCCGATCCGCGGCAGCCGCAAAGTGCATGTCGGCGCGAAAAGCGGCAGCGGCGTGCGTGTCGCCATGCGAGAAATCCAGCTGGAAGGCGACGAGGAGCCGGTCCGCGTCTACGACACCAGTGGGCCCTACACCGATGCCGACGCGCAGATCGACATTCAGGCTGGCCTGCCCAAGCTGCGCCGCGACTGGATCATGGCGCGCGGCGATGTCGAGGAATACGATGCGCGCGAAGTGAAGCCGGAGGATAACGGCCAGCTCGGCCCCGACCGTTCGGGCGGCGTGCCGCAATTCCCGAACGTCAACCACCGGCCCCTGCGCGCCAAATCCGGGGCGAACGTCAGCCAGATGCATTACGCGCGGCAGGGCATCATCACACCCGAGATGGAATATGTGGCGGAACGCGAGAATATCGGGCGCGACTATGTCCGCCGCGAGCTCGACGGGAATAGCTGGGGCGCCGCGATCCCGGAATATGTGACCCCCGAATTCGTCCGCGACGAGATCGCGCGGGGGCGGGCGATCATTCCCAACAACATCAACCACCCGGAAAGCGAACCGATGGCGATCGGGCGCAATTTCCTGGTCAAGATCAATGCCAATATCGGCAACTCCGCGGTTGCCAGTGACGTTGCGAGCGAAGTCGACAAGATGGTCTGGGCGACGCGCTGGGGCGCGGACACGATCATGGACTTGAGCACGGGCCGCAACATCCACGACACGCGCGAATGGATCATCCGCAATTCCGCCGTGCCCGTGGGCACCGTGCCGATCTACCAGGCGCTCGAAAAGGTCGGCGGCATTGCGGAAGACCTGACTTGGGAAATCTTCCGCGACACGCTGATCGAACAGGCCGAACAGGGCGTCGACTATTTCACCATCCACGCCGGCGTGCGCCTGCCTTACGTGCCGATGACCGCCAAGCGCGTCACCGGCATCGTCAGCCGCGGCGGATCGATCATGGCGAAATGGTGCCTAGCGCATCACAAGGAGAGCTTCCTCTACGAGCGCTTCGACGAGATCACCGAGATCATGAAGGCCTACGACATCGCCTATTCGCTGGGCGACGGCCTGCGCCCCGGCAGCATCGCCGACGCCAATGACGAGGCGCAATTCGCCGAGCTCTACACGCTGGGCGAACTCACCAAGCGCGCCTGGGAGCAGGACGTGCAGGTGATGATCGAAGGGCCGGGCCACGTGCCCATGCACAAGATCAAGGAGAACATGGACAAGCAGCTGGAGGCCTGCGGCGAAGCCCCCTTCTACACGCTCGGCCCGCTCGTCACCGATATCGCGCCGGGTTACGACCACATCACCAGCGGCATCGGCGCAGCGCAGATCGGCTGGTACGGCACCGCGATGCTCTGCTACGTCACGCCAAAGGAGCATCTCGGCCTGCCCGACCGCGACGATGTGAAGGTGGGCGTGGTGACCTACAAGCTGGCGGCTCATGCGGCGGATCTGGCGAAGGGCCACCCGGCGGCCAAGGTCCGCGACGACGCGCTGTCGAAAGCCCGCTTCGAATTCCGCTGGCGCGACCAGTTCAACCTCAGCCTCGACCCCGAAACCGCCGAGCAATATCACGACCAGACCCTCCCCGCGGAAGGCGCCAAGACGGCCCATTTCTGCTCGATGTGCGGCCCGAAATTCTGCTCGATGAAGATCACGCAGGAAGTGCGCGACTTCGCGGCGAAGCAGAACTCGGACAGCTATCTCGCGAGCGAGAACATCAAGCGCGAGACTTCGGCAGAAGAGGCCGAAGAAGCGCGCGAGGGCATGGAGGAGATGAGCAAGCTGTACCGGGAGAAGGGCGAGAAGCTGTACCTGCCCGAAGGCGAGACCGAATAGGAGTATCCGACCCTATGACGGAGACCGACGCTGAGGCCATTCTCGACGATCCGTTCGAACAGGACCGGCGCGAACGGCGCCGCCTGCCGATCATCGGCCTGTGGCCGTCTGCGATCTATGTCGTCGGTCTCGTCATATATCTGGCGGTGCAGGGCCAGAACCCGGCGGATTTGCGCCTGAACGAACTGGGGGACTTCCTCGGCGGGGTCTCCAGCCCGCTCGCCTTTCTGTGGCTGGTTCTGGGCTTCTTCCAGCAGAGCCGCGAGATCAGGCTGAGCAACAAGGCACTGCATCTCCAGGCCAGGGAAATGCGCCGCAGCGTCGATGAACATCGGCGGATTGCGGGTGGCCACGAGACGGGCAAGGTATGAACCCGCGCGACTGGCGGCAGAGCAGAACTCGGATTACTACCTCGCGAGCGAAAACGTCAAGCGCGAGACCTCTCCGCAAGAGGCCGAGGGCGCGCGAGGGTATTAGGAGGTGAGCGAGGTGTGTCGGGAGAAGGGGGAAAACTTGTATTTGCCTGAGGATTGATAGGGCAGATCGCTAGACAATCTATTGCGCCCACCATCATAACCGCTTCGGAGCGGAGGAGAGTAAAGTGGCGCGCGGACAAGAAAGCCTGAAGTTTAAATTTTCGAGACCGTGGACTGCGGAATCAAGAGCTGAACTACTGCATCTACTACGCGAAGAATCGAGGATTTGGAGAAGCTTCGACGGATCGGATGCGAGCATCCCATTAGGCTACGCTAGAGTGAACGTAGATTTAGAGCAATTTGATCGGATTGAACCGGAAAGCTTCGATCCGTCCAATGTTCGAGATTTTCTACCGCCAGCTTCAAGTAGCGCAGGCAAGTTATTTCTCGATGCTCTGAAAGAGCGTGACACGGAAAAATACTGTGACCTTGTATTTGCGTTCTTTGTTTCGAATGGATGGATTCCGAGCCCATTCACCACATCAAACTCAATCCAAGGCTCCAATTTCCGTCATCGCGAAGTGTTTGACCAGTACCTCCGGGGACTGGCTCTTTTAGGTGGTGCCGCTACGGCTGGAAGTGATGCTGAAACAGATGCGGTGGCTTTGTCAAATGACCGGGTGAAGAGTCAGCTTAGTACCCTAAAGGCCGACATGACGCGTAAATCAAAACTGCTGCAAGGAGCGCTAGGCAAAGCTCGCGCGGAGGTTTCCAAGCTTCGGGCGGACCGAAGCCAAATAAGGG
>LULJ01001537.1_pt1 | contig 11940 bp, 12 predicted proteins | sample 728171 | NCBI WGS metagenome assembly LULJ01 (sample SAMN03860292, study PRJNA289734) | marine metagenome | biome: seawater column; feature: ocean; material: water; isolation source: Red Sea water column Station 169 - depth 25m | place: Saudi Arabia: Red Sea | collected 2011-10-15 | depth 25 m
GCACCATACTCCTCTAGTTTGCGAACAACATTGGCGACTGTTGATTGTTTTTGACCAATGGCTACATAAATACATTTAATGCCTGTTCCTTTTTGATTGATGATTGCGTCAATGGCAACAGCTGTTTTTCCTGTTTGCCTGTCACCAATTATTAGCTCCCGCTGGCCCCTACCAATAGGAACCATTGAATCAACAGCTTTAAGACCAATTTGAACTGGTTGATCAACCCCCTGTCTTGCTATAACTCCTGGAGCAACAACTTCTACAGGTGATGACGACTCTGCCTTTATTTCTCCTTTTCCATCAATCGGAACTCCTATTGCATCTACAACACGCCCAAGCATAGACTCTCCAACAGGCACTTCAAGAATTTTTCCTGTACAAACTACTTTTTGACCTTCAACTAAATCAAGGTAATCACCCAGCACAACAGCGCCTACTGAATCTTGTTCTAGATTTAATGCTAGTCCAAGAACTCCGTTTTCAAACTCAATAAGCTCTCCATACATAACATCACCCATGCCATGGATTCTGACAATACCGTCAGAAACACTTACGATTATTCCTTCGTTTTTTCTCTCAGCAGATAAATCTAACCCCGCAATTTTTTCTTTTAAAACGCTGGATATTTCTGATGGATTTAATTGGCTCATATTTTCACCTAAAAGTTTAATTGATTAATTAATTTTTTAACCTTTCCTTTAACAGAAAGGTCTAAAGTTTCGTCGCCTACTTTAATTGATAGGCCACCCATAATATGTGGGTCTATTTTAAATTCTACATTTGTACCCTCACCATATTTGGATACAAGTCTTGTTTTGATTTTTTCTTCTGTATCGCTAGAAGGCTCGGTTGCGACAAAAACCTCAACAGATTTTTGTTCTTTATGCTTGGCAACAATTTCTTTATATATTTCAAATATGGCTTCCAAAAGATTAAATCTATTGTTCTCAGCCAAAACGTTTAGCAGTGATTGAGAGGTTTTAGATATTGAACCATCAAGCAAAGTGTTTAATGAATTAAGAATTTCATTATTTGACAGGGTTGGATCCTCAACCAAACTTTTAACTTCTGTTGTTAATGAAACCAATGCCATAGTTTTAAGCTCTTCTTTGATTTCGTCAATGCTCTCAGTATTTAGAGCGGAAGCAAAAACAGCCTTGGCGTATGGTCTGGCTAGCGGTGTTAATTCAATCATCAGAGATCCTGCGCTGCTTTTTTAAGCAAGTCGTCATGTTTTTCAGCAGAAATTTCTTCATCCAATATTTTTTTGGTGGTATCAATAATTATGTTTGACATCTGCTGCCTTAGCTCTTCTTTTGCTCTGTTTGTTTCGCTTTCAATGGTTGTATTAGCAGAGGTCATAATTTTTTCTGCTTCTTCTTCTGCCTTCGTTTTTGCATTTGATACTATTTGTGACGCCCTTGAGTTTGCTTTTTCAATTATTTCTGCCGCCTCTTTTTTGGCCTTACTGAGCTCTTTGTCGTACATAAGCTTTGCTTCTTCCAAAGAGTCGTCTGCTTTTTTTGCCGCCTCTAAGCCTTCAGCTATCCTTTGCTCTCTCTCATGCATCATCGAGAGCATTGGTGGGTATATGAATTTCCAACATATTGCCACAAATGCAGTAAATACAATTGCTTGAGCTATAAGGGTTGCGTTAATGTCCATGATTTAGATTTCTTACAATACAAATAACATATACATTCCAAGGCCTATTCCAATCATTGGTACAGCATCTGTTAAGCCCATCATAAGGAAGAACTGACCACGCAACATTGGTATAAGCTCAGGTTGTCTAGCTGCTGCTTCGATAAACTTACTACCGAGAACGCCTACACCAACCCCAGCACCAATTGCAGCCAAACCCATTAAAATGCCAGCTGCTAATATACTAAATTCCATATTTTTTTCTCCTTCTAAATAAGAGCTAATGCTCTTCTGTTTCATGCGCCATTGCTAAATATGCAATAGTAAGCGCCATAAAAATAAACGCTTGCAATGCAACTATTAAAACATGGAACAAAGCCCATATTAAGTGCAATGCAAATCCTAACACGCCAACCCAAATACTACTAAAAAATAGCATTAACGCTATCAAAATAAATATCATTTCACCGGCATATAAATTACCAAAAAGCCTAAGGCCAAGCGAAATTGGTTTGGCTATAAAGTTAACCATTTCAAGAACAAAATTTACTGGTATCAAATACTTTCCAAAAGGGTGAAGTGTTAGCTCTGCTACGAATGCTTTAATTCCTTTAACTGTAATGCTGTAATATATTGTTAATATAAAAACCGCGAATGCCATTCCAAGGGTTATGTTTGGGTCTGTTGTTGGAACAACTTTAAAATACAAATCATCAGGCTCTTTTATCCATGAGACGTCTGTAATTGCAGCTGCTATATGGCCAGCAAGAACAGGAATGAAATCAACCGGCACCAAGTCCATTAAATTCATTAATAAAATCCATACGAACACGGTTAGTGCCAGAGGTGCCACAAGCGTGTTTTTAATAGATCCAAACATTGATTGAACGTTGTCTTCTACAAATTCAATGCACATCTCTGCAAAATTTTGCAAGCCCTTTGGTGCTAAATTTTCGCTTCCCTTTTTAGGTGTTGCTTTTTTAAAAACGAATAAGAATACGCAGCCCAAAATTACGGACCATAAAAGCGAGTCAACATGAAACGACCAAAAACCCATTTCTGCATAAGGGTCACATGTCCAGCCAGCGTCTGTTTTTCCACACTTTAAATTTGTTAGATGGTGGTTGATATATGAATCGGTTGTTAGTTCAGATGCCACTCTATACGATCTCCTTTTTCATAAAATAAGCTGGGTTAATTGTAAGATTAAATAAAACAAACATAAACATGCTTTCGAGGAATATGTTAGGTGCATTCATCCCTACTGTGGCTAAAAATATCACAAAACAAGACCATTTAGATATCCATATATATCCTAAATTCATTGCCGTATTTTGTATTTTAGACCCACATACATATAAAAGAGTTAGTGTTGCCATATAGCCCAGCGAATAAGCAAGAAAAATTGGATCTTTAAGTATTCCTAAAACAAGAATTGCCAGATTTAAAATAAGTATGGGTATGTTTTTTTGATTTAGTTTGTTCAAGCTTAGGTTGATTTTGTTTAAAAATAAATTGCTCTTCAGGCGAGAATTATAAAAATATATCTATTCATTAACAAGATGTTTATTGTTTATTTTTTATTTTTTAATTTGCTAATTATGCTATCTAGCTCATCTAATGTTTTATAACTAATTGATACCTTTCCCGCTTTTTTATTCTTTGTTTCAATTTCTATTTTGTGCCCAAAAAGCTCGCTCATCTCTTTTTCAATGTTCAGTAAATCTGTATCTTTTGCTTTTGTTTTTAATTTTGGTTTGTTGGGGGTTGAAATATTGCTTAAGTCTTTAACAGAAATTTTTTGACTAACAATTTTTTGAGCTAATTTTTCCGCTTCTTCTGAAGACATAGATGCAAGAAGTTTTGCATGTCCTTTTTCAATCTTTCCGTGAGCAAGAAGCTCCAGCACTGAAGCTGGTAGTGATAAGATTCTCAATGAATTTGCAACCGTGCTTCTCGCTTTTCCTGTGGAGGAGGCAACTTCGTCTTGGGTTAAACCAAACTCTCGCTTAAGCCTATCAAGACCTCTTGCCTCTTCAACGGGATTAAGATCTTCCCGCTGTAGGTTTTCAATAAGCGCTGAAACCAACGCATCCTGATCTTCTTTTTGATCTATAAGGCATGGAATTGTTTTAAGCCCGGCCATTTTTGCAGCCCTGAGTCTTCTTTCTCCGGCTATGACCTCAAACTCATTGAGACCGAGCTCTCTTACCAATATTGGAGACAATACGCCTTGATTCTTTATTGATGCAGTAAGCTCCTCTAACTTTTCATTATCAAAATTAGACCTAGGCTGAAACCTGCCTGGTTTAATTTTTAGCAAATCAACTTCTTTAACAGATCTTTGTTTTGCGTTGTTTTGCCCCAAAAGAGCATCGAGGCCCCTGTTTAAGGTTTTGTTTTCGTCAGACATACTCAACCCTTCTAATAAGCTCGCCAGCCAAAGCTAAATAGGCTTTAGCACCGTATGAATTAGGCATATATTTTATACCAGAAAGTCCATGGCTGGGCGCCTCGGCTAGCTTTACATTTCTTGGTATAAGAGTGTTGAAAACCAAGTCTTTGAAATGTTTTTCAAGCTCGTCTGAAACCTCTTTGGCTAGATTGTTTCTCATATCGACCATTGTTCTTACTAATCCCAAAACTCTATTAGATGACATGTTTTTGTCTGATATTGTTTGTATTGTTTTCATTAGCCCCGCAACACCCTCAAGCGAATAATATTCACATTGTAGAGGTATTAATGTTCCAGATGCACAAAAAAGCGCCTCAATTGTTAGCTGATTAAGTGTGGGAGGGGTGTCTATTATGGTGTAGTTATGGGTTTCTGAAAACGATTTAAGGGCGTTGGCAAGAAACCCCTGTTTGCTGTCGTTTCTTATTGCAATTTCTAGCGCTATTAATCCTTCGTCGCCAGGCAAAATATCGAAGCCGTCTTTGCTGCTGTAAACACATTCTTTAATTTGTGCCCCTTCAAAATAATAATCGCATAAAGTTTTTGGGTTTGGTGATGAAATGCTTGCTGCTGATGTGGCGTTGCCTTGGGGGTCTAGATCAATCAGCAACACCTTTCGTTTTGTTGCAACTAGACTTGCCGCCAAATTAACTGCCGTTGTTGTTTTTCCAACTCCTCCTTTTTGGTTGGCAATGGCTATTATCCTATTCATTAGGCTCTATTAAAACAATATTTCTTTCATAAAAACTCATATCTAAATTGATTATTTCATATTTATATCTTTTCTTGTCAATATCTTCTAATTCTTTATTTATAGTTTTTTCTTTTCCTTTCAAAAGAAGGTATCTTGTTTTGCTGTGTGCGTTGTTTTGGGTTAGTTTTAATGTTTTTTTTGTGCTCGCAAACGCTCGTGTTGTAATGACATCAAACAATCCAAGTGAGTTGTTTTTTTCTATCGTTTGATTGATTATGTTTGTGTTTTCTAGCGCGAGATCGTGTTTGATTTTTCTCAAAAAGTAACATTTTTTATTATTGCTTTCTACCAAACTAACTATATTTTTTGGTTTTGTAATAGATAAGATAATTCCTGGAAAGCCTCCTCCCGACCCTAGGTCTAGAATGCTTTTGCTGTCTTCTATGTTGTTGATTAGGGGCACACAATCTAATACATCTTTTCTGTAAACCTCTTCTTTTGTCTTTCTTGAAAAAATGTTGTGTGTTTTGTTGAACTCTAACGCAGCAGCAATAAATCTTTTAATTTTTTCTTTTTGTGTTTTGGGCAGGCCGTCATGCATTTTGTTCCAGAAGTTCTGCTTTTTTTAAATAGATAAGGATTAGGTTGACGGCTGCTGGTGTTACCCCCTCTATGATGCTGGCGTCTCCTATTGATCTTGGTTTGTTTTGATTGAGTTTTTCTTTTACTTCGTTTGAAAGGCCTTCTATAGAATCATAATCAAAACTTGTTGGTATTTTTTTGTTGTTTTGTTTTTTTGTTTTTTTTACCGGTCTTGAAAGAAGCTGATAAAGGCTTTTGCTTTCTTTAAGGTGCTTTGTCTTGTTTTCGTTATCGATAAATGTTTTGGTTTTTATTTTTTTTAGATTAGAGTTGAAAAATTTTTTATATTTTTTTTCTCTAAGCAAATAGTCTGTTTTTCTTTCATTTCCTATTAAACCAAGGTTGTGCGCTTTCAAAAGAAGTCTTTGTTCTGCGTTGTTTTGAGAAAGCAGAAGCCTGTGCTCTGCTCTGCTTGTAAACATTCTATATGGCTCTGTAATTCCATGGTTTGTGAGATCATTTATTAGTACTCCAATATAAGCCTCGTTTCTCTCAAGAATAAATTCATCTTTTTTCTTAACGGAGTTAGAGGCGTTTATCCCAGCTAATAATCCTTGAGCGGCCGCCTCTTCATAGCCGGTTGTTCCATTAATTTGTCCCGCTAGGTAAAAGTTTTGAAGGAATTTTGTTTCGAGTGTTGGTTTAATAACTCTTGGGTCAATAAAATCATACTCAACTGCATAACCATATTCTGTAATTATGGCGTTACTCAAGCCTCTAATTGATTGTACGAACTCTAACTGAATGTTTTTTGGTAAGCTCGTTGATATGCCATTTGGGTACACAAGGTCTTTGTTAATTCCTTCTGGCTCAATAAATATCTGGTGTCCTTCTTTGTTTTTAAACCTGTTGACCTTATCTTCAATTGAGGGGCAATACCTTGGGCCAATGCCCACTATATTTCCCGAGTACATTGCAGAAAGGTGGGTGTTTTTTTTTATGATTTTATGGGTGGTTTTGTTCGTCCTTGTGATAAAACAAGAAAGTTGTTTTTGATGTTTTTTGGGTCTGTTGTATAGAGACATCCATGGTGTTGGTCTCTCTCCTGGCTGCTCTTCCATTTGATCAATATTTATAGAAGAAAGTTTAATTCTTGGCGGTGTTCCTGTTTTAAGCCTACCCATTGGGATATTAAGTTGGTAAAGTTTTTTTGAAAGTGGTATTGAGGATGGGTCTCCCAGCCTTCCTCCAATTTCAATTTCTTCTCCTGTATACATCCTACCATTTAAGAAGGTTCCGGTTGTTAAGATTGTTTTCTTTCCTTTTAATACGTTCTTGTCAGTAACTACGCCTTTAACCTTCTTTCCTTCGACAACAAGATCTTTAACCTCGCCCTCTATGATTTCTATATTTGTTTTTTTTATTATTTTTTGTGCTGCTTTTTTGTAAAGCTTTCTATCGCACTGAACCCTTAGTGCTTGAACTGCATCACCTTTTCTTGTGTTAAGAGTTCTATACTGAATACCGGACATGTCGGTTGCTTTAGGCATTAAGCCACCCATAGCATCAATCTCTCTTACAATATGAGATTTTCCCAAGCCACCGATTGCTGGATTGCATGACATTTGACCGATTGATTTTTTTTTAAGTGTTATTAAAGCACAAGACAATCCTATTCTATCTACAGCATAAGCTGCCTCAAGGCCAGCATGCCCGCCTCCAACAACTATCACATCGTATTCATTCATTATATTTATATCTTTTAATATCTATATTATATACTTATTGTTACTTCTATTAGTAAGTTCAAATTCTGTTAATAAAGTAGTTTAAGCCTTACAAATAAGCTTCTTAAAGAATTTATAACTGCGATATTAATTTGTTAAAACACAAACAAAGAACCATTTAATAAATTGTTAATAAAAATAATTATGAATAATTATCAACAAAGTTCTAACAACTACTTACCAATACAATAACTATTAAAAATATCGCCTAATAAAGAATCTGAGAATTTTTTTCCAACAAGCTCGTCAAAACCAGATCTTGCGTTTTTTAAATCCTCCGCAACAAGCTCAAGCGAAGCGCCTTGCTCTAAACCCTTACAAGCCGAATTGAGACTAATCACAACTTCATTAAAAATATTTTCATGCCTCTCTCTGACAAGATAATTATATTTTTTCTTACCAACCTTCGAATTGAAACTCTTAATAATTATTTCTTTTAAAACCTCAAAACCCTCTCCTGTTTTAGCAGAAACACAACAATCAAAACGATCTTCCTTTTTAATATTTATATCTACTTTGTTTTGAATGCAAACAAACTTACTATCTCCTGCAAGGCTTTTAAACTCATCAATAACGCTTTTACTATAAGACTCAAAAACACCAACTATTAAATCAGTGTTTTTGATTTCGTTTAAAGTATTTTTAATACCAGCCTTCTCTACAATATCATTTGCATCTCTCAAGCCTGCAGAATCAAAAACAGAAAAAGCACTAGACTCATAAAAAAGCTCACTACTAATAAGGTCTCGTGTTGTTCCTGGTATGTCGGATACAATAGCTCTTTCAAAACCCAACAACCTGTTAAAAACAGAAGACTTGCCCGAATTAACAGGACCAACAAGCAAAACATTATTTTTCTGAAAACTATTTTTTTTGCTAATACAACCGCTGACAAAAGACACGACATTATTTTTAACAACCAAAAGATCGTTTATAAGACTCTCATCAAAATATTCATTACCCTCATCAGAAAAGTCAATTTCAGCCTCAACCCTAACACGCAATAAATCGACACCCTCAGCAAGCTCAACTATGTCTCTAGAAAGATCACCAAATAAAGATCTGCCTGCCAACATAACCTCTTTTTCATCAACAGCATCAATTAAATCAACAACAGCCTCTGCTTCATGAAGAGAAATTTTATTATTTAAAAAAGCCCTTTTTGTAAACTCACCACCAACGGCCTCCTCAAAACCAACCTCTCTAAAAGCCTTAACAAAAGAAGACATAACAGCAAGACCGCCATGCGCATAAACCTCAAAAGAATCCTCACCTGTATAGCTGTTAGGGCCTTTAAAAACAACCAACCCCGCCTTATCGATTAAACCAGCAGCCCTAAAAAAAGATTTGACATGAAAAGAGCCAATAGCATATTCAGACCCTTTGATAAGCTTTGAAAGACCTCGAAAACAACCAGCACCACTGACACGAAAAACACAAATCGCTGACTTAGCAGGAGGTGTCGCTAAAGCAAAAACAATAGACATTTTAATCCGTATCTAGGGCGCCCTGTTGCTTATAGAGATATGTCTGTTGAGCTAGTTGAACTGCAGAATTCACCACCGTGTACAAACAAAGGGCCGCAGGAAAAAATATAAATAAAACTGAAAACATAATTGGCATATATTTCATAACCTGAGCCTGGGTTGGGTCCATGCCCGCTGGTTGTGGATTTAGGCGTTGGGTTAGAATCATAACAACGCAAAACAAAGCCGGCAAAACAAAATATGGATCTGGAGCAGAAAGATCAGCCCAAAAACCTAGCTCACTATGGCGAAGCTCAACCATTTCTCTCAGGGCAAAAAAGAAACCTATAAAAAAAGGCATTTGAATTATAAGAGGCAAGCAGCCACCAAGGGGGTTGGCTCCGTGTTTTTTCATTAGCTTCATTGTTTCGTTGGCTTGTTTTTGTCTATCGTCTTTATATATTTCTTTTACCTCATTTAACTCTGGTGTTATCTTTCTCATAGCCGCCATCGATTTAAAACTCTTAGCAGTTACAGGCCAAAAGAGAAGCTTGATCATTATTGTAAAAACAATAATTGTTAAACCCCAGTTATTTAAATAACCATTAATCCAATCCATAATCAGAACCATAGGTTGCGCAAGAAACCAAAACCAGCCCATGTCTATAGACAGCTCTAAGTTGTCAGCCCTTTCCATAAGATCCTTTCTAACCTTTGGTCCCACAAACAATCGGTGCTCATGGCTTGCTGAGACATTGCCGGAGGAGTTTTCAACCGTATAACCCATCCTATATATGCCAGAGTCTTGAGGAAAAACCTGATAATTATAGACATATTCGTCAGACCCTATTAAAGCAGCAAAGAAATATTTTTGAACAAAAGCAATCCAACCAGACCTTGTTAGAACCTCTTTTTTCTCATCTATTCTTGACAGCCTATAAGTGTCATAAGGGTCTCTTTCAGAGCTTATTGCAACCCCTTCGTACGAACTGTTATTCATCATGCCCCCATCAAGAGCACCCCTCTTCAAATCCAAAGCCTTACCATCGGTTCTATAAAGGCTAGCAAAAACCTTACCCCCAACCCCAACCAAAGATTCATCAACAATAGATAGCTCGTAGCGAGAATCGCTAAAAGATATCTTTTTAACCAAACCAAGCTTCTCATCAGCCAATAACACATAATCACTGCCCAAGTCACTAACAGCATAAAGGGGGAACGTGTTTGTAAAACCACTCTTAAAATAATAATTAAACGCCGTATCGTTTGACTCTCCAAACACCCTATAACCCAAAGAACCCTCAACATTTTCAACCGGATATTCCTTCAGCCTTGTCTCAACAATATTGCCGGTTGCTACAGACACAACAACATACAACTCGTTATTTTCAATAGAAACAAGACCATCACTAACAGAGAGAGAGGAGGCTTGGGCGCTTAATAGGTGCTCGCTGACAGACTCTTCTCTTTTCTCTGAAGCCCACTGAAATAAAAGTGTAAGCGACAGGCCAATCAGTAAAGCCCAATAAACACTTCTAATATTCATTTAAATTTTCCTTTAAAGATCTAACAGCTTGAACAATTTCATTTTGCGCTTCTTTATATGATAACTCTGCAAAAGGTTTAAATACAGAAAAAATAATAATACCACGAGAAGCACAAAGCCGGCCCCCCCTAAAAATCTCCCTAATTCTTCGTTTAATCTTATTTCTTTCTACAGCAAGCTTAAAAAATTTTTTTGAAACAGAAATCTCCAAACCCCCAGATCAACTTGAAAGACGATCAAATTAAGCGCTAAGAACCTTTCTGCCCTTCTTTCTTCTGTTAGAAAGAATAGCTCTTCCGCCCTTGGTAGACATTCTCGCCCTAAAGCCGTGTGTTCTTTTTCTTTTGATATTGCTTGGTTGAAATGTTCTTTTCATAATACACTCACTAAAAGTGTTGCGAATTATAGCCCAATATTTGTTTAAAGCCATAAAAAAAGAAAATTTATAATATTTTTTTATGTACAAGTTATCCACAGAATATTCTTGCATTTATTCTGTAGATATCTTGTTAATTTTTTAATAGACTATCAAAACATCAGGAGACATTAATTGGAACAGTTAGAGTTATGGAGCAAGTGTTCTAAAAATCTTGAGAGCTCTTTATCTCAAGACGAATATAACACTTGGATCAGGCCGCTAAAGGCAAGTAAAAAGAAGAACACACTTGAGCTAGTAGCCCCAAATGACTTTATTCTCGACTACATAGAAAAAAACTTTGCAAACAGCATTCAGGGTCTTGTAAAAAAATACTCAAAACAAAAAATAAACCTAATATTCAAAACACATACAAAAGAAAGCTTTGTAGACAAATATAAAAACAACAAAGGTTCTGAGGTTAGGCTTGTTGACAGCTACACTTTTGACTCCTTTGTTGAAGGAAAGTCAAACCATTTAGCTCTAGCAGCAGCAAAACAGGTTGCCGCAAACCCAAAAGGCGACTATAACCCGCTATTTATTTATGGTGGAGTTGGTCTTGGAAAAACTCACTTAATGCATGCTGTTGGAAATGAAATTTTAAAAAATGAACCAAAAAAGAGAATAGTATACGTACACTCTGAAAAGTTTGTTTCTGACATGGTAAAAGCTCTTCAGCTTGGAGCAATGAATGAGTTTAAGTCTTTCTACAGAAATGCGGATGCTTTATTGATTGACGACATTCAGTTTTTTGCCGGAAAAGAGCAATCACAAGAGGAGTTCTTTCACACCTTTAATGCCTTGCTTGATAGAAACAACCAAATGATATTGACTTGTGACAAATACCCAAAAGAAATAGAGGGTCTTGAGGAAAGATTAAAATCCAGATTGGGTTGGGGGTTGCCGGTTGTTATTGATCCTCCCGAGCTTGAAACAAGAGCGGCAGTGCTTTTAAGCAAATCTGTATCCATGGGGATATCAATGCCTGATGATTGCGCAATTTATATTGCACAAAGAATTAGATCAAACATTAGGGAGCTTGAAGGCGCTCTTAAAAGGGTTGTTGCCAATGCAAGATTTACCAACCAAGAGGTGGACCTCGCCTTGGTGAAAGACGCACTGAAAGACTTGTTTGTTATTTCGGCGAAAATGGTAAGCATTGAAAACATCCAAAAAACAGTTGCTGAATATTACAATATAAAACTCTCAGACCTTCTTTCCAAAAGAAGAAGCAGGTCAATTACAAGACCAAGACAGATGGCTATGGCACTCACAAAGGAGCTAACAAACCACAGTTTGCCTGAAATAGGCGAGGCTTTTAATGGAAGAGATCACACAACTGTTCTTC
>LULJ01000497.1_pt1 | contig 11930 bp, 10 predicted proteins | sample 728171 | NCBI WGS metagenome assembly LULJ01 (sample SAMN03860292, study PRJNA289734) | marine metagenome | biome: seawater column; feature: ocean; material: water; isolation source: Red Sea water column Station 169 - depth 25m | place: Saudi Arabia: Red Sea | collected 2011-10-15 | depth 25 m
CCACAACCAGCAACCCATTGCCATTGAGCTACATTATTAGCTTTATTAAAATCTAATAAACAATTTCTAAAATGTTTTTCACCTTCAGTCCAATTTATTCTTAGATGTTTTACCAGAAATGAACCCACAACCATTCTTATCCGGTTATGCATCCAGCCAGTTTCATAAAGTTCTCTCATCCCAGCATCAACAATTGGATATCCCGTCATACCTGATTTCCAAGCTTTTAAAAATTTTTCATTTTTGACCCAAGGAAATTTATCAAATTCTTTTCTATAATTTCCTTTTAAAAATTCTGGGAAATAATTGATTAAACTATGTGAAAATTCACGCCAACCTAGCTCATTAATATATTTTCTGTAACCAATTCCTTTAGATTTAATCTCACTGCACTTTTTCCAAATAGTATTTACGTGAATTTGCCCATGTTTGATATAAGGAGATAATTTCGATGTACCTTCGATAGAAGGATAATCTCTTGCAGTTCCATAATCTTTAATTTTACCATCAATAAGATTTTTTAAAATTTTTTTAGACTCTTCCTCAGATACCTTCCAATATTTTTCGAACTTTTTATACCAGTTTTTTCTTGGAAGAATATCTTTTGGTTCTATACAATTTTTAAAGAATGTTAGTGACTTTGTTTTTTTTTTAACACTATAATTTTTACTTTGGGGCAATCCTAAAAATTTTTGCTCGGCATTTTTCCAAAACGGGGTGAATACTTTAAAAGGTGTTCCATCATTTTTAGTTACTTCTTGAAACTCATTTAGAATATTTCCTTTAAAATATTTATAACTAATCTGATTTTTAACGAAAATATCTCTAATTTTTTTTCCTTTTGCAATTACGTCTGGTTCATAAATTTTATTCCAATATATCGAAATATTGTCTTTTTTTTTAATCTTTGAAAATATATCTAGCTCATCACCTGCTAATATTTGAAGATTAATCTTAAACTTAGATAATTCAGACTTAAAGATTTCTAATGATTTTGAAAGCCACCATTTTTGTGCTTCTCTTTGTGATGGCGTTTTTTGTCATAAAATTTTATTTTCTACCTTTAGATAGCAGTTGTTTGTAAAGTTTAATATCTGCATTACCTTCGCATCCAATAACTAAGACATTTGAATTTTCATTAAGGTTAATCAATCTTCTAGCTTTTTGGTTGTTGCAAATTCCAATTAAAGCAATAATTCCTGGCGTAGCGCATTCACCACCTATAATTGAAGTTTTGCTAAACTTTTTATCTTTTAAACCAGCTACTGTTTTAGCAACATTTTTATCTGAAATTGAGACACAACAATTACTAGCTTTTTTTAATATTTGCCAGGGCACAAGAGACATTTCATTACAAGACATGCCACCCATAATGCTCTCTTTTCTTATCTTTATTTTTTTTAACCTATTATTTTTAATACTTTGAAGAACGCAATCGGCTCTATCTGGTTCAACAATAATGATTTTTGGAATTTTTTTAAAATATTTTGCTACTCCAGCCACTATCCCTGCAGCTAAACCACCAACACCCGCTTGAAGAAATATATGGGTAATATATTGATTCGTTTGTTTGGAAATTTCTTTGATTAAAATAGAGTATCCTGCCATTGTTAGTTGAGGAATATACTTATAATTCTTTGTCGATACATCTTGAACAATTTTCCAGTTATTTTTTCTAGACAGTAATTGGCATTCTTTTAATGATGCCTCATAATTTCCCTTTACTCTTATTACTTGAGCACCAAATTTTTTAATTTCTTTTACTCTTGTTTCACTCACATATTGGCTAACAAAAATTTTACACTGCAACTTTAATCTTTTTGCTCCCCATGCTACAGATCTTCCATGATTACCAGCTGTTGCTGATGAAACAATTATTTTGTTAGTTTTTTTTGAAATTTTTTCTACCGCATATGCACCACCAAGTGCTTTAAAGGATTTTAAGTGAAATCGTTTCGACTCGTCTTTATAAAATATATTCTTAAGCTGAAGTTTTTTATTTAATTTGCTTAATTTCAATAGAGGAGTTGGATTATATCCTTTCCATTTAGATATATTTTTATGAGAATTAACTAATAAATTTGATGGTAAATATTTTAAGACGTAATTTCTACTAAATTGAAAGTTTTTATTTATTAAGAATTTGGAGTATTTCCATTTAAGATTTTGCATTATAAATTTTTTATATATTCAAACTATAAATAAACCTATATTAATATTTATACAAAGAAAAACTGTATGAAAAAAATATTAATCGTTGGTGGTGGTGCAATGGGTTCTGCTTTTTCAATCCCATGTTTAGAAAATAATAACAGAGTTATAATAACAGAACCATATAATAAAGTTTTCATTAACAACTTATCTTCAAAAAAAAAATTTCATTCCTCTTTAAAAACAAATTTGCCAAAAAAGTTAAAATTTAAGAATTATTCAAAAAATATATTCAGAGAAAAGTTTGATTTGATTGTAATAGCATTGAGTCTTGCTGGAATTGATTTTATTGGAAAGGAATTAAAAGACTTAAAGATAAAAACACCATTACTAGTTCTTACTAAAGGATTAAAATATGATAAAAAAAGAAATAAGCTACTTACTATTTCAGGATTACTTAAAAATAACTTTAATGTTGCAAATGTATCAGTTTTAAAAGGACCTTGTTTAGCTAAAGAACTAGCAAGAAAAAATAAGACAAGTGTAGTAATAGCAAATAAGAATATCAAAATAGCCAAATGGATTGGAAAACAAATATCTACCAAATACTATCTAACAGAATTTTCCAAAGATATTATCGGAGTAGAAATTTGCTCAGCAATTAAAAATATATATGCAATGGTTATAGGCTCGGGTCAAAATTTTAATACTGCATCAGACTTATTCCAAAAAAGTGTAAATGAGATGAAATTTTTAATCAAACATTTCAAAGGAGAGGAGTCGACGATATTGGGTCTTGCTGGTATTGGTGATTTATATGTAAGTGCTGTGGGAGGAAGAAACAGTAAAATGGGAGATTTTTTGGGTAAAGGTTTTACATTTGCAGCAGCTAAAAAAAAGTTTATGCCAAAAGATACAGTGGAAGGTGAGCAATTAGCTAGAGAAATTGCTCCTTATATTTTAAAAAAAATTAATAAAAAAAATATACCGCTTATGGCTCATTTACTAAAGACGATATTATACAATAAAAAAATTTAGCCGATCAAAAAGTTATTTTCTACAAGCAATCCGATAACAATTCCAACTATCAAAGCAAAAATTAATTTTTTTTTATCCACTTCTTAAGTCTTTTTACCAAGCGAAGACTTTAAATTTGTAGATGATGGGATTTTTGTCTTCCATTTCTGTTTAATATTTTCCCATAATTTTGCCATTCCTAAAGGTTCATAGATCATAAAAATAATCATTAACCCACCAAATATCACCTGTTCAATTGAGGATATAATTGTAGCATCAATGGCACCATGAAAAACATTATTACCAATAGCATTTAGAAGCACTGGGAAAAGTAAAATAAATGCTGCTCCTATAAAAGCACCATTTATTGTTCCAAGTCCGCCTAAAATACACATAAATAATATTTTAAAAGATAATTTAATATCAAAAGCAACTGGTTCTAAAGATTTTAAATAACAAAATGCAAAAAGTGCACCTGCAACACCACAATAAAACGCACTAATTGCAAAAGCTTGTACTTTTGTTCTTAATAGTGAAACGCCCATTGACTCTGCAGCGATATCCATGTCTCTAACTGCCATCCAATTCCTGCCTGTGCTACCTCTAGCCATATTCATCGCTAGTAAAGTTAAAACTGTTGTAACAGCCAGACATACAAAATACATAGCTAACGGTGTTGTAAATGGTTTTCCTAGTATAACTATGTCTTGTGCAGTTATAATTCCTGATGAGTCATAATTTTTAAACCAACCAAATTTATCTATCATCCATATAATAAAGAACTGTGACGCTAATGTAGCAACCATTAGATAAATTCCTCTTACTTTTAAACTTGGTAAACCAAACAAAATTCCAAAAGCTGCTGCAATTAAACCTGATACTATTAGTGAACCCACGAAACCTAAATCAGGCACTCGTAAAATAAGGTTAAACATAGCAAAAGCACCTGCAGCCATGAAGCCAGCAGCACCTAAAGCTAATTGTCCCGTGTAACCCATAACTATTTGCTGCCCGATTGTAGCTAGAGCTAAGCAAAGCCAAGGTATCAATATCGAAGTGTACCAATATTCTGTTGTAATGAATGATGGTATTATCAATACACTTAGAACCATACAAACAGCTAAGTTAATTAGGTCTTTTTTTGTATAAGTCATAAATACTGGTTTCATAAATTAAACTCTCCTAATAATTTTTTCTCCAAATAAACCTTCCGGTCTATATAATAAAAAGAATATCGCTAACACGTAAGGAGCCCAACCTTCAATTGCGCCACCAAAAAAAGGACCAATGTATACTTCTAATACTTTCTCTACTGCACCAATAATTAAGCCACCAATAATTGCTCCAGGGATAGATGAGAATCCACCTATAATTAAAACTGGTAAAGCCTTTAAAGCCAAATCTACAAGAGCAAATTGAACACCAGCTCTTGCACCCCACATACATCCTGCAACTAATGCCACAACTCCAGCAGCAGACCAAACTAATAACATAATATGTTTTAAAGGAATTCCAATTGAACTCGCAGCACCCGCATCATCTGCAACAGCTCTCAAACCAAGACCAATTTTTGTATATTTAAATAGAAGGAATAAACCAATAATCATAATAGCAGCCACAAGTCCTGCAGTAATATCAAGAGCACTAATGAATAATTTTAAGTTATCAGCGATCCACGGTACTGGAAAATCTCCTATACCTAAATCTAATCTTCTTACTTCTACTCCCCATGCTGCTTGAGCCAAGCCTTCTAAGACATATCCTAAACCGATTGTGGCCATTAATACGGTATCTTCGCTAGCGTTCATTAAAGGTCTTAAAACAAATCTTTCAGTACACAAGCCAACCACTACCATCAAAAGGGCAGCCAAAATAAATGCAAGTACGAAAGGTATATTGAAGTCTTGCATAAATCCAACAAAAGCAAGAACTGAGAAGAAAACCATAGCTCCTTGAGAGAAGTTAAACGTCGCTGAAGCTTTAAAAATTAGAACAAATCCTAAAGCTACCAATGAGTACATAGTTCCAGCAAGCAATCCGCCAACTAAAACTTCCATAAAAAATAATAATTCTTCAACCATATTTTTATCCTAGTGTTCTACTCCTAAATAAGCATCTATTACTTTTTGATTTGATCTTACTTCATCAGGTGTACCATCGCCAATAACTTTACCATAATCAAGCACTACAACTCTGTCAGATATATCCATAACTACTCCCATGTCATGCTCAATAAGAACCATAGTTGTGCCGAGTTCATCATTTACTTTTAAAATGAATCTACACATGTCCCTTTTTTCTTCAACATTCATTCCAGCCATAGGCTCATCTAGTAAAATTACAGATGAGTCAGTTGCAAGAGCACGACCTAATTCTACTTTCTTTTGTAATCCGTATGGAAGTTTTCCAACCGGTGTATCTTTAATATCCTCTATTTCTAAAAAACTAATTATTTCTTCAGATCTTTCTCTATTAATCTTTTCCTCTTTTTTAACTTTAGGTAGTTGAAAAGCAACCTCAAGAAAATTTGTTTTCGTGTGAAGCTTTCGGCCTACTAAAATATTATCTAAAACTGACATTCTTTTAAATAGAGCTAAGTTTTGAAATGTTCTAGAAAGGCCCATTTGTGCCATGAGATTGGGTGTAATATTTGGAATTTCTTTTCCTTTAAAAGAAACAGTTCCTTGTTGTGGCTTATAAATTCCATTTATACAATTTAGCATTGAGCTTTTTCCAGCTCCATTAGGTCCAATTATAGCCCTAACCTCGTGCTCAAGTACATCAAATGAGGTATCGGTTATTGCTTTAACACCACCAAAAGAAAGGGAGATATTTTTTACCTCTAATATTGGTTTACCTATTTTAAATTTTCTCTCAATTGTCATCTTTAATTAATTTTTTTCTTCGTTAAACTTTCTTCTTTAAGTACATCTCTAAAATTTTTTCTACCTTTCTTTGAAATACCTAAATATAATTCTTTCACTTGATCATTACTCAACAAACTTTGGGCTGTACCATCTAGCATAACTCTGCCTGTTTCAATAATATAGCCATAATCTGAATTTTTTAGTGCAACATTGGTATTCTGTTCAGCTAGTAAAATGCTCACACCTTCTTTCTGATTTAGCTCTTTAACAATGTTAAAAATCTCTGCTACTAATTGGGGTGCTAAACCCATTGTAGGCTCATCTAAAAGTAGCATTTTAGGTTTTGCCATCATAGCTCTTGCAACTGCTATCATTTGTTGCTCTCCACCTGATGTAAATGCGGCTTGGCTTTTTCTTCTTTCCTTTAATCTTATGAAATAAGTATATATTTTTTCTAATTCTTGATTAATATCACCTTTTGATAATTTTCTTGAGTATGCACCAGCAATAATATTTTCTTCTACAGTTAGGTGGCCAAAACATCTTCTGCCCTCTAATACTTGAACCATGCCAAGCCCAACCATTTGTGAAGGATTTTGTTTCTCAATTGAGGTGCCATCATATTCTATTGTACCTTTCGTTACTTTACCTCTTTCTGAAGCTAGCATAGTTGAAACCGCTTTTAATGTTGTACTCTTACCCGCTCCATTTGCTCCAAGTAGTGCTACCACTTTTCCCTTTGGCACTTTTAATGAAACATCATGTAGAGCTAAAATAACATTATCATATGTGACTTCGATATTTTTAATACTAAGTATGTTGGTTGAAGTGCTCATTAAATTTTTTTCAATTATATTTATATTAAATTTTATTTAAAGGGGGAGTTAGAATAATTTGATTATCTAAACTCCCCCTTTAGTAGACATTAATTTATTTCTTAATTAATTATCCACATTTTTTCGGTGTAATGTTGTTTTCTTTAGCAAATTTCGCTGCAGATGCCTCTACAAGACCTCTAATAAATGCAGGATCACCTGGAGCTTCCCAACCAGTTACCTGATTGAATTTAGTTCCATCCCACTGCATTACAGCAAATTTACCGGCACCTTCATGGTTTGCGCATGAAATAGCAAATGGAGCTAACATTCCTCCCACTCCAAGTTCAGTAAGTCTAGCTTCAGTCATGTTTAAATTTTCATAACCATCTCTAAACTCAGCACCAGTTACTGCTTTACCAACTTTGTTATGCATTTTTTGAGCAATTCTTAACGCCTCAATCCACATAACGGCAGCACCTAGTCCTCTATTCCAGTAAACGGAACCAATCCTATTTGGATCAGCTAAGTTACCTTTTCCGGCACCATATACTTTATCTTTAATGTCTTTAACTAATGGATATTCTCCTGGTAAAGCATTTGCAACAGCATAAGTTCCCTTAGCTGCATCACCTGCTGGATACATATCCTCTTCGGCAGCACCGAATGTTACATACATCATTCTATCTCTTGGGAAATTAATTCTAGCAGCGTTAGTCATTGCTGTTGAATTCATTCCAGAACCCGCTCCCCAGAAAGTAACCCAATCAGGTTTTTCTTTTCTGATTTGCAGCCATTGAGATTGTTGCTCTAATCCTGGAGGTGGAATTGAGATTTCAATTAATTTCATTCCCCAATCAGAAGTTATTTTTCTCATTGCTGGAAGCGGTTCTCTTCCGTAAGCAGAGTCGATGTGTAAGTGAACGATTTTTTTACCTTTCATCTTATCTATACCGCCCTCTACTTGAGCCATAAACTTCAGTTTAACCGCTATTTGTGACCAGTAGTGACTTGCAGCATTAAATACCCAAGGCCACACTCTTCCATCAGCACCGTCAGTTCTTCCATAACCATATTGAGCTAAAACAACATTGTCTTTAGCCATACGGTTAATTACAGCATATGCTCCTGGTGTTCCTAAAGTATCAAACACTACTATTCTTTGACCATCTTTTTCTAAAAGTCTTTGGTAACATTCTACTGTTTTAACAGCGTTATATTCCGTCTCACACTCTTGCCATGTAAGCATTACTCCGTTTACTCCACCCGTCATGTTTACATAGTTCATGTAATCAATTTGAGCCCCGTAATAACCAGTACCCATTGCTGAGTAAGGTCCAACACGACTACTTGCTACTGGAAAATATTGCGTCTCAGCAGCAGATACACTTTGAGGTAAAGTAAGTGAAGAAAATAAAGCGATAACTACTGTTAGAGTAGAAGTTAGCCTTTTAATTATTTTTGCTAACATTATTCCTCCCTTATGTTTAGTTATGTTAAACATTCTAATAAGCAATAATCTAATCACATAGCTTGGGTTTCTGCAATTAATAATCATTATTAATAAGTAAAAAAAAAAATCGTCACACATAAAAAACAATTACAACTATAGATTGTTAATAAAATTTTAAATAGGAATTGTTTTCTAAGAAATTTATAAAAGTCTAATAAATATATTTTATTAAATGAGAAAAATTTTAATAGTTGAGGGTAATACAGCCGAGGAAAACGGGAGTTTTACAGAGGCAGGTATTAAAACTCATACTGAAAGTTTAAGGGAAAGTTTAAAATATATATCGAAAGATTTAATAATAGATGTGGTTAACCCATCATCAGATAAAAATATTGTTAGTTTCAACGATAAGTTGCACACCTTTGATGGTTTAATCTGGGGAGGAAGCAGTTTGAATATTTATAACGATACTCCAGAAATAAAAAAACAAATTGAATTTATGAAAAATTGTCAAAATAAAGTTAAAAATATTTTAGGAATTTGTTGGGGCATGCAAGTGGCTGTAACTGCTGCAGGAGGTCAGGTAAAAAAAGCCAATACATCTCATGTAGGTATCGCAAAAGAAATTGAAATAAATGAATACGGTTTAAAGCATCCGTTATACAAAGATAAAGAAAAAAAATTTAATTCTCCTGCTTTTAATTATGACGAAGTTGTGAAAATACCTGAAAACGGTATTTGTCTTGCATCTAATAAAATTAATAAAGTCCAAAGTTTGTATTTTCAAATAAATAAAACTAGAGTGTGGGGCTTGCAATATCATCCTGAAATAACTTATGAAAAAATGATAAGTTTGATTAATTTTAGAAGAAAAAGATTAATTGAATATAGAAAAGTATTCAAAAATGAAAATGATCTTGAAAATCACATATCTTTTATTAAAAAAGAAATTCAAGTCACAGTTAAAGAAAAAAAAATGTTAGAACTTAAAAATTGGCTTAAAGAATTGAATTAAAATAAACCTTCAATTTGCCCTTTTTGATTTAATTTAATAGTATCAGCGGCTGGCTTTCTTGGTAATCCTGGCATCGTCATTATTGAACCACAAATGACTACCACAAATTCTGCTCCTGAAGATAATCTTACCTCTCTTATTGGTATTTCATGATTTGAGGGGGCACCTTTGAGTTTGGGGTCTGTTGAAAAACTAAATTGAGTTTTTGCAATACAAACTGGTAAATTTCCATGACCATTATCCTCAAAAACTTTTAATTGTTCTTTAACTTTGTCATCAGCTGTTATTTTGTCAGCTTTATAGATTTGTTTAGCAATTAACTCTATCTTATCCCAGAGTTTAAGATTGTTATTATATAAAAAATTAAATTTATTTTTGTTGTTTTTACAGACTTTAACAACTTTTTTGGCAAGATCTTTGGTCCCATTTCCACCCTTAGCCCAATGCTTACATTCACTGACTTCAACTTTCTTTTTTTTACAAAAATTTAAAACAGTTTTAACTTCTTTTTTTGTGTCTAGCGCAAAATGATTTATGGCTACTATCGGTTCTAAACCAAATTTTTTTATGTTTGTAATATGTCTTTCCAAGTTAACCAATCCTCTTTCTAACGCCGATATATCCTCTTTTTTTAAGTCCTCTTTTTCAACTCCTCCATGCATTTTTAATGCTCTTATTGTTGCAACAATTACTACACAGCTTGGGGTTAATCCTGCTTTCCTGCATTTAATATTTAAAAACTTTTCTGCACCAAGATCTGCACCAAATCCTGCTTCAGTAACTACATAATCAGATAGTTTTAAGGCAGTTTTTGTTGCAATCACTGAATTGCACCCATGAGCAATGTTTGCAAAAGGACCACCATGAATGATTGCTGGATTATTTTCTAAAGTTTGAGTTACATTAGGTCTAATTGCTTCCTTAAGTAAAACAGTCATGGGTCCATGAGCATTTATATCTCTAGCATAAAGTGGCTTTCCATTTTTGTTATATGCAAAAGTAATATTACCAATTCTTTTTTCTAAATCTTTTAAATCATTAGAAAGACAAAAAATAGCCATCACTTCTGATGCAACTGTTATGTCGAAACCATCAACTCTTTTGAAATCTTTAGCAACCCCACTAGTATTAATATCAATAAATCTAAGAGCGCGGTCATTCATATCCATTACACGTTTCCAAACTATTTTGTTTTCATCTATATTTAATTTGTTACCCCAATAAATATGGTTATCTATCATTGCTGAAAGTAAATTATGTGCTGAAGTAATGGCATGAAAATCACCTGTAAAATGTAAATTTATTTGCTCCATAGGAACAACTTGGGCGTAACCACCCCCAGCAGCACCACCTTTCATTCCAAATGATGGACCTAAACTAGGTTCCCTAAGACAAACGATAGATTTTTTACCAATTTTATTTAAGCCATCACTTAAACCAACTGAAGTTGTTGTTTTTCCCTCACCTGCTGGTGTTGGCGTTATTGCAGTGACTAAAATTAATTTACCATCCTTTTTTTTCTTTAGTTTATTTAAAAATTCAAAATTAATTTTTGCGATATGTCTACCCATTGGACTGAAAGCACTGCTCTTATCTGGAACTTTAATTTTTGCTAAAATTTTACCTATCGGTTTCATCCTAGCTTTTCTTGCTATTTCTATATCTGATTTTACTTTAGCCATTTATTCAAATAAAATATTTGTTTTATACATGTTTTTAGTTCATATAAAATATAGTGGTTTCAGTCTCTTGTAGCAATATAAACTCCAACAGATGTTACAATAAAACCAACAATATCCAATGAAGTTAGTTTTTCATTTAAAAAAAACCAAGCCATTAAAGCTGAGGTAGATGGAATTAAAAAAAATATCGAGACAGTTTTGCTTGCTGAATTTTTTTTAATTAAAAGCATTAAGATTGTAAAAGCACCAAAAGAGACAAGTAATACTTGATGGCTCATTGCAATGATAAAAACCTTGTTAAAATTTATATATGGTTCAGCAAAGAAAATTACTATTAGCACATGAAACAAACATCCCCCAAATGCTTGGTAAAAATTACTTACTGATAAAGGTAAGTTTTTACTTATCTTTTTCTGCCAGATTGTAGATATTGTAATTGATAATAAAGCTATGATTGTTGCGATAAGTCCTAATAAAGGAATACCAGAACCTATATCTAAACCCAAAACTAAAGAGGCACCCGTGAAACCAAGCAAAACTCCAATCCATTGTTGGGTAGTTATTTTCTCATCAAGGATGGGTCCACTTAGGATGTTTGTTAAAACAGGTTGAAGAGTAACTATTAAAGCTGCTATTCCTACTGGCATTCCAATTGAAATTGAGTAAAAAACTCCACCTAAATAAAATCCATGAAAAAGTACACCACTTAAAACAGATTCGGCTATTTTTCTCTTATTTGTAATTAATGATTGATTTAAATAAAAAGAGAATAAACAAAAACCAAAAGCTACAAAAAAAAACCTAAAAGCTAATGCTGCAAAAGGGTCGCTATTATCTACAATCGGTTTAGTTGTTATGAATGCCGAAGACCATAGCAGAATAAAAATAAGAGGATATATTCTAATCACTTTTAACTTGATAGGTTAATTA
>LULJ01000666.1_pt1 | contig 11926 bp, 15 predicted proteins | sample 728171 | NCBI WGS metagenome assembly LULJ01 (sample SAMN03860292, study PRJNA289734) | marine metagenome | biome: seawater column; feature: ocean; material: water; isolation source: Red Sea water column Station 169 - depth 25m | place: Saudi Arabia: Red Sea | collected 2011-10-15 | depth 25 m
GTATCTTAAGGAAATTAAATGACTTATATAGTAAAACCAAAAAATCACCATCCACTTCTTGAAAAAAATGATTTGGGCCTAACACGTAGAGACTATGAAGGTGCCGTTTCTACACTTTGCGCTGGATGTGGGCATGACTCAATAAGTTCAGCAATAGTGGAGGCTTGTTTCCAACTCAGCATAGAATCTTATAAGGTTGCAAAATTGTCAGGTATAGGTTGTTCATCTAAAGCTCCTGCATACTTTTTGAATCAATCTCATGGATTCAATTCAGTGCATGGGAGAATGCCATCAATCGCCACCGGTGCAGCTATGGCTAATCATGAGCTGCTATATTTAGGAATTTCTGGAGATGGAGACAGCGCATCAATAGGTATTGGTCAATTTATTCACTGTGCCAGAAGGCAGCTTAATATGACATATATAGTCGAAAATAATGGAACTTACGGACTTACAAAAGGTCAATTTTCAGCTACAAACGATTTGGAGTCTAAAAGTAAGTATGGAGATGACAACCTATTCCCTTCAATAGATTTGCCTTCCATGGCCATTCAGTTAGGCGCAAGTTTTGTAGCAAGAAGCTTTTCTGGAGACAAAGATCAATTAGTACCTCTGCTAAAAGCTGCCCTTTCCCATAAAGGTTTCTCTTTTTTAGACATAATCTCTCCTTGTGTAACCTTCAATAATCATAATTCTTCAACTAAGAGTTATGACTACATCCGAGAACACAATGATGCCTTGTCTAAGCCTGACTTTGTACCTTCAGGTAAGGAAATACTCACTGATTATCCAAGAGGGTCTTCGGTAGATGTTCCTTTGCATGATGGTTCATTGCTTACTCTTGAAAAAATCTCCGAGAACTATGATCCTGCAGACAAAATCAAAGCCATTCAAAATATTCAAGAGTCTCAAAGAGATGGAAAGGTTCTAACAGGTCTTCTTTACGCTGATCCAGAAGCCAAGGACTTAAAAGAAATTTTAAATGTCTCTGATAAACCTTTAAACGAGATGAATCTTAATGATCTTTGTCCCGGTTCAGAAAAATTAAAGGATATAAATTCTGGTCTTAAATAGATCTAGATGACACCCAGTCTCTTTGCCATTATTTGATAAGATTCAACAACATCGCCCAGTCCTTGTCTGAATCTGTCTTTATCAAGTTTCTCTCTAGTTTCTTCATCCCAAACTCTACAACCATCTGGCGTAAATTCATCTCCTAATAGAAGTTCACCTTTGAAATCTCCAAACTCTAATTTGTAATCTACTAAAATCATCCCAGCTTCGGAAAATAACTTCTTCAACGCATTATTAACTTGAAAAGTTTTTGTTTGCATTTGAGTTACTTGATCTTCAGTGGCCCAACCAAAAGATTTAATATGGTATTCATTTATCATTGGATCGCCAAGTTCGTCATCTTTGTAAAAGAATTCAAATGTAGGAGGATTTAAGTCCATCCCCTCCTCCAAACCAAGTCTTTTGCAAATACTTCCAGCAGCTACATTTCTTACAACACACTCTACAGGTGCCATTTCAAGTCTTTTAACCAGACTATCTGTTTCACTTATAAGTTTTTCAAAGTGAGTAGGAATTCCTTCCCCTTCAAGATACTCCATTATGAAGGCATTAAATTTGTTATTAATGGTCCCTTTCCCATCTAAACTTTCAATCTTCTTGCCATCGAATGCAGAGGTATCATCTCGATAGTGCATAATGAGGTAGTCTAATTCACTAGACTCGAACAAAGATTTGGCCTTTCCGGTGGTAATTAGTTCGCCCTTTTCAATATTTTCCATAAAATTAAGATAATGATTGGTTTATCTCTGAAAGAAGCTCGCGCTCATAAGCTTGAGCTTCCTCCGCTTCTGAACTTATTGTAACTCTACATGTGTTTTCATCAATTTCTTTAACTAAGATTCTAAAGTCCCCATTAAATGAATCTCCAGAAAAGATTCTTCTAATAAAACCCTTTTTTTGATCTTCTCTTGAAAAGTTTACGTAAAAAACTCCTTCATCTCTGTCAAGATCATTTACATTGATTAAAGCTTCCTTTAGCGCTCTATCAACAGCAGCCCAAGCACGCGCATACTCTAAGTTAAGCTCTATAAAACTCTCTTGACTATCATCTTGGATGAGTGCGGCTTTCTGGCCATAATTCAAGTTTAAGGCTACCAATGAGGTACCTCCGCTTGGCGGTGTAGTTGCGAAGTAATCCAATACCTTTCGCATAGTTTCTTCCTCAAGATTATTGTCTCCCACTACCCGCACCCATTGACCTTCAATTTCTTCCAAATGAGAAACAAAAATTTCGGAGCTAGCTTGTCTAATACCATGTTCAACTTTCATAACAAGTTTGGACTTTATTTCGCTATCTCCTATATTAGTAATCTCAATAATTCCTGATGTAGGATCTGATTTTGCCAGGTTATAACCACTTGTAATCCAAAAATCATTCATCATGGGCCATGCGCTGCTGGGCAAAGTTTCAACATAAACCCATCTAATTTCACCTAATTTATGCATCCTTACCTCATTAGAGGTACCTGAAGAAAATACTTGTTGTGGCATTGGGATGTTATATTCATTGCCAACAGTCTCAGGATTTGAAGAATTTATAGGGTAGTAATCAATGATCGGTCTAGTGGTCAAATTTTCTGGTAACTTTAATGACTTTTCTTGTCTTTCTTTTAGGTAGTCATTCTTGTGATCAGTTAAAAGGTAACTACAAGAACTTAAAAAGACAGAAACTATCAGTACGTATATAAATTTATTCATATTCACTAATTTAATAAGTTTAATTCAGCCAAAACTTCCTCGGCTTTATCATGGAACTTTGTATCCAAAGGAGACAAAGGTAATCTTATGCCGTCAGTTATTCTTCCAATTCGATTCAGCATCCATTTTACGGGAATTGGGTTAGATTCTATAAATAGAATTTGATTGAGTCTGACTAGCGTTGTATCTAAATCTCTAGCTGCCTTGGCTTCTCCGCTCAGAGCATAATCACATATATTAGATATTGTTTTGGGAACAATGTTGGAAGTTACTGAAATTGTTCCCATTCCACCATTTATCATAAATTCAGTAGCAGTTGGATCGTCTCCGGAATATAAAGCAAAATTATCTTTCTGTTCTGAATCTAAATTGGTCACAAAATCTTCTAAGCGTCCAAGATCGCCAGTTGCATCTTTCAGACCAACGATATTTTGATGATCCACTAACCTCATAACAGTATCATTCAAAAGATCACATCCTGTCCTTGAAGGCACATTGTAAAGAATTTGAGGGAACTCAACTTCATCTGCAATTAACTGATAATGCAGATATAAACCTTCTTGTGTCGGCTTGTTATAATAGGGTGTAACTAAAAGTGCAGCGTCAGCACCTGCAGATTTGGCTGAAGAAGTGAGATATATAGCTTCTTTTGTAGAATTAGCTCCCGTGCCAGCTATAACTTTTATTCTGCCATTTGAAATATCTACAGCTCTTTCTATAAGTTTTACATGTTCTGAAACATCCAAGGTAGCTGACTCTCCAGTTGTTCCAACAACTACTAGTCCTGACGTATTAGAACTAATATGCCACTCGATTAGATCTCTTAATCCTTCCCAATTTATCTCCCCATCCGATTCCATCGGAGTAACCAGAGCTGTTATAGAGCCTTTTAGATTAAACATTAATTATTTTTTAACTCAATGTTAGAATCTTAATATTATAGAATGTTTCTGACGGAGGAGATATGCCAACACCTAAAATAAATAATAAAGCGCCGATCTTTAAGGGCGCATGCACTGGAAATAAGAATGTAAGCCTTTCTGATTTGAAAGGTAAAAATGTAGTATTATATTTTTATCCGAAAGATAGCACTCCTGGCTGCACTACAGAGGGTAAAGACTTCAGAGATTTAAAATCTCAATTTACCAGAGCAAATACTGTAATTTTTGGTTTATCTAGAGAATCAATAAAATCTCATGAAAAATTTAAAAAGAATGAGAAGTTTAATTTCGAACTGATATCCGATCCTGATGAGAAAATATGCAAACAATACGATGTTATAAAGGAAAAGAGCATGTATGGTAAAAAATATATGGGAATAGAGAGGAGTACATTTTTGATTGATTCAAAAGGTAAGTTGGTCAATGAATGGAGAAAAGTTAAAGTTACTGGTCATGCCAAAGAAGTTCTAGAAGCAGCAAAACTTCTTAAGAGTTAATCAATCGGATCTGGCCACGAATTAATAATTGCTTTTATAAATGTTGCTAAAGGAATGGCAAAAAATAGCCCCCAAAAACCCCAAATTCCTCCGAAAAATAGAATAGCAATAATTATAACTGCCGGGTGAAGATTATTTCTAGTTGAAAATAGTATAGGAACTAGGACATTACCATCTAAAATTTGTATTAATAGATAGAATCCCAATAGCCAGTAGAAATTCTCAGATACACCCCACTCATAAAGACCAATCAAAACAACTGGGACGGTCACTAAAATAGCGCCAAATATTGGGATGATTACTGAAAGACCAACAAGTATTGCAATTAATACAGCATAAGGAAGTCCAAGTGCAGCAAATAAGATATACGAGGCACTGGCAACAATAATCATTTCCAAAAATTTTCCAGTAACATAATTAAAGAGTTGATCATTCATTTCTGAAAAAACAGATTGCATAAATCCATTCTCTTTAGGTAGTAAAAATGAAGCAATTGGTAATAATACATTTTTATCCTTCAGGAAAAAGAAGACCATCAAAGGAATCATTATTGCGTAAAGGATAGCATTAAACATTAAAGAAATTGTCCCTGCTAATTGGCCTAGGGCAGAGCTTAATAAACTATTGATCTGATTACTCAAATTAGCGAAAATCAAATCTATATCTTCTTTTGAAAAATAATTATTCATCTCAACAAGAGTTTGTTGAAAAGAGCTTACAATTATCGGAAGATTTTGTAATAAATTATTAATTTCTGTACCAATTGAAGGGAGAGCAAAAAATAAACTCATATAACAGCCAAAAAAGACTATTAAGGTTATGGTCAATGATAGTTGTTGAGAAATATCCATCTTTAATAAGGCATTCATTAACCCATTTAAAAGAAAAGCTATAACTACACTGATAATTACTGGCAATAAGATATCGCCAAAGAAAATTATAAAAAGGAAAGAAAAAATTAGAAGAACGGCAAAATATACAGATTCCTCATTGGAAAAAAACCTTTTAATAAATTTATCTAATAAACTCTGCATTATAATTGTGGAACTAACAATATTTTAGGAAATCTAATTCTTTAATTTAATATAATTGGCATTATAAAAATTATATGCATATCATTATAGCGAAATTCATAATCTATTTGTTGATCTTGGTATCTAGCAACTTATCTTCTTCTGAGGAGGACCTCCCTGTTATAGGAGATAGCTCATCTTCGGTAATATCTATTGCATCTGAATATAATTTAGGAAGGCTATATATGGCCCAACTTCGAAGAACTTTACCAGAATATATCGATCCGGTTTCTCAGGATTATGCCGAACACTTAGTTTACAGATTATCCGAATTTAGTGAATTAACTGATAGAAGATTGGAGATTGCACTAATAGATGAAAAGTCTGTTAATGCTTTTGCTGCCCCTGGCGGTATTATCGGTATCAATGCTGGACTTATTTTTCACGCGGACACTGAAGGTCAACTTGCTTCTGTTTTATCTCATGAATTAGCTCATTTAAGTCAAAGACACTTCGCAAGGAGAATGCAGAGGCAAAAAGATAGGAGTTTAGCCAATTCCCTTATGATATTAGGAAGTATAGCCCTTGCTGGGGCAACTAGTAATCCAAATGCTCTTCTAGTAGGTCAACAAGCAATTACTCAGCAGAACCTCTCCTTTAGTCGAGGCGATGAGCAGGAAGCTGACAGAATAGGATTTAAAAATATGGTATCAGCAGGTTTCGATCCAAAAAGTACTTCTTATATGTTTGAAAAGTTACAATCTTTAAGTAGGCTTTCTGGTTCGAATGAACTTGAGTTTTTAAGGTCTCACCCTCTTACTAAAAATAGAATCGCGGATGCTCAATCCAGGGCACAAGGTTTTGAAAACAAAAAATATAGAAATTCACTAGATTATGATCTTGTTAGGAATAGGACAATCGTACATTTTTCCGAAGTACCTAGACAAGCTGTAACAATATTTCAAAAAGAGCTTACAAATTCGTCTGATAAAAGAGAGAAATTAGAAGCGCACTATGGACTTGCCCTGGCATATTCTAGGGACAACAAACACTCCCAAGCATTAAATACCATGAGGCAAGCATTGGAAATGGATAGTGAAAATCTCACACTCCAAATAGGTCTTTTAGAACTCCATATTGAAGCAGAAAATTATTTTGAGGCAGAAGCATTGGCATCATCTTTGTTAAGCACTAATCCTTACAATTATCCTGTATCTATGCTTTACAACAAAGTGTTGATGAATAAAGGTGACTATAAATCTGGAGAAAAGATACTTAAGGATCTTACATTGAAAAGACCTAAAGATCCTCAGGTTTGGTATTGGTTAGCAGAGGTGCAAGGGCTTGATAAAAATTTGATAGGATTGCATCTATCCAGAGCAGAATATTTTTTCTTAACTGGGTCTTACGAAACATCAATAAAACATCTAAGGATGGCTCTGGATTTAACTGGTAATAATTTTCAACTTACAGAGGCTATCCATAACAAGATTGAAAGATCCCATAAATCAATTGAAGCCCTCAAGTCCTTCTCTTAACCAGGAGGCCAGGAAAATTCTCTTTCAGCTATAAGATGTATATGGAGATGAAAAACAGTTTGTTGTGCTCCTGCACCATTATTCACAACAAGCCTAAAAGCATCTTGTATTCCTAATTGTCTTGCTACCTCTCCTGCAACAAGAAACAAATGACCAAGAAGATCCTGATCTTCTTTTTGTGCATCAGATATTTTTTTTATTTGTTTTTTTGGAATTATTAAAAGATGAGTCGGCGCAACGGGATTAATGTCTCTAAAAACTAAAGATTTATCATCTTCATAAATTATGTCTGCTGGTAATTCCTTATCGATGATCTTTTGGAAAATTGTATCACTCACTCTTATAACTCCTTTGCTTCATCATATGAAATGACCTCTCCTTGCTCTGATTCGGATCCTTCCTTCAAAATAACTTCATAGCCTTGAACATTTGAAATCTCTTTAATACCATCAATGTGCATAGATTTTGCCTGAAATTCCTCTAAGGAGTTTACCTTAGTTTTGGCATCTTTAGCATTCTCAGCGGCTATAAAATAATTCAAGTGGGTCTCGTAGAGCCCCTCTCCAATAGATCTGTCATAAAATCCAACATGCACCATAAATAATTTCATACTGTTCTTTATTTTAAATTAACTCCAAAGAATCCTAATATAATGAAATATATCCAATACACAAAGGCTGTAAGCAAAATTGATATAGATAGACTTGAATAGAAAGACATATCCCATCCTATTAAGCTGTATAAAGCGATAAAGAATGTTAATGAAGGAGGTATCATTAAGAGTATATTTCTGGATAAGTCTCTTATGGAGTAAGGGTCGTGTGTATCAAAGTATAGCCACATAAAAGCCAACAAGGACGTTAATGGAATAGAAGCTACAATACCCGCAATTAGTGTTGACCTCTTAGCTACTTCAGAAATGATCACTATCACTAAGGCGGTAAAAATAATCTTAATTATGGTGTACATAAAGGTATTTAATAATTAAACAACAATGGTTAAGATAAAAAAATATATGAAATCTAAAGAATCACATCTAGATATTTCTTTAACTCAACTTCAAGAGGCAGTTGAAGATCTTGATCCAAAAAAGAACTTACAAAATATTGCCGCCGCTGCAGCTGAAATTTTAGCTGAATCTGATTTTTCTACCAAATGGGATGATGTAATTACTATGTTAGATAGTGAAAATATATCGGAGAGGTTAAGGCTAGCAGCCCATATAATTTTTAGGGCAAAACTTGTACTTGATGAAGTGGATAGAAATCCAATATCAAAAACCATTGTATACAATACTATGTTGATGATGGATGCACTTGAAGTCTCAAATTTAAAAGGTTACATGACTGATAAATCCTCTCCCAAATACAAAGAGCTCAATAATAGTAGTCTTTCAATGGAATCAGCTCTAAAAAAAGAAAGAGTTGTAAACGTCATAAAGGAATTACAATCAGATAACCCAGGAAAAGGAATAACTTGGCTACGCAAGGAGGCATCAAAACTTTTAACTTCTGAGGGTTATAGAGGATATAGTTATAGGCAAATAATGAGGGATACTAGAGGGCTAAAAGTTAACTAACTCTTGTAAGGTGCATTCCTAACCATGTTGCCCCTAAGCATGTTGATACTGACAATATTATATATAAAAGGGCCATCAAAAAATTACCTTGATATAACAAATCTAAAGACTCTTTTGAAAATGCAGAAAAGGTTGTAAATGCACCCAAGAATCCAATGAAAAGAAATGGTGTCAAGTATCTTTCTAGACTGGAATCCATTAGGTGGTAGAACAGACCCAATAAGAAACAACCTGATATATTTACAATTAAAATTCCGAAGGGAATTTCAAAATTCTCTGACTCTTGAAATAGACTGGATAAATAATATCTGCTCAGAGCTCCTATAGAACCTCCTAAACAAATTAAAAAGATATACATCTAAGCGTTGGTGGGCCGTCTGCGACTCGAACGCAGGACCAATTCGTTAAAAGCGAACTGCTCTACCGACTGAGCTAACGGCCCGGAAATTGCGTATTTTAAAGGTTTACTCAACTAAATTCGACTCTTCTTTTAAAATTTCTTGTGATTTTTTTGATAGTTGAGAAGCTCCTGAATCAGGAAAATCTTCATTGACCTTATCATAAAATCCTAATGACCTCTCAATATCACCTTCTATTCTATAGATTTCACCTAATTTAAATAAAGAATCTGGTGCTCTAGAATGTTGATAAAAATTATCTACTACATTTTTAAAGCTTAGTTTGGCATCTTCGTACATCTCTTGAGCCAAAAATAGTTCACCAGACCAGAAATATGCATCAGCTGTAAAAGCTCCATTAGGGAAAGTAATTATAATTTGAGAGAAAATTTCTAACGCCTCAGCGAATCTTGATTCTTCAAATAAAATTAACGCTGACTTAAATAACTCTTTTTCTTCAGTATCTAAATACTGACCTCTAATTTCCTCTTCAAGGACTTCTATCTTTTTATAGAGAAGTTCTAAACTTTCATTTTCTTCAGAAAAAATCGTAAAGGTAGATAGAAGAAAAAAACTAAAAAAAATATTTTTCAAATTAATCAGAATGTTTTAACGAGTGCCCTTCTATTCTTTGACCAAGAGTTCTCATTAGAGCCAGATACGGCTGGTTTTTCCTCACCATAACTTACAGTAGAAATTTTTTCTGAAGAAACTCCATTGATAATTAATAATTCAGCGACTGTTTTGGCTCGTTGTTCTCCAAGGGCTAAATTATATTCACGTGTTCCTCTCTCATCACAATGTCCCTCAACCCTTACACTCAAATTATTGTCTTTTATAACATTAGCAAGGGATCTAATTTTCGCCCTGCCCTCAGAATTTATATCTGATCTATCATATGCAAAGTAAAGAATATTGTTAGATGTAAGACCGCTATCAGAGTAAGCACCTGATGCAGATGCGGATATGGCTGTTGAATCGCTTGTCCTGTCCATTGAGACAGAACTGCATGAAGCTACAGTAATTACGAGAAAAGTTATTAAAGATTTTTGTATGATATTCATTTAAGCCTCCTGTTTCTATTATACTTCTATTTTGATTCTAATCTATCAGAGGAGACCAGGACGGTTCTCTTGCCTCTCCCTTCAATGAAGGCATAACAAATTTTGTCTTACCATCTAAAGTAATACCAGCCAATATATCCTTATCCCCGTCCTTAGTTGCATAAATAACCACATTTCCATTAGGTGAAACTGTTGGAGATTCATCTAATGAAGTATCGGTTAATATATTTATATTTCCAGATCTCAGGTTTTGCTTGGCTATATGGAAGACACCATTTCTTCTGTGAACAAAGACAATGTCCTTTCCATTGGGTAGATACCTGCCCCTCGCATTATAAGTTCCATCGAAAGTAATTCTTTTTATTCTCTTCGTTTTTACATTTGCTTCATATATTTGCGGTGAACCTGATCTATTTGAGGTAAATAAAATTTTTCTAGAATCAGGTGACCAATCTGGTTCAGTATCAATTCCAAAGTGATTCGTAACTTGGATCCAATTAGAAAGTTTAAGATCATATATAAAAATATCTGGATTACCTGTCCTGGATAGGACAGCAGACAATTTATCACCATTTGGTGACCAATTTGGTGAGCTATTAATACCTCTTTCTAGTTTAAGACCAAACCTTTCGGCATTAGAAAGCTGCTGTATGAAGATACGCGAAGTTCCCTCTTCAAAAGATACATATGCAATTTTCTTCCTGTCAGGAGACCAACTTGGAGACATCAAAGGTTGAGGAGAAGAAAAAAGAGATAAGCTCTGAAATCCATCTAGATCTGAAATCATTAAGTTATAGTTAGGATCACTGACAGATGGCTTATCTATATAGGCTATTTGAGTTGAAAAAATACCTGGGATGCCATGTATTTTTGAATAAATGTTATCACTGATTTTATGACTCATTCTTCTTAAAGTTTTTTTGGTACCTAATACTATACCTCTGTGTATTAATCTTTCTTTCACAACATCAAAAATGATAAATGAAACTTTTATTTCATTCTCTACCTCCGAGGGACCTGCATTTCCTATCACCAAGAAATCTGTTCCTAATATTCTCCAGTCTTTAAAAAAAACTTCTTCTTTAGAACTTGGTAGGCTCAACATATTCTTAGGAGGCAATACATCGAATTCTCCGAATGATTCAAGATCAGACTTTATTACCTCATGAATAAATAAATCTTGAGGGGTATCTAAATTCCATTGCATAGGAACTACCGCTACATTAATTGGGTCCTCTAGTCCACCTTTGATCTCTATTCTAAGTTGTCCAGAAAGAGTTGAAAGAAAGAATAATGATGCAGTTATTAAAATAATATTCTTATAAAACATTGCGTCATTCAAATTAATTAGGACTAAATATTAAAATAAATTCTCTAAAGTGCTGATCAAATAGATTCATTTGCATGTTTAAACCTTCAAAAGATCTAACCTTTAAAACCGCAGACAAAGCTGAATCATCAAAAATTTTGTTTCCACTCCCTTTAATTATTTTTGAAGATATAATCTCACCCGTAGGCACGAGATTAATTTGGATTTCAGTCTTTAAATTCGAATTTAGATTTTTAGGTCTTTTCCAGTTTGCCATGACTTGTTTTTTTATTACATAAGAGTATTTCTCAACATCGGATTGAGATACTTCCGCTCTTTCTAGATTATCGGAAGTTTTTATATTTTCCAGAGCTTCAATTGCTTCTATGATTGAAGTATTGCTAGTGATGTCTATCTTTTCGACCTCAACTTCCAAAATAGTCTTATTTGGAAGATCTTGTTGAATTTTGATGAGTTCTTTTTGGGTCTTTTTATTTTCAGCAAATATAATATATGCAGTAATAGGTTTTTCCGCTTCAATATTAAATTTATCAAAGTCTATGGTGAAAAAATTTGAAAAGGATAAAACTATACCAAAATGGATAAATACTGATAAAAAGAGTGGAGCAAAATAGTTCACTTAGATGTTATTGGTTGCGAGATTAATCCTATGTCACTAGCTCCGGCTATTTGTAACTCAGCCATAACAGTCATGACTCTCTCATACTTCACTTCACCATCACCTCTTATGACGACTTGCAAACCAGGACTAGCCTCAAAAATCTTCGACACAAAATTGTTCATCTCCTCAAGAC
>LULJ01000962.1_pt1 | contig 11884 bp, 16 predicted proteins | sample 728171 | NCBI WGS metagenome assembly LULJ01 (sample SAMN03860292, study PRJNA289734) | marine metagenome | biome: seawater column; feature: ocean; material: water; isolation source: Red Sea water column Station 169 - depth 25m | place: Saudi Arabia: Red Sea | collected 2011-10-15 | depth 25 m
TTTTATCTATTTTAGAGGAAGTTTCTATTAAGGGTGGTTTATAAATATTTTTAGATTCTTCAATTTCACAAGAATATAGAAATATTATTGCTGATAAAACAATAGAAATATTTCGTTGACGTAATCTCAATCTTCCATCACCAAGATCCACTCTCTGACCATTTCAACAGCCTCGGTGTGTGAAAGTGCTCTTCCAGATTCTGGCATCATTACTCCAGGATCAAGAGAAATCATTCTGTGTAATAAGATCGATTCGTCCGGTTTGCCTGGGACGATTGAATATTTTAAACCCCCACTACCTCTTCCAGTTGCAACAGGTTTTTTATACAAACCCAAATGAATGTCTCTTGTTTCATCTAGGTGAAGATATAGGCCGGTTGAATTTGCATTTCCTGTTGGGGAATGGCAATGTCCACAATTTACATCTAAATAAGAACGAACTCTGTCATTAATATTTTGGCTATCATCTTTCCAATCAACTGGAGAAACTAACTCCAATGGATAATCATCTATTATTTGTCTATTCATCCAATATGTTAACTGATTAAATTCTCCTTCATTAAATTCAAACTTTTTATTTAAGTTTCTGGCTTTTGGTCCAATTGGTGTGATCTTATCCTCAGCTGCATGACATTCCTTACATTGATTTACGTTTGGAACTCGATACCTAACATCTCTATCGTTGCCCATAAAATCAGTCCAGGAAACATTAATTGTTTTTCCAGCAATTTTTTTATATGCCTCGTTTTGTTCCTCATTCCATGCATAAGACACAGCTTCCCAGCCATTCTCTTTCCTTAATAAAAGTCTCGTTTCTAAAAGATTCATTCCAAGATCTGGATTTCTTTCATCAATAGGGTAATAAAATGTTTTTATTAATGCAGAGCCAACAGGAAAATTAAAAACCCAATTCTCTTCATATTGAGCTTTTTGATTATTGGGAACATATACCCATCTTTGCTTATATGAGTAATCAGAAAATAGTGTTGATATCAGCTCGTATGGTATTACATTCTCATGAGGTATTTGTGCTGAATCATCAAGAAAAAAACCAAACTCTGATAGTTTTGCAGGAAAAGATTCAGAAATAATTAGATTATCATTAATCGCAGTTAGTCTGGTGCACAGAATAAGCACTAGCAATATTTGAAATTTCTTTTTCATTATCCCTATATACCGTCTATTACAATCGGCTCAAGTGGATTAATGACCCCTTTAAATTCTTTTTTTTCTGTTCGTATAGGATTTGAAAATCCTAAAATGTACTTTATTGGACTGATCGTTAAAAAACTTACATCGTTATTTTCGTCCACCTTTAACTTATCATCATCTGGTTGCCCAAATATCATTTGAGAAATTGGAACAACACCATCCCAAAAAATATCTGGCATGTTCCCATCACTTATTTCATATAATGCTTTTGCCAAATCACCAGTTTCAACATCTGGATCAAATCCACCAGGACCATATATATTGTTATGAACCTGAATCCTTCTTGGATGGGGATAATAATTTGGATCATCTGTTTCATCAGAATAAGAAACAATTGATAGGTTTACCGTTCCATTTCCACTCATTTCATTATTAAAAACCTCGACATCAGAATTAGCCATAATAATAATTCCTGTGCCTCTTGGAACTTCTCCTACAATGTTACCCTCTGGGGCGAAGTTATCAGTATCATTATCTATTGATTTGTTATCAAAAACTCTTATGTGATGGCCGCCTTGTTGAGGTAGATCAGGTAAATCAAATATTAAAATACCGCCAGTATTATGTGAAGCAAGATTGTTGTAAACATCTGCATAGTAAGAATTTTCTATTTCAATTCCAGCTACGTTATATTGAGCAACACTATTTCTAACAATAATGTTCTTAGATTGTCCTACGTATATTCCAGCATCTGATGCGCCTATGGCAACACATCCATCAATAAGAACATCTTCAGACTCAACAGGATAAAATCCATATGCACCATTTGTGCTCTTTGGTCCGCCTGTCCACTCTGTTCTTAAGTTAATCATATTGATACCTTTTGATCCTATTACCTTTAGAGCATCACCTTTTGCATCCAATATTGCGAAATCTTTTAATGTAACTTTGTTTGAAGTTACTAAAAATCCTTGAGCTCCAGACTGTTGATTTTTGAAATCCAATATAGTTTTATCTAAACCCTCACCAATAATTGTGACGTTATCTACATCAAGAGAAAGTCCATCTTCAAATAAATAGTAACCAGACTTAATCAAAAGACTATCCCCTTCAGACATAAGTATTAGAGCTTCTTGAAGTTCTTCTTGAGCGTTTTCTCCTGGATTTATGACTATTTCTTTTGCGTATAGCTGAACGCAAAAAATAGCTATGACAGAGAGAATACATGGCTCAAATAAAAAATTATTTTTAACTTTTCTTAAAAAAATACTAATTCCCCTATGTGTAATAGTAATTGTATTAGAAATGTCTTTGAGAAAAAAGAAAAGCTTTAACTATGGCAGTATTTCGACATTAATAATTTCTGAAAGAATTGGATCATATTTTTGATCTGACTTATTTCTATTGATGGGTTTATGTTCATAATCACCAATCGCAAGTTGAAGAGAATATTTCCCAGGAGGAAGCGAGAGCTCTGCTTCTTTTTGACCACCACCAAAATGGAGAATATTTGCTCCATATGGTATCGGTTGATTTTCAAAACTCTTAACTTCATAGGCATTATTAATAATTAAATGATGATGTCCGCTAACTTTACAATTATCTTGTTTCTCAACAACTACACCAGCAGGGCTGATATTTATATTTTTTGTTCCAAACTCTACTTTAAGTTTTTGATTCTCACTAACAAAACCGTCTTGTGGACTTAAAAAGAAGAGGTCAATATCATCACAATTATCTGAGCTCTCAAAAGAAAAAGCTAAAGGTGATACAAAAAGAAAATATAATATATGTTTCATAATTAGTTTTTAGTTTTCGGTGGTCCTAATAAAAAATAGATTGCTTCGCTAAGGTTCGAAGCATTTTTCATATTTTTAAAAATATCTATCCATCCCATAAAAGTTATTTTCGTTGGATTAAAAGTGTTTACATTTCTTACTAAACCAAACTTTACTGGCTCATCTTCCGGTTCAAAGGTACCAAACATTCTATCCCAAATAATTAATAAATTTCCATAATTTTTATCAATATACTGTCTATTAGCTCCATGATGAACCCTGTGATGAGATGGGGTATTAAAAATCCATTCAAGCGGACCAAGCTTGCCAACAATTTGTGTGTGTCCAACAATTCCCCATAGCGTACTAACTACACCTGCCACCGCAATTATGGTTGGATCAAAACCTATTAAAGGCAACACCATAAAAAATGGTAATTTCGATATTGGGCCAAACCATGCCTGCCTAAAAGATACAGCAAAGTTCATTTCTTCACTTGAATGATGGCTCATATGAATGGCCCATAAGAAATTTACTCTGTGAGAAATACGATGATAAAAATAAAAAACTAAATCAATCATAACAAAAGTGATAATCCATAAAGCCCAAAGTGGCATCAATGATGATAAGTTAAATAACTTAAACTGAAATAAGTAAAAATGTAGCGCTAATGTTATGCCCTTTAGAGCAAACACCATCAGAATATTTCCTGTTAGAAGACCAATTGTGCAAAGGGTGTCGTCTTTTTTATATAGATTTTTGTTGTAAATGCTAGAGAAAAATACTTCGACAAGAATCATTGCAAGAACTATTGGAGCTCCAATTGCGTAAACTTCATTAATCGTTAAATTTGTCATATTTATTATTCTTCTGATTCCTCTAAGACCTTTTTAGGCAAATCAAAACTATTTCTCTGTAGTATCCAGTCTTTTTTGATATTTTGTATGAGTAATTTACCATAAAGATGGGGGAATTTTCCTAATCTGCTTCCTGATTTAGCCTCTTCAAAAATTATTTCATCTTTAATGGAATCTTGATTTATTTCTAACAAAATGACTTTCATGTAGTTTTTAAAATATAAGTGAAGTGTCAAAGCAAGTTGTTTTGATGTTGATAAGTGTATAAAGCCATCTTTTTTATCTAGCTCGGTTACAACATATCCCAATGAAGTTGCATGCTTCCACTCTTCATCTGTTAAAACTTTATAAATAGAGCTCATTTATAACAATATAATTTATAACCTTAGTTATCATATTATGTCTATAATTGGTTAAACGAATCAAATTTATTGGGGTCAAAAATGTTTGATGTTTATCACTCTTCGCTTTTTGGTATATGGTTAATGTTAGCTACTATGGTTGTTCAAGCAATGGTGGCAGTTAGAGCTCATCGGAGACAGAAAGGAGGATACAGTCCTGGAATAGTTAACCCTGAACTAGGTCAAATGTCTTTCGCATTCAGAAGCCATAGGACATTTCAGAATTCCCTTGAAAATATTGTCCCATTATTAGGTATGGCATTTTTAGCAATGTTTTCAGGCTATGGTCCACTAAAGCTTTCAATAATAATATGGATATATGCTCTAGCAAGAATTGCTCATATGATTTTATGATTGATCTTGGAGTTTATCTTCTTATATGAACAAAGAATCTAGTATTGAAGCTGGTAGATGTCAATGCGGAGACATTACTTATACTCTAGATAAGAATAAGGTTATATCTGCCCATCATTGTCATTGCAAAGACTGTCAAAGAACAACAGGTTCTGGCAAAGCGACAATATTGTTTATTGCAAAAAAGTATGTAGATCTTAATGGTGAACTTAAGTTCTTTGAGAGTAAAGGCTCTTCTGGTTCTCATGTTAGAAGAGGCTTTTGTCCGAATTGCGGCTCAGGAATACTAAGTTACTCAAAGGAGATATCTCGAATTCTCTATGTCAAAGCTGGAACCTTAGATGACTCAAGCTGGATAACAATTGATTCAAACTTTTTTACAAAATCAGCAAATAATTGGAATAAACCTGATGAATCAATTAAATGCTTTGATGGAAACCCAAGCATTATGAGTGGATTAAAAAGTATATTGAAATCTTTTACTTAATCAAAAGCCCGGCACATAATTTATTTCCAGTTGGGTCTCTTAAGTAAGCTAAGTACATTTTAAATTTTCCATAATCTCGAATACCTGGTTGTTCCTCAATAGAGGTACCTCCATTTTCTATTCCTGCTTTGTGCCATGCATCACCTTGTTCAATATTTTCAATATTAAATCCCACTGTTGCTCCATTTGAAACTGTTGCAGGCTGACCATCTATTGGCTCAGTAATACAAAAACTCGTTCCGTCTAAATTATAAAAATATCTTTTTTGTCCTGTAAGATTCGGGTACAGTTTTCCAGGTCCTCCTCCGAGAACCTCAAATATTCTGTCATAAAAGATTCGTGACTCCTCAATATTATTTGTGCCTACCATTACATGACTAAACATATTCTCTCCAGTTATATAAACAAATTGATTATTAAATATGAAAGCACTAACGCGATCATCCATAAACTTAATGCAAATAAAAAATTTTTCAAATTTATTTCTTTAATAGCTTCAAGTGTTATTTGAGTTCCAATACAAAAAAGAGCTGCGATTAAAAAAATCTTACTAATTGAATCTATAAAAAAAATTGTATTTTGATTGAACTCAAGAATAGTCCCTGAAGCTATAGCAATGATAAATAATAAAATGAAAATTGGGAATTTAGGTTTTGATTTATTTTGATAAAAAATTCCTAAGATTATAATTAAAGGTATTAACCAAATAGTTCTGCTAAGTTTAAGTATTGTTGCTGTCTCAACTGCAGCACCTCCAAAGGCCATTGCCGTGCCTATAACAGAACCTGTATCATGAACAGCCATTGAAGACCATGCCCCAAAGCTTTTGAAATTCATACCGGTTGCTGCTCCAATTAAAGGAAATATTCCAATTGCTATAGCGTTAAATACAAAAATTATAGTTAATGCAGCGAATAAATCTTTTGGCTTTGCTTTAATTAGAGGTGAAATTGCTGCCATTGCTGTAGCGCCACATATAGCAGTTCCAGAAGCAATTAATATTCCTAAGCTTCTATCAACTTTAAATAAATTTGCTAAAAACAAGCCAATAAAAAAAATTAATATTACGAAGGCAGATACATAAGGAAAATATTTAAAAGCTATTTCTGTGGCACTTGATACTGAAATTGTGAGGCCAATTAAAATTATTCCAACCTGCAAAAGATTTCTAGTAACTGATTTACTAATATAATCACTAGGAAATTTGAAAACGAGCACCAACAATGATCCCATTACTAATGCGATTAAAGGAGACCCTAAAAGGATTGAAAAAAAAGCAAGCAAACCACCTATTATCAGTTTCATTAAGTATGTTCTATTAACAAAGTTGGAACGTTGTGGGTATGAGATTTAATGGTAGCCACTAAAGTATTTTCTTTTAGCCCCTCCTTTATTGGAGTTACATCTACGCCCTCACTTATAAGTCTTTTATGAGCTTCCTCAATCGATTCAACTTCCCATGCTAATCCCCAAAGACTGTCTTGAGAATCATCCTCATTTTTTCTTTCAATAACTTCAATTGTTGTTTTATTGAGTCTAAAAAATAACATCCTACTTTTCCAGTGCTCAATAACCTTATCCAAAGCCAATCGAATATTAAAGACGTCTTGATAAATATCAATAAAGCCATTTGCATCATTCGTATTTATAACTAAATGATCAAGCTTATTTATTGAAGCCTTAGGATATTCATCAAAGCTAGGTAGAACTCCCTCTGAATGTTTAATAATAAAAGAAAAAAGTCCTCTTGAAAGCTCTGATGGTAAAAAAAGACTTTTCCATTTTCTTATGTGTTGTGTTTTGCTATCAATTCCTTCGCCCTCAATAGGTTCTTCTATCGAATATCCAGATTTTTTTAAGTTAAAAAAAGATTCTTCAATACTATTTGTCCCAAAAACTACTCCAATAAGTCCATCTCCTTTATCTTTGATCGAATTATTTACTAATGATGCTCCAAGCCCATTACCATTTGCTGACAAAAGTTCACAGTAAATATTTTTAAAATTAAAAATTACATTGGTAGTTCCAATATCCTTGTGATCTCCCCTCCATACGGGATCCATTCCAAAGATTTTTTTATAATTTATTTCTGCTTCATTAATATCTTTAACTGCTATTATTAAATGATCAATAGAAGATATCATTAGTTTATTTTAAATACATTGACTATAGTTACCCCTACGACTATAAAAAATAATCCAGTAATTGTCTGCCAATTTAATGATTGTTTATAAAAAATATAGCTCAATATGGCTATCGTAAATATGCCAACTCCAGACCAAGATGCATACACAATTGAAAGTGGCAGCTTTTGAGAAACAATGGCTAACATATAGAATGATAGACCATATGAAAGAAACACAACTATGGTCGGAAATATCTTTGTAAAGTTTTGTGATATAGGTAATAACATAGTTCCACAAACTTCGAATAAAATTGCTGTAAACAAGATGAAATATACATTCATATTTTTTTTATACTTTCTTCAAAATTTATTCCATCAAAATTAATTATCTGCCTTACCTTTGGGGGATCATTTACACATTTAAGATTTATACTATACATTTCGGGATGGGATCTTGGTTGATAAAACGACTTGGTACCACAAATTTTGCAAAAATAATGTTTTGCTGATCCGGTCCCAAAATTATATTCAGACAACAATTCGTGTCCGGAAATTATTTCAAAAAGCTCATGTTTAACGAAAAGATGTTGATAGCAATTAATATCACATATTGAGCAATTGCAATTCCAAATATCAACTAATTCTTCTGAAAAGAATTTGTATTTGACCTCCCCGCAGTGACAATTACCAGAATATTCCTTCACAATTTTGTTACAAAAGATATCCTGTGGCTACGAACATCCAAAAAGCCATCATCGCAATTGTTAAGAAGAAGAATATTTGTGCTTGTTTAATTTTGTTGGATTGATACATAAATATACAAAATAATGCTCCTACAAATCCAATTGTTAAAGCTATAAATAAATGCGCCTGATATGTCACTATATTAAATCCATCTTCTTGTTTTATTTTTATATTTATTAAAATCCTCTCCAAATATGCTTTTCATAGCTGCCTCTTCAGGAATAATTTGAAATTTAGTTATATACATAATAAATATAGAAGTAAAAAGAATTCCTCCAACAAGATTTAACCTAAAGGACAAAGCAAGAAGAATAAAAACCATTCCTAAATACATTGGATTTCTAGAATATTTAAAAACACCACTAATCACTAAGGAGCTTGCATTATTTATATTTATTGGATTAATAGTAGTTTGTTCTGCTTTGAATGATCTTACTGCAGATATCAGAATAAATGGTCCAAGTATAATGAAAAATAAGCTAAGAATATAAAATATTATATTGTTTATATCTGGGAATATATTTCTTGAAAAATAAATCATTAAACCAAATGCCAGTGTAACAATAGGTGGTGGTATTTTATTATTCATATTAACAATTAATTAAATCACATTTTTTTATTTGCATAAATATGATACTTCTTAATTGTTATTTAATTAATTGGTTATAGTTTTCATCTAGAAAAAATGAAATAGTGTCTCTAATTAGTTCGTCTTGTTCTTCAGAAAAATAATAGTGTCCGCCTCCATCTATAGTTAAAAGTTGATGTTTCTGGCCCAGTTTTTCATCTAAAAGAACTGCTTGATTATATGGCACCCATCTATCTTTTGTACCATGGATTGTAAGAATATCAGGAGTTTTTTCATTTAATAAATAAACGGGAGAGAGTGTTCTAGAGATTATTTCAATATTTGAATCTTTTCCTATCCAACCTTTTACATAATTTGAAGCATTAAAGAACTTAGTTTTATCAAGGAAGTCTGAAGTACTTTCAATCTCTGTAATACCAAAAATATTTATAATCCCTTTTGGTAATATCTCTTCTGAACATTCTTGATTTATATACTTGTTTGAAAGTCCAACCATTAATGCCAAGTGTCCTCCTGCGCTTGCTCCTGCAACAACAATATCACTAGTAGAAAGATTTTTTGATGAAGCATCACCAATGATACTTTTATATGCGCACAGAACATCATCAACTGCATAAGGGGCAGTAGACTTACCAATCCTGTAGCCAACCATATAAACATTATATTTTTCATAATCAACAAAATGATTTTGAAATCTTTTGATCCAGCGCTCAGCTCTTTTATCGCCAAATAACCATCCACCACCATGAATCCAAATTAAAACTTTGTCAGATTTTCCTTTATAAAAATCAATTTTTTGTTTTTCATTATTGCCGTAGGAAATTTCTTTTACATCAAAAAACTCATCAGAAATAACCATTAGGGGTAATAGCAATAAGAATCTTTTTATGATGTCCATAATATTTTTAATTTTTGTATAGTTTTATGTAAAGGAAATATAGTGCAGCTGGAAGAATTGCAATACCGAAAAATACAAGAGATGCCGACTCATTTTGAATTGCAGCAGCCCCAATTGCTGCAAAGGTTATTGCAACTCCAATATTTGTGATTCCAATTACTATAAAAAAAATTTTATAAGGAATTTTTGAAATTCCAGCACTAATAGCTATCAACTCAGCAAAGCCTGGAACTGGTCTCGAAATAATTAAGCCAATAATATTAAAATTTTTTAAAGATGCTTCGGCTTCTTCAAAATCATTATTACTAATTATTTTTTTTAATATTGGTCTTCCGGCAAAGCGTCCTAATATATATGCTAGAGTTGCTCCTAAAGTAAGGCCAATCCAGATAACAATAGATGAAAGAGCCCAACCCAATGACATTCCGGCAAGAGTGTTAGTTAATCCATTTGGGACAGGCAAAATCACATCAGCCGTTAAAGCTAAAATAACTAACAGAGAAATGGATAATTTGTTAGATCCCGCCCAACTAAGAGCAAAATTCCCATAGTTTGAAACTGAAGTTTCTAAAAAAGCCAAAGGTAGAACCAGTGAGGTAAATATGATTGTGCTGAAAAAGACTATTTTTAGCCAGAGCGATATTTTCATCCTTAAATCTATATTAAATATTTAGTAAATTAATAACCGACGTTATCTTATATAAAGAATAGTTATTTATTTTTAAATTTCTTTCTACTTAGAGCAACAAGTGCACTCGCAACAATCACAACAATCACACATACAAATATTATAAACTAAGCCTGTCGAGATTTAGACCTTTTTGACTTTTTTCCATATTAGCAGGTCTTTAAAACCATTAAACTCAGCTGATAAAGTTAGTAAAGTATTGTTTGAAGTAAATGTATGTTTTCTGGTTAAGGTAGTATTTACCCACTGCGGCAGAAGACTTAACTCTATATTATGATAAACATTAGCGTCATCAGCACAAAATGTGCCTGCATATGATACATAGCCATTTGAAGCTAAAAAGAAGTTCTTTATTGTCTCTAACAAATCTCCTTCGAATGAAATTTCAGTTTCATTTTTTAATATATGACTAATCTTAGAAATTTTCACTCTGTCATCAGATACTTTTTTACGACTTTTCTGCATTAAATTTGCTGTCATCCATCCGTCAGCGTGATACATCAAATAACCACTGACGTCTCCTGCAAAAGGATAAGTTTTATTTCCATTAGGTTTTTCAACAGACCATTCATCAAGTTTCCATACTCCAATAAATTTTTTTTCGTTTTCTGTATTTGTAAATTCTTGCATAATTAATTTTTAGTTTTTCTCCATTTCCTTCTTATCAATAAGAGAGTCAATATTAAAAGCACAATTAAGAATATTGCTCTTTTTATATGGGGAAGATAGTTTCTTTTAAATGTATTAATTGTCATTTCTGCTGCCCATTCATAGTCTAAAGGCAGTTCTATAACACCATTTTTTTCTTTATATTTATCATACTCTTCTATTAATTCTTGAAGCTTCTTTGGCATTTTTATTGCCAAATTATTTGTCTCTCCTGGATCCTCTAAAAGATTATATAGCTCCCATTTATTTGAGCCGTTAGGAGGCCTATTTCTTACTATTTTAAAATTACCTTTAAATAGTGCAGAATTTCCTGTTACTTCTAAACCAATTGCTTCAGAGTTAAGATAATTCTTTTCTGACGATCCACCTAATGAATTTTGTAATGATTTACCAATTATTCTCTGATCAACTTCGTTAAAAACTATATCACTTATTGTTGCAGCGATATCTGTTACAAATGTAAATTGATGGTTCTTTCCTTTCTTAACTCCGGGGCCGCTTATGATAAGCGGTACTCTTAGACCGCCTTCAGACATATGAAATTTAAATAAATGGCTTGGACTAGCTGTTGCCTGAGCAAATTCAGTTCCAATGTATACATAACTATTTTGATCACCTAAAGTATCATAGTCTCGATCATAAATAGTTGTTTTAATCCAATCTCTCCAAGGAGCATGATCACTTGGATCATTTCCCTCAGGTCCGTTATCAGCAGTGATAATAAAAATTGTGTTATCGTAAAGATTCTCATCTTTCAAATAGTTTATAAATCTACCAATATGGAAATCCATTGCATCTAACATTCCAGCAAAAACAGCCATGCTTTTAATAAATATTTTTTTGTTTTCTTGGTCTATTTCTGACCAGCTATCAAAATCAGAAAAGGAGTCAACTATGTTTTTGTTTTCTGGAAATATTCCTTTTTTAATAGCTCTATTCTTCCTGTCTTCTCTCAAAACCTCCCAGCCATCTTCATATCTTGTTAAATATTTATCTATGAATTCTTGTGGAGCTTGCAAAGGAATATGTTGAGCTTGAAATGAAAGATATGCAAAGAATGGGGAGCCCTGCTCATTTTCTTCTTCAATAAACTCAATCATTTGATCAACAAAAAATTTGCTTGAATAGAAGTCTTTGGGAAG
>LULJ01001018.1_pt1 | contig 11878 bp, 8 predicted proteins | sample 728171 | NCBI WGS metagenome assembly LULJ01 (sample SAMN03860292, study PRJNA289734) | marine metagenome | biome: seawater column; feature: ocean; material: water; isolation source: Red Sea water column Station 169 - depth 25m | place: Saudi Arabia: Red Sea | collected 2011-10-15 | depth 25 m
GTTAGTGAGACTATTGCAAATGAAAATATTAATCAAATTAATGATCAATATCATGAGGAATTATTAAAAAATCAACAAGTTGAAAGTTTAGTTGAAAACACTAGTGAAGATGAGGAAAGTTCTTTCACTCAAGAAGCTGTCGATGAATCACCTCAAGAAGATGAAATAAAAGATAATTTAAAGGAGTTTGGTGTGGATAGAGATGCACCAGACTTATTTAGTTCTCAAGAAGAAACATCTTCAACAGAAAATCTTTTGTCCCAAGATAATGAAGATCAAGAGGACGATTTAGAGATACCAGCATTTTTAAGAAGACAAAAAAATTAATGGTCTTCGTAAAAATAAATGGAAGCCACCATAGTACAGGATAAAACAAAACATTATCCAGTACTGCTAAAAGAAATTATTAGCATTATTACCCCTCAATATGGTGGCACATTTATCGACTGTACTTTTGGTCAAGGCGGTTACACTCGAGAAATTCTTAAGAACAAAAATAATAAGGTAATTGGGTTTGATAGAGATTCTGAAAGTTTAAAAATTGCAAAAGAAATTGAAAAAGAATTTCCAGGAAGATTTAGCTTTAAAAATTTAAATTTTAGTAAATTAGGAAATTTAAAACTCAAAGATGAAAACGTTCGAGGTATATTATTTGATCTAGGTTATTCATTTACACAGATTAAAGATCCAAAAAAAGGATTATCTTTTAATTCTAGAGGATCGTTGGATATGAGGATGGGTTTAAATGAATTTTCAGCTAAAGAAGCAATAAATAAATTAGATGGTAAAAGCCTTGTTAAAATTTTCAAATCTTTTGGCGATGAAAGAGATGCAAAATTAATCGTTAAAAATATACTTAAAGACAGATTGTTAAAAGAAATAGATACCCCTCATTTAGTAAAAATTATTGAAAAATCAAAAAAAGGAAATAATAAGAAAATTCATTCTGCAACAAAAGTTTTTCAGGCATTAAGAATTTTTGTTAACAAAGAAATAAGTGAATTAATTCATGGAATGATCCATGCAGCTAAAGTTTTAAAAAAAGATGGTATTTTGGTTATAGTAACTTTTCATTCTTTAGAGGATAAAATTGTAAAATATTTCTTTAGAAGTCTCTCAGAACATAAAAGTGTATCTAGATACCAACCTGAGGAAATACACGAAGAAATCTTATTTAAATTAAATCAAAAAAAACCAATAACTCCATCAAGTCAAGAGCTAAAAGAAAACGCTCCTTCTAGGTCTGCAAAATTAAGGTGCTTAATTAAAAAGGAAAATTTTTATGATTTTAAAACTGATATTTTAGACAAATTTAAAGATTTAATCGAAATTGAAAATCTTGGACTTAACTTATGAAAAAAATTCTAACTATTAGTTTAATTTTTTTACTTATTGTAATCACCTCTTTTATAAAAAATTCTACAAAGAAAATTGATGAGGAATTATTTAGTTTAAAAGAGAATATATCAGATTTAAATTTAGAATTAAATAATGTGAAACTTGAATTTGATTATTTAAGCTCTCCAGAAAAGCTGATTAGTTATCAAAATCTTTATTTTGAAAATGAATTAACGCAAAAGAGTATAAAAGAAATTGAAATTATTGATTTCACAAGAGAAAAAATTCTTACAAACGATGTCAAAATTATAGATAGCGAAAAATAATAGTATGAAGGATTTAATAGAATTGCATTTATTTTTTTTATTTTTTTCCTTATTTCTATAATTTATTGTATTCATCTTACTCATTTGGGATCTAGAGATTTAAATTCCAATATTTCAAAGAATTATGGCTCTTTTAATAAAATTCAGAGAGCAAATATTTTAGACCGAAACAATCATTTTTTAGCAAAAACTGTTAATTCTATTGATATTGGAATAAATCCAGTTGAAGCGATAGATAAAAAAAAATTGCTACTTAATCTAAGATACATTTTTCCTGATAAAGATTTTGAATTAATTAATTCAAAACTTTCAAAAGATAAATTTTTTTGGTTTGAAAAAAAAATTTCAGAGGAGAACTATGAGAAAATTATGATGTTGGGTGATAAATCAATAAAACCACATGAAAATCTTATAAGAGTTTATCCACAAAAAAATTTATTTAGCCATATAATAGGACAAATAGATGATGATAACTTGGGGATTTCTGGGTTAGAGAAATCATTAGATGTAGATTTAAAAAAAAACGATAAATCTATTCAACTTACTGTCGATAAAGATATTCAGTTCCTGATAAGAGAAGAGTTAATAAGGTTTAATAAAATATTTAAAACTAAAGGTAGTGCCTCAATTTTAATGGATATTAATAATGGTGAGATATTATCGATTATTTCGCTGCCTGATTTTGATCCTAATCAAAGAGAAAATATTATAGATGTGAATTATATTAATAGAGCAACTAAAGGTGTTTATGAATTAGGTTCTGTTTTTAAAACTTTTACCTTGGCAGCAGCCTTAAATGAAAAGATAATAGAACCAAATACTGAATTTAAAAATTTAGAAAAAAATATTACTTGTGGAAAAAATAAAATAAGTGAATATGACAAAAAAATTCCCTCCAACTTAACTGCTGAGGAAATATTAATCCGCTCAGGCAACATAGGTTCGGTAAGAATCGGCCAAGCAATTGGGATTGAAAAATATAAAAAATTTTTAAATGATCTTGACTTAATTAACTCAATACAATTTGACATAGAGGAAATGGGTAAACCAATACCCTTTAATTGGGGAAAGTGTAAGCTTGCAACAACTTCATATGGACATGGAATAACTACTACAATTTTACAATTAACTAGCGCTTACTCTACTATTGCTAACGGTGGTTTTAGGATCAATCCAACTCTTATTAAAAAAGAAAAATATGTTAAAGGAGAAAGAATTTTAGAGAATAATGTTTCCTCAAATCTTGTTTCAATATTAAGAAAAATTGTAACTACAAAAGAAGGTACAGCAACTCTAGCTAATGTAGAAGGTTATGAGGTTGCAGGGAAAACTGGTACCGCAGAAAAAATTTTAGAGGGTAGATATTCCCGAAAAAAAATTAATACTTTTGCTTCAGTATTTCCAGCCTCAAATCCTAAGTATAGCTTAGTTGTGATGTTGGATGAGCCTAAAACAAATAGTGAGTACGTTTATAATTATAGAGATGGATCAGGAATAAAATACAAAGGAACTCCTTTTAATACTGCGGGTTGGACTTCAGTTGAAGTTGTTGGTCAAATTATAGAAAAGATTGGGCCTATTTTAGCCACAAAATACGCGCAAATTAATTAACAATGTTATTAGGCAATTATTTTACCAATTTAGATAATAATAAAAAAAAAATTTTTTTCTCAGGGATTTCATTCAATTCAAAAGATATTAAAAAAGATAATATTTTTTTTGCTATAAAAGGGAATAATTTTGATGGAAATAAATTCATTTCTATTGCAATAAAAAAAGGCTCTAAAATTATTATAAGCGAGAAAAGAATTGCAAATCCTCAAAAGGATATTTTATTCATTCATACTAAAAATATAAGAAAACTTTTAGCAGAAATCGCTTTTAAAATTTATAAGAATAAACCAAATAATTTAATTGCTGTAACTGGAACAAATGGAAAATCATCTGTTTCAGATTTTTATTTTCAACTGTTAAACCTTAATAAAATAAAAGTCGCCTCAATCGGAACATTAGGTGTAAAATCGAAAAATATAAGACGAAATTTACAAAATACTACGATAGACCCAATTCGAATGGGACAAATATTATCTAAATTAAAATCTCAAAAAATTAATAATGTAATTATGGAAGCATCCAGCCATGGTCTAACTCAACATAGGTTGGATGGTCTAAAGTTTTCATCTGGTATTTTCACAAATTTATCTCAAGATCACTTAGATTATCATAAAAATTTTAAAGATTACTTTAAAGCAAAACAGTACTTATTTGAAAATTTGATAGGAAAGAAAGGAAATGTAATAACAGATGAAACATTACCAGAATTTAAAAGAATAAAAAAAATCGCAATTTCTAGAAAATTGAAATTGCAGGTTTTAAATAATAGCAAAAATCAATTTCAAATTTTATCTCATAGTTATAGAGGTGAGAAACAAATATTAAAAATTAGATACTATAATCTAACAAGAGAAATAAATTTAAATCTTATTGGAAAAATACAATTAAAAAATATTTTAATGGCGATTATTGCAGCAAAAAATAGCAATATAAGTTTAATCAAGATTCTAAATGTTTTATCACAACTTAAGCCAATAGATGGAAGACTTGAAAAAATAGGTAAAATCAAAAATAGGTCTAAGGTAATACTTGATTATGCGCATACACCAGATGCTCTTAGAATATGTCTTTCAAACCTTAAAGAGCAATTTCCAAATAAAAAAATAATTTTACTCTTTGGTTGTGGTGGAAATAGAGATCAAAATAAAAGATTTAAAATGGGAAAGATTGCATGTGATTATTCTAACGAAATTTATTTAACAGATGATAATCCTAGATTTGAAGATCCAAGAAAAATAAGAGATGATATTAAAAAGGGTATTCAAGACACTTCGATAAAAGAAATTCCTGATAGAAAAAAAGCTATTTCTCAGGCCATCAAAAATTTAAATACAGGTGATATTTTGTTGGTTGCTGGAAAAGGTCATGAGAAAACTCAAGATTTTGGTAAAAAGAAAATTTATTTTTCAGACAAAAAAATTATTTTAGATTGTATTAAACTTAAGAATACAAACTTATCAAAAAACTTTAAGATAAATATTATTAAAGAATTATCGAAAATCAAAAATAAAATTCCTTTAGTAAAAGCAGATAAAGCAAGAATTAACTCCAAAGAGGTAAATAAGAATGATATCTTTTTTGCTATTAAAGGAAAAAAAAATGATGGAAATAAATATATTGGAGAGGCATTTAAAAATAAAGCATCATTAGTTGTAGTAAATAAAGTTCAAAATAAATTTAATAGCAAACGTCAGATAAAAGTAAAAAATACATTAAAATTTATGACTGAAATTTCAAAAATATTTAGACAAAATATCGATACAAATATTATAGCTATTACAGGAAGTTGTGGAAAAACTACTCTCAAAGAATTATTGGGCAATGTGTTAGGAAAGATTTCTAGTGTTAGTATTTCTCCAAAATCATATAACAATAAATTTGGAGTTCCATTAAGTTTACTTAATTTAAAACATACTGATGAATTTGGAGTTTTAGAGGTTGGTATGGATAAAAAAGGGGAAATAGATAATTTAACAAATATTATAAAACCGAATGTTGGCTTGATAACTAACATAAATTATGCACATGCAAAAAATTTCAAAAATATCAAACAAATTGCTTTAGCTAAAGCAGAGATAATTAAAAATATATTACCCAATGGTTTTGTTGTCTTGAATGCTGATGATAGTTTTTTCAAATTACATAAAAAAATTGCTGAAAATAATAATATTAATGTGATTTCTTTTGGGATTAAAAGTAAAAAGGCAAATGTTAAGTTGTTTAATATTAAAAAAGTTAAAAAGGCATTTAAAATTAAAGTTAAACTTAATGATAAGTTTAAATATTTTATAATTTCTAATAATTTTCAAAGTAATATTTATAATATTTTAAGCGCTTTAAGTGTAATAAGTATTTACAAAGATGTGCTTAAACTTAATGAAAAAATTTTCTTAGATTTTAGAAGTCCAGCAGGAAGAGGAGATCATTCTACAATAAAGATAGGTAACAAAAAAATAAACTTAATTGATGAAAGTTATAATTCTAATCCTCTATCTTTAAAATCAGCCTTAAAAAATTATGACAATATAGATACAAAAAAATATCGTAAATATCTTTTGCTTGGAGATATGATGGAACTTGGTTCACATTCAAAAAAACTTCACCAATCAATAGTTCCTTTAATAAACGAGACAAATATTGATAAAGTATTTGTTATGGGAAAAATGGTAAGAGAAATATTCGATAATATTGTGAAAGTAAAAAGAGGAAGAATTTTAGAAAATAAATCAGGAATTTTTGAATTAATTAAGAAAGATTTCAATAATAATGATTATTTAATGATTAAAGCCTCAAATGCGACAGGTTTCAACAGTATAGTAAATAACTTGAAGGGTTTAAATTAAATGCTTTATCAATTTTTACTAAATTTTGTCGATAGTTTTAGTTTTTTAAATGTATTTAAATATCTAACATTTAGGACTGGTTTATCTTTTTTTACGTCATTAATTATTGTTTTAATTATTGGAGGAACTTTTATAAAACTTTTTTCAAAACAAAAAATTTTAAATCCTATCCGTAATGATGGTCCAGAAGATCATATAGTTAAGAAAATAGGAACTCCGACTATGGGTGGAATAATTATTTTGATTGGTTTATTAATATCAGTACTATTCTGGGCTGATTTATCGAATTTAAATGTTTTATTTTGTTTATATATCGCAATTTCTTTTGGTTTGCTTGGGGCATTCGATGATTATAAAAAAATAAAGTACAGTAACTCATCAGGTATCTCATCAAAGTTAAAATTAACCTTTCAAATAATACTAGCAATAATTGGTGTTAGTTTTTATGTTTACTTTAATGACTATCAAGATTTAACTAATCTATACTTTCCTTTTTTTAAAAACCTCATTATTAATCTCGGATGGTTTTTTATACCTTTTTCAATATTTGTTATTATTGGTTCATCGAATGCTGTAAATCTCACTGATGGATTAGATGGGTTAGCAACAGTGCCTGTTATACTTGTTGCAGCTTGTTTTGCATTTATAAGTTATGTTACAGGAAACATTGTATTCTCAAATTATTTGCAAATTCCTTACATAGAGGGAACTGGGGAAGTTTCAATTTTTTGTGGAGCAATCATTGGCTCTTGCTTAGGCTTTTTATGGTTCAACGCACCTCCAGCAAAAATTTTTATGGGAGATACTGGATCTTTGTCTTTGGGTGGCTCTTTAGGAGCAGTTGGTATAATAACAAAACATGAAATAGTTTTAGCAATTACTGGAGGTTTATTTGTTCTTGAAGCAGTTTCAGTGATTGTGCAAGTAATATCATTTAAACTTACTGGTAAAAGAGTTTTTAAAATGGCACCAATCCATCATCATTTTGAGAAGAAAGGTTGGCCTGAATCAACAGTTGTAATTAGATTTTGGATAATTTCTATTATTTTAGCAATGATAGGACTTGCTACATTAAAACTAAGATAATGAGTGATAATTCACAAATTTTCTTTAATAAAAAAATTTTAATTTATGGATTAGGAAAAAGTGGACTTTCGTCATTCAATTTTTTAAGAAATAAAAATGATGTTTATTTATTTGATGATAACCCAAATCTTAAAATAAATAAGTCGATTAAAAAAAAAACTCTCAATTTTAAAAAATTATTAAAAACCAAATTTGATATAATTATATTAAGCCCAGGAATTGATATAAAAAAATGTAAGTTAAAAAATTTACTTAGAAAAAAAAATAAGAATATTTATACAGATCTAGATGTTTTTTACTCATTTTATAAAAATGTCTCATTAACAATAACTGGCACAAACGGAAAGTCCACCACATGCAAACTTCTATATGATATCTTAAAAGATCAAAAAAAAGACGTAAGATTAGCAGGGAATATTGGTACACCAATACTATCTATAAATAAGATCTCAAAAAAAACAATTTTCGTTATTGAGGCTTCATCCTACCAATTAGAATATAGTAAAATTTTTTCATCAAAATTTGCCGCTATCCTTAATATTGCGCCAGATCATTTGGAGAGACATGGTAATTTAAAAAATTATGTAGAGGCAAAATTTAAAATTTTTAATAATCGAAAAAGAGGAGCAATTGGATTTGTAAATAAAAATGATCATTTAATTCAAAAAAGAATTAAAACAATAAAGCCTAAATTAAGACTGGTAAATGTAGATACAAAATTGAACAATCTAATTTTGAAAAAAATTAGAAACAAATATTTTTTATCAAGATCAAATCAAGCAAATCTCTCATTTGTTTTAGAAATGATAAAAAAATTTAATGTAAAATCAAGTAAATTATTAGAAAGTGTAAATAAATTCAAAGGATTGAATTATAGGCAGAAAATTATTTATAACAAAAATAAATTAATCATCATTAATGATTCTAAATCAACAAGTTATTCTTCTTCAAAAGAATTATTAGAAATGTACAAGAATATTCATTGGCTAATTGGTGGTATTCCAAAAAAAGATGACAAAATATCATTATCAAAAAAATATTTTAGAAATATTAAGATTTATGTATTTGGTAAAAATTTTAAAAAATTTTCAAAAGATTTAAAGGAAAATGCGGAACTTAAAAGTTTTAAAAATTTAAATCTTGCAGTATCAGCAATTTTTAAGAATATTCATAAAAAGAAACACTCAAATAATACAATCTTATTTAGTCCAGCCTCTGCATCATTTGATAGTTTTAAAAATTTTGAGGAAAGAGGTTCATATTTTAATAAGTTGATAAAAAGATATATTAATGAAAGAAAAATTATTTAGTTATATTTCTTTTTATCAATGGTGGAAAAGTATTGATAAACCTATTCTATCATTGATCTTAATTTTATTTTTGGCGGGTTTATTCTTCTCATTAGTATCAACTTCCCTAATTGCATCTGATAAATTAGATACGAATACTTATTTCTTTTTTTTTAAACATACAGTTTTTGTTTTTTTTGGTTTTTTTTTAATTTTTATTTTATCTTTTATACCTGAAAAAGAAATTTATAGAATTTCGCTTATATTTTTCTGTATATCATTAGTTTTGTTGTTCCTAGTTCCTATAATTGGAGTGGAGATTAAAGGTTCCAAGAGATGGATTGATTTGTTGGTATTACCAAGAATACAACCTATTGAGTTTGTAAAGCCTTTTTTAATAGTAATAATAAGTATGATAATTTGCTCTCAAAAATATGCTAATTTTAATTTGAAATACTTCTTATCTTTTTTATTAACTATATTGATATCGAGTCTTTTGATTCTTCAACCGGATATTGGTCAAACTCTTTTAATCGGATTTAGTTGTTTAGTTTTGATTTTTATTTCTGGTATTAGTATATTTTTTTTGAGCTTAGTTTTTTTTATCTCTCTAGCCACGATAGCATATAACTTTCAATCAGATAAAGCATTAGAAGCTATAATAAGTGGAGGTTTTTTTGGAAAAGGCATTGGAGAGGGAACATTAAAAAACAGAGTCCCTGAAGCTCATACAGATTACATTATTTCAGTAATTTCGGAAGAGTTTGGAGTAATCTTCATAATGTTAATTTTATTAACCTACCTAGTATTAATATTTTCAGTTCTGAAAAAAGTTTACAAAGAAAATGACAAAAAGATCAAACTAATCCTAACCGGATCTATTAGCTTAATAATCATGCAAGCAATGATTCACATAGGAGTAAATATTAGATTATTCCCAACTACAGGAATGACTTTACCATTTTTAAGTTATGGGGGTTCATCGATTATAAGTATTTCTATAATGTCTGGTATAATTTTGAATTTAACAAAAAGAAAAATAACTGAATGAAAAATATATTAATTTCAACAGGAGGATCAGGGGGACATGTAGTGCCAGCAAAAATTCTAAGTGAACATTTGCATTCAAATTTTAATGTTTTTATTTCTACTGACTTAAGAGGGCTGAAATATCTAGATGATGAAAAAAATGATATTATTTTGATAAATACTCCTAAATTAAATCTTAATATATTTTTTATATTTAAAATATTCCAAGTAATTTATTTGGTGATTAAAACAGTTTTATTATTAAAAAAAAATAAGATTAATGTCGTTTTTTCAACAGGAGGATATATGTCATTACCTGTTTGTTTTGGTGCAAAATTATTAGGAATAAAGATATACCTACTTGAACCTAATATTGTTTTAGGTAGAGCAAACAGACTCTTTTTAGGTTTTTGTAAAAAAATTTTTACTTATACAGAAAACTTAAAAAACTTTCCTGAAAAACTTAAACATAAAATCCAAATAATAACTCCACTAGTTAAAAAAAATTTTTATGAGAAAAGAGAAATTAAAACAGAAAATAAAGCATTCTGTCTTTTGGTTGTTGGTGGCAGTCAAGGAGCAAAGATTTTTGACAATGTGGTAAAAAATGTAATCGTTAATTTGTCGAAAAAAAATAAAATTAAAATCATTCAACAAACTCATAAAAGTAATACTGATCAATTAAGAAGTATTTATGATGAGGCTAAAATTGAAAATACAATTTTTGATTTTGAGGAAAATTTGGCAGATTTGATAAATCAATCAGACCTATGTATTACGCGTGCTGGTGCATCAACCTTAGCAGAATTATCAATCATGAATAAACCGTTCCTAACAATCCCTTTAGTTTCAGCAAAAGATAATCATCAATTTGAAAATGCAAATTTTTATCAAAATTTAGGTTTCTGTTGGATTATGAGTCAAAAAGACTTCAATGAGGTTAATTTAGAAAAATTTTTAGATCATATAATTATTAATAAGTCTGAGTACAATATTAAAAAAAATAATTTAGAAAAACATAATTTTCAAAACTCATGGAATGATATAAACGAAAAAATATTGGAAACTATTAATGAAAATTGAATTAGCTAAAAAAGAAATTATCCATTTTATAGGTATTGGTGGAATAGGTATGAGTGGTCTCGCATTGATTATGAAGGCAAAAGGTTTTCAAATCCAAGGAAGCGATATTAATAAGAATAAAAATATTGAAAAATTAAAAAAACAGGGTGTCAGAATTTTTATTGGTCACAAAAAGCAAAATATAAAAGACGTTACAATTTTAGTGACCTCCTCTGCAATTAAAAAAAGTAATCCAGAATTACTAGAGGCTAAAAGAAAAAAATTACCAGTGATAAAAAGAGGAAAGATGTTAGCAAATCTTGTTACTTTAATGAAAAATATTGTTGTAGTTGGCTCCCATGGTAAAACAACAACGACATCTTTAGTAAGTTCTATTTTTGAAAACACAAAGTTAGATCCTACAATAATCAACGGAGGTATAATAAATTCAATAAAGAGCACTGCAAAATTAGGTAAGAGTGACTGGTCTATATTAGAGGCAGATGAGTCCGATGGAAGCTTTACTCATATTTCTCCCACATATTCAATTATTACAAACATAGATAGAGAACACATGGATTTTTATAAATCTATGAAGGATTTAAAAAATCATTTTCTTCACTTTGTAAAAAAAGTTCCATCATTTGGAAAATCTTTTATTTGTATCGATGATAAAACTAACAATGAATTGATAAAAGATATTAAAAATAAAAATTTTTTTACATATGGAATTAAGTCTAACGCTAATTTTCTTATCAAAAATATAATTCAAAACAAACTTTTCTCAAAATTTGATTTATCTATAAATTTACCAAATAAAAAAAGAACAATCTTAAAAAACTTTCAGATCCCATTATTAGGTATTCATAATATAAGAAACTCTACAGCAGCAATTGCGGTTGCTCTTACTGTAGGAATACCAGTGTCTAATATTAAAAAAGGTCTGAAAAACTTTAAAGGTGTCCAGCGTAGATTTAATAAGATATTTACATTTAACGGAGTTGATTTTTATGATGATTATGCACATCATCCTACTGAGATAAAATCTGTTTTAGAGGGAGTAAAAAAAGTTTTTGATAAGTGTGAAAAAGTCTGTGTTTTTCAACCACATAGAATATCAAGATTAAAAGATTTAAGAAATGAATTTACTCACTGTTTCAGAGATGCAGACACAATTATATTATGTCCCATTTTTACAGCGGGAGAAAAAATTAAATTAGGTTTTCATTATAATGATTTTGCAAAAGAAATTGTAAAAAATTCTAAAGTAAAATTATTCATGGTGAATAAT
>LULJ01000902.1_pt1 | contig 11871 bp, 15 predicted proteins | sample 728171 | NCBI WGS metagenome assembly LULJ01 (sample SAMN03860292, study PRJNA289734) | marine metagenome | biome: seawater column; feature: ocean; material: water; isolation source: Red Sea water column Station 169 - depth 25m | place: Saudi Arabia: Red Sea | collected 2011-10-15 | depth 25 m
GACAGCTTAAATAGAAAAATTTACGAAAGCCAAAATAATAAAGAGCTATTTGATAAAGTATCTAAAAAATTTGATTTAGAAAATAATATTAATTTAGTTGAAGTTTATGACAACAGTCATATTCAAGGCACTAATAGTGTAGGCGCACTAATAACATATGGTGAGGAAGGTTTTATAAAAAAAAGATATAGGAAATTTAATATTAAGATTAAAAAAAATGAACAAGATGATTATGGAATGATGCGTGAAGTTTTAAATAGAAGATTTAAAAGAGCTGTACAAGAAAAAGATAATTATTTAACTGTGCCAGATTTAGTAATAATCGATGGAGGAAAAGGACAATATTCTGTAGCAAGAGAAACACTTAATGAACTTGGATTACATGATATTCCGATGATAGCGATTGCCAAGGGTAAATTTAGAAATAGTGGAAATGAAACTTTTTTTCATAATGGCAAAGAATTTAAGTTTGAAAAGAATGACCCTACTCTCTTTTTCTTACAAAGATTAAGAGATGAATCTCATAGATTTGCAATTAGCGCTCATAGAGCTAAAAGGAAAAAGGGGATTAGTAAGTCTTTACTTGATCAAATTGATGGTATTGGATCTATAAGAAAAAGAGCACTTTTAAATCACTTTGGTTCAGCTAGAGCTGTTGAATCAGCTAGCTTAGATGAGATAAAGACTGTTGAAGGAGTTGAGGAAAAAGTTGCTAAAAAGATATATAATTTCTTTCACGAATGAAAATCAAAATTCCGAATTATCTAACAATTGGAAGAATAATAATTGTTCCAATATTTGTATTTACGTTTTATTTACCTGGATTTTATGGAGATGTAATTCCTTTCGCTTTATTCATAATTGCCTCATTTACTGATTTCTTAGATGGACTTTTGGCAAGAATGTTCAAAGAAGAATCTAAACTTGGTGAATTACTAGATCCAATTGCTGATAAAATTATAGTTGCTACAGCATTAATATTGTTAGTTATGGACGGCACTATTAGAAACTATGAGGTAATAGCTGCGATAATAATACTTACTAGAGAAATATTAATTTCTGGTTTAAGGGAATTTTTAGCAAAAGGAAGAGTTAAACTTCCTGTTTCAAGTTTAGCAAAAGTTAAAACATTTCTTCAAATGTTTTCAATTTCCATTTTACTTACTGGAGAAACGGGAAATAAAATTATTAATTTTCAAGACTACAATGCTCAAACTATTGGTATAATATTATTGTGGCTCTCTGCTTTTCTTACTTTATATACTGGATATGAATACTTAAGAAAAGGTATTGACCATGCTATATCTGAGGATAATAAAAATTAAGCGGCTTTCTTTTTTCTTACTAGTTTTCCATAACTTGCTGAAAGATCTAAAATAAGATCACAAACTTTATAATTATTTTCTGCAATTTGAGATATAGGTGTTATTTCAGCTGCTGTTCCGGTGAGAAAACATCCTTCAAAATTTTGTAGTTCCTCTGGTTTAATTTTTCTTTCATGGACTTTTATATTTTTTGATTTTGCTAATTCAATTACAGTTTGTCTTGTAATTCCATTTAGGAAAGAGTCTGGAGTAGGAGTATGAAGTTCTCCTTTCTTATCTTTAAAAAAAATATTAGCACTTGTAGACTCTGCTACATTGTCCTCATGATCCAACATTAAAGATTCACTATATCCCTGTCTTTCGGCCTCATGTTTTGAAAGTGTACAAATCATATATAATCCTGCAGCTTTGCTATCCCAAGGTATAGTATTAGGAGCTGGTCTACGCCAATTAGAAATATTTAATTTTATTCCCTCGGTTTTCAACTTAGGATCGAAATAATCGCCCCACTCCCAAGTTGCAACTGCAACATGTATTTTTGTTTTCTGAGCTGATACACCCATCATTTCACTTCCTCGCCAAGCAAAAGGTCTTACATAACCATTCTGAACTTTTTGAATTTTTGTTATTTGGTTACAAGCTTTATTAATTTCATCTTTAGAGTAAGGTATTTCTATATCCAATCTTTTAGCAGAATAAAATAATCTATCAGTATGTTCCTCTAATTTGAAAATTTCTCCCTCGTAAACTCTTAGCCCTTCAAAAACTAAACTTGCATAATGAAGTCCATGGCTTATCACGTGAAGTTGTGCATCTTGCCACTCTACAAGATCACCATTGTACCAGATTTTTCCCTCTCTTTTGTCGAACGGTATCATATGATTTTTTTTAAGAAAAAATATCTTTGTATATATAATATGTCAATATAACTTACCATTATGAAAAAACTTTTATATCTAAAAGATCATCAATTAAAACAATATATAGAAAAAATATTCAATGGATACAGAGAAACTGTCGCTGATGCCAAAAAAGTTTTGGAAAAACATGAGTTAGGAACTGCTCACAATAAAGTAATTCATCTTCTATCTTTATATGAAGGGATAACTATTTCAACCTTATTAAGAAAACTTAAAGTTACAAAGCAAAGTTTGAATAGAGTTTTAAACGATTTAGTAAAAATAAATGCAATAGAATTTAAAAGAGATGAGATTGATACAAGAGTTAAGCATATATATTTAACAGATGAAGGAAAAAAAATTTTTGACGAAATATTTACTGCCCAAAAGAAAAGAATTTATGATGCATTTTTAAGTTCAGAATCTGGTGAAGTAATAAGTTTTGATAAAGTATTAAAAAAAATTATTAATGAAAAAATTTAAAGCACATATATTAATAGTTGATGATGATGATAGAATAAGAGATCTTGTGAAAGAGTATCTTAGTCAGAATGACTACCTCGTTTCTACTGCCAAAGACTCAAATGATGCATTTAATAAAACAAAAATAATTAAATTTGATTTAATAGTTTTAGACATTATGATGCCGGGCCAAACTGGATTGGAATTTACACAAGAATACAGAAATAAAATCAAAACACCAATTTTATTGTTGACTGCAAAAGGTGAACCCTCAGAGAGAATTGAAGGGTTAGAAGTAGGGGCAGATGATTATTTAACAAAACCCTTTGAACCAAAGGAGTTAATTTTAAGAATAAATAATATTTTAAAAAAGACACAATCATTAGAAATAAAAAGAGTAATTGAATTTGGAAATATTAAGATAGATCTAAGAAAGCAATTTATTTACAAAAATGATTTGAGTATAAAAATTAATAATACCGAAAAAACAATATTAGAAAAAATGATAAATACTCCTGGAAAAATTTATAAAAGAGAAGAGATTGCTGATTTAATCAATTTAGATAAAGAAAGATCGATTGATGTTATAGTAACTAGACTTAGAAAAAAAATTGAAGAAAGTCCAAAAAACCCTAAATATCTTCAAACAATCAGAGGTGAGGGATATGTCCTTTGGATTGAGTAAATTTTTAAAAAACATACTACCTAAAAGGTTATTTTACAGAGGTTTATTAATTGTAGCAGTTCCAATAGTGATTTTACAGATCACGATATCCTTAGTTTTTTTTGATAGCCTATGGANTACCTAAAAGGTTATTTTACAGAGGTTTATTAATTGTAGCAGTTCCAATAGTGATTTTACAGATCACGATATCCTTAGTTTTTTTTGATAGCCTATGGATTAAAACAAACAAAGGGTTAACTAGAGCCTTAGTAAGCGAAATAGTTACAATAATTGATATTTATAACAATGAAAATGAATATAATAAGAGAATAGTTACAGACCTTTATAATAAAAATTTTAGCTTTTCTGTAAGGTTTTTAGAAAATGAAAAACTTCCAGATATAAAAGTTGAAAGATGGTTTAGTCCAATGGATAGGACTTTAAGAAGAGAGCTTAAACCTAAAATTGGAGAACACTGGTTCAATACTATTTCTTACAAAGAGGTTGTTGATTTAAGGATTAAGTTTAGAGACGGAGTACTTCAAATATTTTTTCCTAAAGAAAGAATTCAGGTATCATCTATAAGGATATTTGCTTTTTGGATTACAATTCCTGCAATTCTTATGATTGCAGTTGCAATAATTTTTTTAAAAAATCAAACAAGGCCTATAACAAAATTAGCTCAAGCCTCGGAACGATTTGGAAGAGGAGAAGATATTGAAGAGTTTAGACCATCAGGTGCATTAGAAATAAGAAAAGCTGGTCTTGAATTTGAGAAAATGAGAAAAAGAATTCTAAGACATCTAAATCAAAGATCTGAGATGCTTTCTGGCATTAGTCATGATTTAAGGACTCCACTTACTCGTATTAAACTTCAACTTGCAGTTATTAAAGATAAGGATCTTTCTGAGAAAATTTCTAAAGATGTTGATGAGATGGAAAAAATGCTCAATGAATATCTCCAGTTTACAAGTACAGGAGCTAAGGATAAAACGGAGACATTTGACATCTCTAATCTTTTAAACGAAATAGTTCTAAAATATGAGAATAAAAATATTGAAAAGAAAATAAAAGAAAAAATATATTTTAATGGAAGGCCAAATTTAATCAAAAGGTGTATTGGTAATTTATTAGATAATGCTATTAAATATGCTGAAAAAATATCAGTAAACTTAGAAAAAAAAAACTCAACTATAATAATTTCTATTGATGATGATGGACCTGGTGTAGATAAATCAGAGTTTCAAAATATTACTAAACCATTTTATAAAGTAGATAAAAGTAGGTCGGATTCGAAATCGAGTGTTGGTTTAGGATTATCAATTTCCTCTGATATTATAAAATCTCATGGAGGTGATATAAAATTTAAAAAATCAAAAATGGGTGGTCTTAAAGCAATTATTTCTTTGCCTTATTAGTTTTTTTTCTTTTGATTTGTGAATTTAGTTTTTTCTCTAAATTACTAATTCTCTTATTTAAAACATCTACTTCTTCTTTACTCGCAAGTTTCATTTTAAATATAATTTCATCTCTTTTAGATTTTAGAACAGATATTATCTCATCAGAAACATCTTTGTAATTAATTAAACCTTGTTCAATTAATTTTGCAAATTTGTCGAATACGAATCTTGATTTTGACATAATAATTATTTAACAGAATTATATTTAATAAATTATAATAAATTATTTAAATGTTTACTAATAATTTTGACCCAGTTGCCTTTGAGATTTTTTCTATAAGTATTCGTTGGTATTCATTAGCTTATATATTTGGCATTATTTTTGGTTGGATTTATTGTAAAAAAATTCTCATCAAAACAGCTACAATTCAAAAGTTGTTTGACGACTATATCTCATATTTAATTATTGGAATAATTATTGGTGGAAGATTAGGATACGTATTTTTTTATAATTTCTCTTATTTTCTTAAAAATCCAATTGAAGTTTTTATGGTGTGGAATGGTGGAATGTCTTTCCATGGAGGATTGATAGGCATAATTGTTTTCACATATCTATTTTCAAAAAAAAATAATCAAGATATTTTCATATTTTTAGATTTAGTCTCTATTGTTGCTCCTATAGGAATTTTTCTTGGAAGAATTTCAAATTTTATTAATGGGGAATTAGTCGGGAAAGTTACAAATTCCAATTGGGGAGTTCTATTTCCAAGTTACGATGACAAATTAAGGCACCCTTCTCAACTTTATGAAGCATTTTTAGAAGGAGTAATTTTATTTATATTAATAAACTTAATACATTTTAATAAGAAAAATAAAGTTGGGACTTGTTCTTTCATGTTTTTAATACTTTATGGTTTCTTAAGAATTATCTCAGAGATTTTTAGAGAGCCAGATGTACAAATAGGTTATTTATTTGGATATATCAGCACAGGTACTTTATTAAGTCTATTTATGATTTTAGCTGGAAGCATAATTTATTTTAAAAAGAAAAATGAGATATAAACCTGAAAATTTTGATTTACAATCGGATGAACTTATACCTGTTGATGAGTTTGTTGAAAAGGTTCTCTATCACCCTGAAATTGGATATTATACAAAAAAAATTCCTTTTGGAAAAGAAGGTGACTTTGTAACAGCTCCTACTATATCTAATTTATTTTCAGAGATAATAACTATTTGGCTTATATCTTGCTGGGAAAAATTTGGAAAACCTAAAAGTTTTAATTTTGTTGAACTTGGTCCTGGGGATGGAAGTTTTTCAAAAGTATTAATAGATACAATAAAGAATTTTCCTGATTTTAAAAAATCTATAAACATTTTTTTATATGAAAAAAGTGATTTTTTAAAAAAAATACAAAATAAAAAAATCAATGATTCAAATGTAAAGTGGATAAATAATTTCAGACAAATTAAAAAAGGTCCAGTTGTTTTTTTTGGAAATGAATTTTTTGATGCTATTCCTATTAAACAATTTACTTTTTATAAAAAAGATTTATTTGAAAAATATTATATTATAAATAAACAAACTGGATTAAATGAAACTTATCGCAAAGCTTCTTCGAAAGACACTAAAGCTATTAAGTCGTATAACATATATAAGAATTTAAAATTTATTGAGTATCCTAAAAAGGGATTTTATGAATTAGACAAAATTATTGAAAAAATTTCAAAGCTAAATGGTGGTATAATGCTCATAGATTATGGATACTTAGATCAAGTTAATAAAAGTACTTTACAAACTGTAATGAAGAATAAGAAAATGAATATGAATAGTCTTTTTAAAAATTTAGGAAGAGCAGACATAACTTACCTAGTAAACTTTAGTCTTTTGAAAGAGTTTTTTTTAAAAAAAAAATTAAAAGTTAAAAAAATTGTTTCACAGAAATTTTTCTTGGAAAAGATGGGAATTATTCAAAGAGCGAGGATATTAGAAAAGAAAATGACACAAAAACAACAAGAGTATATGTCCTTAACACTAATGAGACTACTCCATAAAGATTTAATGGGAGGGTTGTTTAAAGTTATATTTGCATTCAAAAGTAAAAAAAATAATTTTTTGGGATTTGATTGATGTTTTGTTCCAAAAAACTAATTAAATTTAAAAATATAAGACATGGTTTTTTTAATCGAGAAGGAGGTGTCTCGAAAGGTATTTATAAAAGTTTAAATTGTGGACCAGGATCGAAAGATAAAATTAAGAATATAAAAAAAAATATTGAAAAAGTTTGTAAAAAGATAGGTTGCAATAAAAAAAATCTTATTTTGTTGGATCAAGTTCATAGTAACATTGTCCACAATGTAAATAGAGTTACCAAAAAAAAATTAAAAGGTGACTCATTGATTACTGGCAAAAAAGGTATCGCATTAGGTATTTTGACAGCTGATTGTGCACCTGTTTTTATTTATGATCCAATTAACAACTTAATAAGCGCACTTCATGCAGGATGGAAAGGCGCATTTAAACAAATAATTTCTAAAACTATAAAAAAGTTTAAAATAAAAGGAAGTAATTTAAATGATTTGATAGTAGTGATTGGTCCTTGTATCGGCAAAAATAATTATGAAGTTAAGAGAGATTTTTTAAAAAAATTTATTGTTAAAGAAAAGTCCAATAAAAATTTTTTTAATTATAAAAATAATAAAATATTTTTCAGTCTTAATGATTTTATTAAAAAGAGCTTTTTAGATTTGGGTATAAAAAACATTGAAATCATCAAAAAAGATACATATATATTAAGTAACAATTTTTTCAGCGCAAGAAGATCATTGAAAAAAAAATTAAATGATTATGGTAGAAATATTTCTGTAATTATGATTAAATAGAAACATTCTCAAACAATGAAAATTCTCACAGGTAATAGTAATAAACAGCTTAGTAATAAAATTTCTAAAAATCTTAAAAATAAATTAGTTAACACCAGTATAAGAAAATTTGCTGACGGTGAGATATATATTGAAATCAATGAAAATATAAGAGGAAATAGTATTTTTATAATTCAATCAGTTTCCTCTCCCGCAAATGATAACCTAATGGAATTACTCTTATGCATAGATGCACTTAAAAGGTCATCAGCAAAAAATATTACAGCTGTAATACCTTACTTTGGTTACGCAAGACAAGACCGTAAAGTTGTCCCAAGAACTTCTATATCTGCAAAATTAGTATCGAACCTAATAACAAATGCAGGAGCGGATAGAGTGGTAACTGTAGATTTACATGCAGGACAAATTCAAGGTTTTTTTGACATTCCAGTAGATAACTTGTTTGCTACTCCAATTTTTTCAAAACACATTAAAAAGAAAATTAAAAGTAAAAATATAATTTGTGTAGCCCCGGATGTAGGTGGGGTTGAAAGAGCAAGAGCATTAGGAAAAAAATTAGATGTAGGTTTGGCAATAGTTGATAAAAGAAGGCCGAGTCCTGGAAAGTCTCAGGTAATGAATGTAATTGGTAACGTTAAAAATAAGATTTGTATTCTTACTGATGATATAATTGACTCTGGAGGAACAATAGTTAATGCAGCTGATGCTTTGGTAAAGAGAGGTGCAAAAGAGGTTCATGTATATGCAACACATGGTGTCTTTAGCGGAGATGCAGTCAAAAAAATAAAAAATTCAAAAATAAAAAATTTAGTTATTACTGACAGTATAGATAGTTCAGATAAATTAAAAAAAGTAAGAAATATTGAAGTATTATCAATATCTATTTTATTAGCTGAGGCTATTAAAAGGATATCTAATTCAACATCTGTTTCAGATCTATTTAAATAAAACTTGTAAATCTACCAAACATCGGTTAAAAACCAGCTTTTTATGAGCACTATACAAGCTACAATACGAGATACAAAAACAAAAGGTCAAGTTAATGACCTAAGGAATAAAGGAAATGTTCCTGGCATAATTTATGGTGGAGAGCTACCAAACGAGAAAATTTCAATTACAACCAAAGAAATAAAAAATTTAATAAATAAAGAAAATTTTTTATCAAACGTAATATCAATTAATCTTGATGGGAAAGAACAAAAAGTTTTAACTAGAAATATATCTTTCGACACCGTTACTGATGAGCCAATTCACTTTGATTTTATGAGAATTGTAAAAGGTGGAAAAATTATCTTAGAAATACCTGTGAAATTTATAAATAATGAACTATCTCCTGGACTAAAACGTGGGGGGGTGCTGAATATAGTAAGACGTAAGGTAGAATTGAAATGTCCAGCTGAAAATATTCCAACTGAGCTTGTTGTAGATTTAGAGGGATTAGATATTGGAACTAGTATTAAGATTTCATCAATTAATTTGCCTGAAAATGTTACCCCAACAATTCAGGGTAGAGATTTCGTAATTGCTACAGTTGCAGCGCCAACAGTAGTAAAAGAACCAGAGAAACCTGCGGAGGCTGCTGAAGGTGATGCTGCAGAAGGAGCAGAAGGTGCAGCAGATGGTGGTGAAAAAACTTCGACTGAAAGTGATAAAGCTGAGGGTGATAAATCTAAGGAAGAAGATAAAGCTTCATCAGAAAAAAAATAATAAATAGTGAAAATTCTTTTCAAAAATTAACTTGATATGTTGTTACTTGTTGGCTTAGGTAATCCGACTCCAAATAGTCAAAATAATAGACATAACATTGGTTTTAAGATTGTGGATGCTATAAACCAAAAGTTTGGATTGTCAAAACAAAAACCAAAATTTAAAGGCTTATTAACAACAGGAAATATAGGTGATAAAAAAATCTACGCAATCAAACCTTTAACATTTATGAATAATTCAGGCATATGCATAAGAGAATTGCTTGAGTACTTCAAGATAGATGCAGAAGATGTTATAGTATTCCATGATGACCTAGATGTCGAATTCGGAAAAATAAAAGCTAAATTTGGTGGCTCGAGCGCAGGTCATAACGGTATTGCATCAATTGATAAATTTATTGGAAAAGAATATTCAAGAGTTCGTATTGGTATAGGTAAACCAGAAAATAAAATTTCTGTTTCTGATTATGTTTTAAATGATTTCAACGAAGATGAACAAGTTCATTTGGACTCTATAACAAACAATATTATAGAATCTTTAAGTATCTTGATTGACAAAAAATTAGATTTATTTTCAAGTACTGTAAATAACAATTAAATGGGTTTTAAATGTGGAATCGTTGGATTACCTAACGTTGGTAAATCAACTTTATTTAATGCCCTAACAAATTCTAATAAAGCACAAGCAGAAAATTTTCCTTTTTGCACTATAGATCCAAATATAGGTATTGTATCAGTTCCAGATAAAAGACTTGATCAATTAGCTATTACCTCGGGGTCCAAAAAAAAAATTAATACCACAATATCTTTTGTTGATATTGCAGGTCTAGTTCAGGGAGCTTCTAAAGGTGAAGGGTTAGGAAATAAATTTTTATCCCACATAAGAGAAGTAGATGCAATTATTCATATGATTAGATGTTTTGACTCTGATGATATTCAAAATGTAAACCCCACCGTCGATCCTGTTAGAGATTTAGAGATTATTGAAACTGAAATGAAATTAGCTGATTTAGAATCTATCCAAAAAAGACTTGATAAAAAAAATAAAAAAAATGTTGATAATGATGAATTAAAACTACTAGAAAAAGTGCAAAAAATAATTGATGAAGATGGTGATTTAACATTAATAACAAATGAGTTTGATAAAAAAACTTTAAAAAACAGTGGACTTCTTATTACAAAACCAAAATTATTTGTGTGTAACGTAGATGAAGAGAGTATCCAAAAAGGTAATAATTATACAAAAGATTTTATCAATAAATTTAGTGAAAAAGATACCCTAATAGTTTCTGCAGATATAGAGAACCAAATAAATCAATTAGAGAATGAAATTGAAAAGAAAAATTATATGAAAATGATTAATATGTCAGATACTGGACTTAATTCATTAATTAGAAAAGGTTACAATCTTTTATCTCTTCAAACCTTTTTCACATCTGGACCAGAAGAAACTAGAGCTTGGACAATTACAAAAGAGACGACAGCACCAAAAGCTGCTGGAGAAATCCATTCAGATTTTGAGAAGGGTTTTATAAGAGCCGAGACAATTTCCTTTGATGATTTTGTAAAAAATCAAGGATGGTTAAAATCAAAAGAAGCAGGAAAAATGAGGTTGGAAGGTAAAGATTATATTGTTGAAGATGGAGATATATTAAACTTTCGTTTCAATACGTGACCAGATTTTTTTCATACTGAAGTAAACTAATATAGTTAAAACAACTAAATAAATAATTACTCTAAAACCCATCTTATGTCGTGTTTCTAAATGTGGCTCAGCCGTCCATTGTAAAAATGTTGTTACGTCTTTTGCCATTTGATCAACTGTTGCTTTAGTACCATCTGAATACTCTACAATGTCATCATCTAGAGGTGACGCCATTTTAATTTTATTGCCGTACATATATTTGTTGTAATATACACCATCATCAAGTTCCATACCTGCTGGAGGATCTTCGTATCCCATTAGAACAGAATAAATATAATTTGCTCCACCACCTCTAGCTTTTACTAAAACTGACATATCAATTCTTGTTGTTCGCCAGCTGCACTTACTCTTGAAAATGTTAAAGATAAAATAATAGTAAAAAAGGCTAATAGTTTTAAAAAGTTTTTCACAGTCTCTCTTTAAAATCTGTATTGTTTCTAGCCATTGCCATATCAGTTGAACCTCCTAGCACAGGCTCTGTAATACTAAGTGGTAACGGTGTTGTTTTTTCCTTCATTCCTAAAAATGGAAGTATTATTAAGAAATGAGCAAAGTAATAAGCAGTAGCAACTCTTGCGATCAATAAATATAGCCCTTCTGCTGGCATTGCACCAACGTAGCCAAGTATTAAAACATCGGCTACTAAAAACCAATAAAACTGTTTGTATATTGGTCTAAATACAGTTGATCTAACTTTAGAAGTATCTAACCAAGGAAGAATTACTAATACAAATATTGCAGCAAACATTGCAATAACTCCTAACAATTTATCAGGTACTGATCTTAGTATTGCGTAAAAAGGTAATAGATACCACTCAGGCACAATG
>LULJ01001559.1_pt1 | contig 11854 bp, 9 predicted proteins | sample 728171 | NCBI WGS metagenome assembly LULJ01 (sample SAMN03860292, study PRJNA289734) | marine metagenome | biome: seawater column; feature: ocean; material: water; isolation source: Red Sea water column Station 169 - depth 25m | place: Saudi Arabia: Red Sea | collected 2011-10-15 | depth 25 m
TAATGAAGGTGATGGCTTCATTTACTCTGATAAAAAAAATGACGATGTTCTTGAAGGAGTTACAATTTTCTTGTCTGATGGAGATTCATCTTCACTAATTCTTTCTGACAGTATGACGTTTCAGAATCATGGAGCAGAATTAGATCTTAAATTTGAGGATGGAAAGTTGCATCAAGGAATCTTTGAATCAAAAAATCAAATAACTTCAGATTTTGGAAAACTTAAAATACCAATAGATAATGATACTTCCTCTTTAAGTGGTTTATCACTTTCAAAACTTTTTGATTATTCTCTTAAGTCCTCTAAATCCGAGTTTCTTTGGAATATTTCAATTCCAATCACAATCTTTATTCTGTTACTTATTGGTATTAGTATTTCAAAAGTTGAACCTAGGCAGGGAAGATTATCAGTATTTTTTCCTGCAATAGCCATTTATATTTTTTATTTGAGTTTGCTTATTTTAACCAGAGATCTCATTGATGGGGACAATTCGCTTTCGCAATACTATATTTGGCTGACTCACTTGTTATTTCTTTTGATAGGGTTGTTTGGTCTTTTTTGGCAAGATTTTTTAAAACCAAACATTATTTTCAAAAAAGGTTATTTTCCAAGAATAATGCTGATAATTTTTATTATTTTTCTCTTTGTATGGATTGTAAGTTAATGGGTATTTTTAATTTATATTTAATAAAGAGATCATTTGTTTTCTCAATATCCATTTTAATATTATTTGGAATACTTGATTCTATATTCTCTTTAATTTCTGAATTGGAGAATATTTCAGAAAGATATACTTTCACTAGCATTTTAGTTTATGTTTTTCAGTCAATGCCGCATAGACTAATCGATTTTGTTGAGGGGGCATGCTTATTGGGGCCAATATTATTAGCAACTTTACTTATATTATTTGATGAAGTTATATTCAAAAAGTCATATATAAATGCAGAAATTAACAAGAATGTTCTACTAGAAAAAGTAATAGCCTCTAATGAGAACAAATGGATAAATCAAAATGATTTATTTTTAGGTTATCAAGATATTATTGAAGATAATATTTTTAATGCAAAACTAATAAAGTTGATTGATGATAAGGAAATAAATGTTTTTGAGTCAAAATTAGCTAAGATTGATGATACTAAAATAGTATTTGGTAATGATCAGCAAGTAAATTTTGTTATTCCAATACAATCAAGAATTTCGATAAAAAATATTCAAAACGAAAATATTTCAGAACTCTATTATTTAAAAAAATTATTTATCGAAAGCAAACTTGAGGATGATATTCTTTTCAAACAGCACATTGATAAAGCTTTATATAAAGTAGTACTTATTCCACTATCTATTTTTGCATTAATTGCATATTTTGGGTCACTGATATTTGGTTCACTAAGAGATTTAAACATTGGGGCAAGAATTACAATTTCTGTTTTTGGTGCCTTTGTCTATAAGCTTATGCAGGATTTATCAATTGGGATATTTATTTCATTTAACTTGTCAGTTTTAATTGGAGTAATGATTCCATCTATTTTTTTGGCGTTGCTTGCAATTAACTCTTATCGGAAAATTTAAATTTTCTGATACGTTGTTTTTGAAATGATGTCACTTAGTGAAAGATTGTTTTTTGTAAAATAAATTAAGACTAATGGGAGCCCAAATAAAAAAAATGTTAAAAGGTTACAAAAGTACCTAATTGATATCTGATAAAAGGTTATTGGTTTTTTATCGAGACTGTAAATTTCAAATTTCCAGACCGCCATTCCAAGTGTTTTGCCGCCATGTGTCCAAAAATATCCATAAAAAATCCATGTGCTTAAAAATACAATCAATGGACCAATCCATTTACTCTCAATAATACCTCCATTTATCCATACAGCTATTGATCCTGATGCAAACCATACACCAAGTAATAATAATAAATCGTATATGGCCGCAGCTATTCTTTTAAGAGGAAATACTTTATGTGAATTTTCAGACATTTTGGTATAGTACTAAATTATAAAAAAAAATAAATTATTATGAGTTCTACTTCAGATTTTCTTGGACATCCCAAAGGTTTATTTGTATGTTTTGCAACAGAAATGTGGGAAAGATTCTCTTATTATGGAATGAGAGCACTTCTGATACTTTACCTAACAAAGCATTGGGAATTTACTGACACAACAAGTTATTTAATCTATGGAGCTTACACATCTTTAGTTTACATAATGCCAGTTTTTGGAGGAATGTTAGCTGATCAAATTTTAGGATCAAAGAAAGCTGTAACTTATGGCGCCATTTTATTGGTGTTTGGACACTTAGGCATGACAGTAGAAAGCAGCGAACAGGTTTTTTATCTTTCGTTAGCTTTAATAGTTTCAGGTGTAGGTTTTTTAAAACCAAACATCTCAACAATGGTTGGAGCTTTGTATGAAGAAGGAGACTCAAGAAGAGATTCGGGCTTTACAATTTTTTATATGGGTATAAATATTGGTGCTTTTACTGCGACACTCCTTTGCGGATACTTAGGAGAAGAAATTGGTTGGGCATATGGTTTTGGAGCTGCTGGAATTGGTATGTTGCTGGGATTAATTATATTTTTATGGGGACAAAAATATCTTGAGGGCTTAGCAGAGCCACCATCAAACAAATATATGACAAAGATTAACGGAATTTCATATGAAAATTGGGCATATATTTCTGGTGTTGTGATGGTCTTAATAACATGGTTTTTAGTTCAAAATTCACAGTTGGTGGGGCAATTATTAGGAGGCTTTGGAGTCATTTTTATTGGCGCATGGTTATTTTATGCTCTATTAAAATGTGCTCCTGAAGAAAGAGACAGATTAATAGTTGTGGGGATTTTAATATTATTTTCACTGATATTTTGGGCTTTATTTGAACAGGCAGGATCTTCATTAAACATTCTTACTGATAGGGGTGTCGATAGAGTAATTTTTGGTTGGGAAGTCCCAGCATCTATGTTTCAATCTCTAAATGCTGGATTTATATTTACAATAGCTCCTCTTTTTGCTCTTTTATGGATAGCTCTTGCAAAAAGAAATATGGAACCATCTACACCAATCAAGTTCTCAATTGGTATTGTTTTTGTTGGATTAGGATTTTTAGCTCTAGTTTATGGCATGAAATCATCTGAGGGACTTCAAACAGGCGTATTTTGGATAATACTAATATATCTGTTGCATACCCTAGGAGAGCTTTGCTTGTCTCCTGTTGGACTTTCATCCGTTACCCAATTATCTCCTCAGAGAATTGTTGGGTTTATGATGGGAATGTGGTTTTTTGCTTCTGCAGCTGGAAACTATGTAGCTGGATTAATTGCTAGAGCAACTGCATCAGAGTCTTCAGGAGAGGCAAGCGATGTTTTTAATCTAGCTCAAAAACAAGCTTTCATGGATGTTTATACTGATGTTGGACTAATCGCAATAGGTTGTGGAATATTCTTAGCAATAATTACACCTCTTCTCAAAAAGCTGATGCATGGCGCGAATTAAAAAAAAAGATCCTGTTAAAAAAAACATGGATAAGTTTCACAAACCAAAAACTCATAAAGATAAGACAAAATATAATAGAAAGAAAAAATCTAAAGATTTTGATTAAGATTTACTAGAATATTTTTATAAATATCCTTTAATTTCCATAAATCACTAATTTTTACGTGCTCATCAACTTGGTGAATAGACTGGTTAACAGGACCTAATTCAACAATTTCAGTATTCATTTTTGCTACAAATCGTCCATCTGAAGTTCCACCTTTAGCATTCAATTCTGGAAGATATCCTGTTATCTCTTCAACAGAGGAACAGACTATATCCTTGAAGAAATTTTCTTCTGTTAAATAAGGATCTCCGTTAAGATCCCATTCACATTCATAATTTATACCAAGATCATTGATTATCGATTCAAAATCAGCTTTTAAGCTTTGTTCAGATGATTCAGTCGAAAACCTGAAATTAAATATTATTTCAAGATTGCCAGGGACAACATTATGAGCACCAGTTCCAGAACTTATATTAGAAATTTGAAAGCTTGTTGGATCAAAAATATCATTCCCATTATCCCATTTTTTGTTTTTTAGTTTTGTAATTAAGTCACTTGATAAAAATATTGGATTGATAACATTTTCGGGATAGGCTATGTGTCCTTGCTTACCAAAAATTTTTAATTTACCTCCGAGTGATCCTCGCCTTCCTACTCTTGCACAATCAGCAACTTTCTTACTAGATGTTGGTTCCCCAACAAGGCAAAAATCAATATGCTCATCATCATCTATCATTTTTTCAACAATCTTATCGATAAATCCATCTTTAGAATTACCTTCTTCATTAGATGTTAGTAATATTGCTAATCTGAAATTAAGCTTTTCTATGGTCTTTAGAAATTCTTTTGCACTTTCCATAAAAACAGCGACGGATGATTTCATATCCGCTGTTCCTCTACCATATAGAATATCTTGCTCAATTGTTGCTGAGAAGGGTGGGTATTTCCATTTATCTTCAGGCCCACTTGGAACTACATCGGTATGCCCAAGAAAACAAAAAAGTTTTCCAGAATCTCCTATCGTTGCATACAAATTTTCTACGTTCTGATAATTAATTCGTTCGCATTTAAAATTCAATTCCTTTAATTCTTTTTCAATAAGATCAAAACAACCTTCATCATTTGGAGAAAGCGATTTAATTCTTATAAGTTGTTGAAGAAAATCAATCATTTGAGTGCAGTTCTTTATTTAAATAAGATTTTTTTTGATTTGGTTTAGCCATGACCATTCCAGTCAAAGAATCCCTAATGAAAAGAAGGTTTGACTTACCAGATAAATCTCGTGCTTTGACAATCTGTGGCGATTCATTTTTATCTTTAGTTACATTGATTTTAGTTCCAGCAGTAATGTATAAACCTGCTTCAACAATACAATTATCACCTAACGAAATGCCTACTCCTGCATTTGCACCAATAAGGCAATTTTCTCCAATAGATATTTTTGTATCATTGCCTCCTGAAAGAGTACCCATGGTGCTGGCACCACCTCCTAAATCAGAGTTATTACCAATTACTACTCCAGCTGAAACTCTTCCTTCAATCATCGCTTTACCCAAGGTCCCAGCATTAAAATTAATGAATCCTTCGTGCATTACTGTTGTTCCAGCACTCAAATATGCTCCAAGCCTCACTCTGCTTGCATCAGCAATTCTAACTTTCTTTGGAACAACATAATCAGTAAGACATGGAAATTTATCTATGGATCTTATATATAAATCATTCTTTCCAGATTTCGATTCTTTCAATCTTAATTCTATTTCATCAATAGAAATAGGTCCTTTATTTGTCCATACTACATTTGGCAAGCATTCAAATAACCCATCTAGATTTACAGTGTTCGGTAATACAAACCTGTTAGAAATTAAATGTAATTTAAAATATGCATCTGCAGCATTCTTAATTGGTTCATCTAAATCATTTTTTGACCAATCAAGCATAATAATTTTTTGCAATGCCTTCTCCATGAATTTTCATTTTCTTTAAACCACTTTTTTTAATTCTGAAATAATTTTTTTAATTTTGTAATTTGGAACTAACTTTTTATTGAAATTTTCAATTTCAAAAGTGTCTTCAACTCTTTCACCCAGTGTATTGATTCTTGCAGAGTAAATTGAGACATCATTTTCAAAAAATACTTTTGAAATATTAGCTAGTAAACCGGAACTGTCAACTGTTTCAACTGTTATTAGGTTCCTATTTTTATTTATATCTATGGACACATCTATTTTTACAATTTTTTCAAATTTAGCATTTTTTTTCTTAACTTTTCTTCTTTCGGTAATTTGATCAACTTCATGAAAGTTTTTTTCAATTTTAGAAGATAATTCAATTAATTCTGATTTGTTAAGAACTCTGTCTTGCCGAGAAAACTTTGTAATAAATGTATTTGCTGCAAATTGATTATCTTTTGATGTAAAGATACTTGCGTCAATAATTTCAAGTCCTGCACGATCAAATATATTAACTAATTTATAAAATAAGCCTGGAGAATCATTAACTTTTACAAATATCTCTATGAGTTCGTTAAATTTTTGCTTGCAGCCAATAACAAATTCTTTATTTTTATTTTTTAGTATTAATTTTGATTGCCATAATAGAGAACTCGACGAATTTTTATTGAAATAATTGTCTTCAAAATTTCTAAAATGATGCGTTATAAATTCTTTTTCTTCCTTAGTATTAAGGCTATCGAATACATTTTTTTGTCTTTCTATTGAAATCTGAGATGATGCTTTCATAGGTTCTTTATTAATCTTTGATCTCGTCAATAAATAAAGGTCTTTCAATAAAAGATGCTTCCAGCCATTCCATAGAGCAGGATTTGTAGCTCTGATATCATTAATTGTGAGAAGATATAAATAATCTAATTTTTCACTTGATTCAACTACTGAAGCAAATTCATTAACTGTATTGGGATCACCAATGTCTTTTTTTTGGGAAATAGATGACATTATAAGATGTTTCTTTACAAGCCAAGATATTAAATCTGCATCTGTCTTTGACATACCCAATCTTTTTGCAAATCTTTTACTTGTCTTGGCTCCAATTTCTGAGTGATCTCCGCCTTTACCCTTTCCGAGGTCATGAAATAATCCTGCAACATATAAAATTTCTATTTTTGGTAATTTATTTATTAATTCATGCTCTAATTCAAATCCAGTTTGCTTATTTAATTTCATTTGTCTCATGTTTCTTACCACTTTAAATGTATGTTCATCTACAGTGTAAGTATGAAATAAATCAAATTGCATTTGTCCTACAACACTCTTAAATTCTGGAATATACTCCTGCATAACGCCAAGTGATTTCATTGTCCTTAATATTGATGAAAGGTTATATTTAGATCTTAATATTTCTAAGAATTGACTTGCATACTCTTCATTTTTTCTGAACTCTTTATCAATAAAGTTAATGTTTTTTCGAATGAGCGATTTAGTTTTAGTGTCAATTGAATTTATTGTTTTACTTTTACCAATTTCAACAAATATTTCAAATATAAGGTTTTTATTATTCCTAAGATTAATATTTTCAATTCCAATTTTGCTGCCATATTTGTGAATACCTTTAATTTTTTGAAAATAGTTTTTTTTAGGATATTTTTCGTTATATTTCTCATAAACAATCTCATTAAAGTATGAAAGTACTGCCGCCATTTCATAAAATTTTTTCATCATCTTTTCAACTGAGTTTTTTGCAGATCTTTTACCTAGTCTAGCTTTTTTTGAAATTTCAACCTGAGCTTCAAAATTTAGTCTGTTGTGATTTGTTATTATGTTAGTAGCAAATCTTAAAGATTTTATAAAGTTATACGCATCAAGCGCATCATTCAGCTCACTATTAAATATTTTTGATTTAGATATTTCACCGGTTGTTCTTAAATCAAAGCAGTGTTGAAGGATCCATAATGCAGATTGAAAATCTCTGAGTCCTCCTGGAGATTCTTTTAAATCTGGCTCTAAATTAAAAGCTGTAGAGAAAAATTTACTGTGTCGTTGTTGTTGCTCTATAAATTTTGTGTTGTAGAAATTATTTTTGGACCAAAGTTTGGATAGAGCATAGTTAATTTTATTGTCCATTTCATTTGTCGAAATGATTGGGCGTCTTGTTAGATAAGATGTGAACTCTCTTATGTCTTTTTTTGATATTTTTTTAATATCCGAAATCGATCTAACAGAATGACCAACTTTATATCCTTGATCCCATAGATAAGAAATAAATTCTTCAAGATTTTTAAAATTATTTGATTTATTTTTTTCAACAATTGATATGTCAATGTCTGAAATTGGAAAAATTTCTTTTCTACCAAAACCTCCATTGGCATAAATCACAAAATTTTTATCAAGATCAAGATCAAGAAATCTTTTTTTAATTTTTCTCTCGACTTCATTTGAGTATTTTCTTAGAAATTTATTGACTTTTGATGGTTTTAGATAGACTTCAGGGAAGGATTTATTAAATTCATTGTTAAGTTTAGAGATCTTTTCAATCATTGAAATTCTTCATTTCTCTTCGTTAAAATTTCTGAACCATCTTTTGTTACCGCAATTGTATGTTCCCATTGGGCTGAGTTTCTTCCATCTCTGGTTTCAACGGTCCAGCCATCACTAAGAATTTTGCTAAATTTTGTGCCTTGATTAATCATTGGCTCAATTGTGAAGCACATACCTTCTTTAAGTTGAATACCTGACCCAGATTTTCCATAATGAAGAACCTGAGGTTCTTCGTGGTAAATTGTTCCAATTCCGTGACCGCAGTAATCCTCAACAACACTGTAATAATTACTTTCAGCATGTTTTTGAATAGCATTTCCAATATCGCCCAAATATGCTCCTGGCTTAACAGCCTCTATACCCTTATATAGACACTCTTGAGTGATTCTAACAAGACGCTCGTTATGAGGAGCGCATTTCCCAACTAAAAACATCTTTGATGTATCACCATGCCAACCATCTTTAATTACTGTAACGTCAATATTTAAAATATCACCATCTTTTAAAATTTTTTGATTATTCGGTATTCCATGACATATAACTTGATTAACACTGGCACATATTGTTTTTTCATATCCTTTATATCCAACATTTGCAGGTATGGCATTCTGATTGTTAACAATGTGATCAAAACATATTTTGTCTAACTCTCCAGTTGATACACCAGGAATTACATACGGCGTTATCATTTCAAGCACTTCAGCGGCAAGTTTCCCCGCAACTCTCATTTTTTCAATCTCAGAACTATTTTTGATAGAAATTTTCATTTTTTTGTAATTATAACTAGACATAACATGACTTAATCTATAAAGTACAATTTTAATGTCAGCGTGTTATTTTAGCTCATTAAATGCCAAAAGTTCTTTAAATAGTTCACCCAAAATTTTCTTTAGAATTCTTTCCTCAAAGGAGATTTTCTAGTGTCTTTTCCAGCAATATTGGCATTTGAAGACGGTAGTGTATTTCAAGGCATTGGTTATGGCAAAGAAAAATATGATGTCGGAGAAATTGTCTTCAATACTTCAATGTCTGGTTATCAAGAAATTATTACAGATCCATCTTACAAAAAACAAATCATAACTTTTACACATCCTCATATTGGTAATACAGGCACCAATAAAGAGGATAGTGAGTCTGAAATGATTCATGCATCTGGTATTGTAGTAAAAAATTTTTGTGAAAAACCTTCTAATTGGAGATCATCGGAATCTCTAGAAGAGTTTTTACTCAAACATAATGTTATGGCGATTTCTGGAGTAGATACCCGTCAAATAACTTCAATTTTAAGAGAAAAAGGTGCTCAAAATTGTTGTATTGGTGCTCTCTCTAAGATTTCTGAAAAAGATGCAATACAAAAAGCAAAAAACTTTTCTGGACTAGAAGGTTTAGATTTAGCTAAAGTTGTTTCAACGAAAGAAAATTATTTGTGGGATACAGGGGTTTGGCCTCACTACGCAAAATCTACTTTAGATTATCCAATAGTTGCAATGGACTTTGGAATCAAAAAAAACATATTAAATCTATTGTCTGACACTCTTGGAAAAGTTCATGTTGTGAATGCACAAACAGAATATAATGAGATTAAAAAATTAAATCCCAAAGGCATTTTTTTATCTAATGGTCCTGGAGATCCAGAGCCTTGTGATTATGCTATAGAGAATATAAAAAAATTTCTTGAAGACAAGATTCCAATATTCGGAATATGTCTTGGGCATCAACTACTTGGTCTTGCTTCAGGTGCACAGACTTTTAAGATGAAATTTGGTCATCATGGAGCAAATCATCCTGTTCAAGACTCAAAAACAAATGAAGTTTTTATAACAAGTCAAAATCATGGTTTCGCAGTAGACATTGAAACACTTCCTAAGAATGTAAATGTTACTCATCAATCTTTATTTGATAAATCCCTTCAGGGCATAGAATTCTCTGATAGACCAGCATTTTCATTTCAGGGCCACCCTGAGGCTAGTCCTGGACCGCATGAGATACAAATTTTATTTATGAAATTTAAAAAAATGGTTGAAGAATATGCCAAGACGTAAAGATATTTCTTCAATTTTAATTATTGGCGCTGGTCCTATTATTATTGGTCAAGCATGCGAATTTGATTATTCTGGAGCTCAAGCTTGCAAGGCTTTGAAAGAAGAAGGATTTAGGGTGATATTAGTTAACTCTAATCCTGCAACAATCATGACGGACCCTTTACTTGCAGACGCTACATACATTGAACCAATTCACTGGGAATCAGTCGAGAAAATAATTGAAAAAGAAAAACCTGACGCAATTTTGCCAACAATGGGAGGCCAAACTGCTCTGAATACAGCATTAACCCTAGATAAAAAAGGAATACTTAAAAAACATAATGTTTTTTTAATTGGAGCTAATAGAGAAGCAATTGATAAGGCTGAGGATAGACAGCTATTTGATGAAACCATGCAAGCAATAGATTTAGAAACACCAGCATCAGGTATTGCGCACTCAATGGAAGATGCTTTGCAAGTTCAAAAGGAAATTGGTTTCCCATGCATCATAAGACCATCATTCACAATGGGTGGAACTGGAGGAGGGATTGCTTACAACATTACTGAATTTCAAGAGATTTGTGAAAAAGGATTGGAACTATCTCCAACTAACGAATTATTAATTGACGAATCTCTAATTGGCTGGAAAGAATATGAAATGGAAGTTGTTAGAGATTCTGAAGATAACTGCATAATAATTTGTTCGATTGAAAACTTTGATCCAATGGGTATTCATACTGGTGACTCAATAACTATTGCACCAGCACAAACTCTTACCGATAAGGAATTTCAATTAATGAGAGACGCCTCTTTTAAAATTTTAAGAGAAATCGGTGTTGATACAGGAGGCTCTAATGTTCAATTTGCTGTTAATCCTGAAACCTGAAAATGGCAAGATGGTCGTTATCGAGATGAATCCAAGAGTAAGTAGATCCTCAGCACTTGCTTCAAAAGCTACAGGATTCCCAATTGCGAAAGTTGCAGCACTTCTTTCGGTAGGCTTTACTCTAGACGAGCTTAAAAACGATATTACAGGAGGCCTAACTCCTGCCTCATTTGAACCTAGTATTGATTATATAGTTACAAAGATTCCAAAATTTGCATTTGAGAAATTTCCTCAAGCAAGTCCAAAATTAACAACCCAAATGAAATCAGTTGGTGAAGTGATGTCAATTGGTTCAAATTTTCAGGAATCATTACAAAAAGCTTTATGTAGCATGGAAGAAGGGCTGGATGGCCTTAATTCTCTTAAAATTGAAAATAATAATATTTCTGATGAGACTCTCATAAACGAATTAACAATTCCTGGACCTAAACGATTGTTTTATGTTGCTGATGCTATAAGACAAGGTTGGAGTTTAGAGAAAATTTACTCTCTAACAAAAATTGATTTTTGGTTTTTGGATCAATTAGGCGAACTTATTAATATTGAAAATGATCTTCTATCAAAAAACTTTACTGATATTGATTCAGATTTTTTAAGAGAGTTAAAGAAAAAAGGTTTTTCGGACAAAAGAATTGGAAAATTACTTAGAAGCACAGAAGATGAGATTAGATCATTTAGGTTGAAGAATAAAATTAAACCAGTTTTTAGGAGAGTTGATACTTGCGCAGCAGAGTTTGCAACCTCAACTTGTTATATGTATTCAACATATGATGATGAATGCGAAAGCAATCCTTCTTCTAATAAAAAAATCTTAGTTTTAGGAAGTGGCCCAAATAGAATCGGTCAAGGTATTGAGTTTGATTATTGCTGTGTTCATGCATCTCTTGCTATGCAGGAGGAGGGTTATGAATCTATTATGG
>LULJ01001427.1_pt1 | contig 11846 bp, 10 predicted proteins | sample 728171 | NCBI WGS metagenome assembly LULJ01 (sample SAMN03860292, study PRJNA289734) | marine metagenome | biome: seawater column; feature: ocean; material: water; isolation source: Red Sea water column Station 169 - depth 25m | place: Saudi Arabia: Red Sea | collected 2011-10-15 | depth 25 m
GATCATTCTTTAATGTAGAAGCCAATTCATTATCTTCTTTTTCGTTTTTACCTCTTTTAATTGTTCCGGCAATAGGTCTAACAGTAACCTCATTGTTTTGAAGCCTTACAAGAATTTCTGGTGAAGCTCCGACTATATGTAAATCATCTATTTTCAAAAAGTACATGTAAGGGCTTGGATTTAATTTCCTCAAAGCCTTATAAAGTTCAACCGGGGAGCCTTCAAAAGGAGTGGTTAATTCCTGTCCGTAAACAACCTGCATTACGTCGCCTTCAATTATGTAATCTTTAATTTTTTTTATTGAGTCTAAGTATTCTTTTTTTGAAACTGAAGATGAAAAATTAATTTTATTCTTAGTTTTTTTTCTCTCTTCTTTGCTTGGCTCTAAAAGTTTATCGTGGATTTCATCAATTCTAGACAAACAAGCTGATTTTTCGTCTTCTTGCCCATTAACAACAATGAATAGAGATTTTTTAATATTATCAAAAATAATTACTTCATCAGAAATCATTAACGAAATATCATCATATTTCAATTTAGGCTTTGGAGATTCTTTTAACTTCCCTTCTATTTCTCTTATAGTTTCGTAACTAAAATATCCAACAAGGCCTCCATGAAATTCAGGTAATGCCTTATTTTTTTTAACATCAATATTTTTTAGAAAATCATCTATTTGATCTAAAGGGTTTTTTGATAAAGAAATTTTTTGATCGGTTGGCAAACCGATAATTGAGTATCGTGCCCATTTATCTCCTCCCTCTACGGATTCAAAAAAATACGAATTTTTATCATTTTCAAATTTTAAATAAATTTCTAAAGGAGAGTCTAAATCCCCAGTAATTTCTTTGAAAAAGGCTATTTTAGTTTTCATATTCTAATGAAGAGTCTACTAATTTGTATTCTGCTAATAGTTCGCCCCTATTGGCCTCTATAACTTTTATTGCTGGATGACATATCTTTTTTTCCGAAAATGGCTCTCCTTTTTCAATTACTAATTTAATTCTATCTACAAATAAAATATCTAACGGAATCGAAGTATTTTTCATCCACATACATCTAATTTTTCTTTCTCCATTCCATACAAAATTTACTTGATGAAATTTAGAAAGTTTTTCCAAATTCATTAATCCAATTTTTCTATCTTTATTATTTTTTAAATTTTTTATACAAATATTCTTATCAACTATAGATTCAAAACCTAAGTCGCATTCATAATTTTGCTTCTCTGAAGAAATTAGATTGAATGAAAAGAAACTAATTAAAATTATCTTTAAGAGCTTTAATAGCGTCGACATAACTAGATTTATTGAAAATAGCAGAGCCAGCTACAAAAGTATCTGCTCCTGCAGAGGCAATATCAAAAATATTTGATTCTTTAATTCCTCCATCAACTTCTAATCGGATATCTTTTTGCTTTTGATCGATAATCTTTCTTAGACTTGCAATCTTAGGAATAGTTTCAGGTATAAAGTCTTGCCCTCCGAAGCCAGGAAATACACTCATGAGCAAAACCATATAAAGTTCTTCTAAATATGGCGTCAAAGTATCAAGAGAAATATCTGGATTCAACACTAAGCCGGGCTTGCATCCTAAATCTTTAATTAGTTGGATAGACTTTTCTGTATCATTTGAAGTTTCTGGATGAAAGGTTATAGAAGTTGCTCCAGCATCAGCAAACATTTTTATAAGATCGTCGACTGGTTCAACCATTAAGTGGACATCTATAGGGCAATCTATTCCTGACTTTCTTAAAGATTCACAAACCATTGGTCCGATAGTCAAATTTGGTACAAAGTGGTTGTCCATTACGTCAAAATGTATCCACTCTGCCCCAGCCGAGAGTACTTCTCTTACTTCTTCTCCTAACTTCGAAAAATCGGCTGACAAAATTGAGGGAGCTATAATGTTGTATTGTTTTGGCATTATAGAATTTTACCCTTCGCTTATAATAACGTCTAATTGGCTAAGATCATTTTTTGAATTTATATTTAAGGCCAAGCCATTAAAAATTTCTCCAGAAATTTCTTTCGTCTCAACAATTGGCAAAAGGAGATCGTTCCATAATTGAAGTTTATTAAGCTTGATTTCATTAAATATTTTTGGATTAATAAGTCCTATTCCTGAATAAGTAAGTTCTTTAGAGTTTTCATCTACATAAACGTAGTCCTTCTTTAAATTCATATCAGCATATTGATCATTCCCTTTTTTAAGTAAAATTAAGTGCGCGGCCTTTTCTAGTTCATAATTTGCTAGTCTTGAAAAGGGATAATCTGTCCATAGATCTCCACTTAAAATTAAAAACGGATCGTAGCCAATTAATTCTTTCGCTTTTATCAAGGCCCCACCAGTTCCTAAAATCTTTTCTTCGAATGAATATTCAATTTTTAAATCAAATTTTGAACCATCGCCAATATGATCTTTTATTAGATCAGCTAGATAATGTGTATTTATAATTATTTGGTCAAAGCCTGCGCTTTTCAATTTCAATATATTCCACTCGATTAAAGATTTTCCTTTGACCTTCAAAAGTGGTTTTGGAAGATCTTTGGTTAAATCTTTAAGCCTAGTTCCCAATCCAGCAGCAAGAATAAAAGCCTTCATATTAAGTTATTTTAGCAATCCTCTCGTTTAAAACTTCCTTTAAAGGTAGGAGCGTTTCTGAAATCGGTTTTAATTCTTCATATGCCTTAGAGGTATTAATCATATAATTCAAAAGTACTGGAAAATCAGCAATTCTATTTGTTCTATTCAAATCTAAATAAACTTTGGAAAGCTTTCCAAGAATTCTGAATTGTCTCTGAATACTACAATAGTCAATGTATTCAATTAATTTATTTAAAGAAATCTTTAGATCAAGTTTTTTTTCAATTTTTTTCTGATAATTTTCATACCAAGTCAATATTTTCTCTTTTGGCCAAAAAAAATATAAATCTTTAAACAAAGAAGCTAGATCTAGACCAATCGGTCCTATTAAAGCATCTTGAAAATCTAAGACACCAGTTTTATTATCCTTAAAAATTAGATTTCTACATTCATAATCGAAGTGGCAAATCACTTTTGGTTGATCTAGTAAATTTAAAGAGACTTTTTCATATCTTTCTTTAAGAATTCTTAAAGATTTATTATGGATTTTTTTCTCTAAAAAAGTATTTACGAAAAATTCTTCAAATAAATCCCAATTATATGAAAGTAAATTTTCGTCGAAATTGCTAAAAATATTCTTATCCAAGTTTAAGCTTTGAATCTTGACCAATTCATTAATAGCCAAATCATAATAAAGATCTGCTTTTTCATTAGACAAATTAAATTGATATAGTTCATCTCCAAAATCTTCGACTAAAATCAAGCCTAAAACTTCATTTTCGGAATAAATAGTTGGAACATTCACTCCATTGTTTTTAAAAGTTTTTGATTTTTTACTAAATAAAGATACGCTTTCTTCAATTCCATCGGGAACAATCATTAAAATAAAAGTTGATCAAAAGGCACGGAAGCATATTTTGAAAAATCTGTGACACCGTGTTCTGCTAAAAGATTGTCATCTATACAAAAGTTACCTGTAAATTCCTTAGAAGGCTTTGTCAAAATTACATAAGCAGCATCAGCCATAATCTCGGGAGTCCTTGAAATATTTGCCATCTCTTCTCCTCCCAAAACATTTTTAACAGCCGCAGTCGAAATTGCAGTTCTAGGCCATAAAGCGTTTACAGCTACTCCTTGCTCTTTAAACTCTTCTGCCATTCCTAAAACGCAGAGACTCATCCCATATTTTGCCATTGTGTATGCAACGTGTCCGGAAAACCATTTAGGATTCATATCTAAAGGCGGAGATAAATTCATAATGTGTGGATTTTCAGACTTTAAAAGATGAGGAAGACATTTCTTTGAAGTCAAAAAAGTACCTCTTGCATTGATTTGGTTCATCAAGTCATATCTTTTCATATCTGTTTGAAGCGTATTGGTCAATTGGATTGCGCTAGCATTATTTACACAGATATCTATTCCTCCAAAATGTTCAGCTCCCTTCTCTACACATTCTTCTACTTGTTCTTCAGACCTGATGTCACAAACCAAAGGAAAAGCTTTTCCTCCGGCCTCTTCAATTTCTTCAGCGGCTGTATAAATTGTTCCTGGTAATTTTGGATGAGGTTCTGCTGTTTTTGCAGCCAAAATAATGTTGGCTCCATCTTGAGCGGCTCTTTTAGCTATTGCTAGCCCAATACCTCTGCTAGCTCCCGAAATAAAAAGTGTTTTATTTGCTAATTTAGTCATTTTATCTCCATATTTTTCTTGTTATTTAAAAAATGTATTTTACCCCCCAAATACGCTTAATATCATTAGAATGGTAAATTATTAAGAATTTTCATGAAAAAAATTTCACCTTCTTTTTTTAGTTTCCTCACACTAAGCTCAACATTTTTGATCTCTATTTTACTTAACAGTCAGGATTTTAATTATAGCTCTGATTATTTTTTTTCAGATAAAGAAAATAATTCCCTTATTTTTGAAGGGAACGTGAATTTAAATTATGAAGAAATTATTTTTAGTTCAGAAAAAGCAAAGCTTAATCAAAAAAATAAAACACTAGAATTAGAAATGCTCTCCTTTAGGGTTAAGGACCAATTCGTTTGGGGCGAGGCTGAAAAGGCTTTGGCAATGAAAAATAAAGTTTCATTTAAAGAGGCGAAATTTTCTTTATGTCCTTGCGAAGAAAAAATATGGTGGATAGAGTCGGAAAAAGTAGATTTAGAGACCAAAGAGAATAATATTTCTTTTAAAAAAGCTAAATTAAAAGTAAATAATCAAACCATTTTTTATTTTCCTAAAGGCTCTTTTCCAGCATCAGGCGAGAGAAGAAGTGGCTTTTTACTCCCTGAAATATCAGCATCCAATAAAAATGGTACTGATATTAAGATTCCCTACTATTTCAATTTAGCAAAAAATTACGATTTTACTTTTGAGCCAAGATATATTGCAAAACGAGGGGAAGGAGGTTTTTCAAAATTTAGATATTTATCTAAAAATTATAGTGGTTTTATTGAGTCTTCTTTCTTATCAGAAAATGATAAATACATTAATAAAACAAGTGATAAATCATTTAGATGGTCTTTTAACTTTATCCATAACGCTAAAATTTTAAAAAACTATTTCCTAAAAATAAAATATTCCAATTTAGGAGATAGTCTTTTTTTAAGAGATTTTGGTGGAAGTTTTAATGGTCAGTCAGATCAATTGTTTGTTCCACAAAAAATTCAAATTGCCAATTTTGGAAAAAACTATAATTTCAGTGCAATTGTAAATGCATTCAAGTTAACAAGCCCTATTGGAGTAAATCAATTCCAAGCCTTGCCAGAAATTAAATTTAATTATTTTTTAAATTATCAAAATTTTGATTTTAACTTAAAAACCAACTATCAATCTTTTAGAAAGGGAGGATCTTTCTTTGAAAATTCAAAACAAAGGATTGAAAAACTTAAAATTGAGCCTGAACTTTTATTTTACAAGAGTTTTCTTAATTTAGACTCAATGATTAAGGTTAATTATAAATTTGAAAACTTTTATTTAGAAAATTATGAAAAATCTAGAATTTTGCCTCAAGTAGAATTTAAAATTAATCAAAATTTATTCAAAAATAAGAATAATAAATCAGAAGTTCTATCTCCCTTTTTAAGCTTTATCTATGCTGAAGAGGTAAATCAAGATAACTTGCCGAATATAAATTCTGGTTTTTTCTTAGATTCTCATAGTTTTTCTAAAGATATTTTATCTGGGGATAGTTATGTGCCGATGCGAAGAGACATTCTTTTAGGAGCAGATTATTTATTATTAGAAAAGAAAAAAAGGTTGAATATTTCTTTTTCTAGACTGTTCGGACTAGGAAAAAGGTTTTTAGAAACAAATTTATTTAGAGTAGATTTGCCTGAACCGTACCAAGTAAAAATTAATTATAAAAACGGAGAGAATTTTAATTTCTTTAGCTCTTTAACTAAAGATTCAAACAAAAATTATGATGCTTTTAATATGGGAATAAATAAAACGTTTTCAAACCAAAATTTTTCCAGCCTAAACTTCACTTGGATTAGAGATATAAATTCTTATATTTTTGAAAATAATGAAAAAAGAAATATCAGGTTTTTTGAGAATAAGAATAAAATTTACTTAAATGAAAGAACATCTTTTCACTCTAAAATTGAATATGACGTAAAAAACTCTAATCTTTCTAATTTAGTTTTAGGAATAGAATATGAAAATCCTGGTCTGGTTTTTGGATTGGCTCTGATAGAATCCAACGAATTGGATTGGTTCAAATTGATAAATGAAAATACTTTCAATGAATATAATAGAGAAAGTTTTAGAATTTACTTTGAATTAAAAGGCTTAGGCTCTTTAGGAAGAAAAATAAATCAATATACTGATAGGAAATTAATACAGTAATGTTAAAAAAAGTCTTAAAAAAAATTATTTCACTTATTTTATTCTTTTCCTTAAACGCAAGTGGAGAAAAAGTAGTTTTAGATAAAATTGCAGTAATTGTTGGTGACGGTTTAGTTCTTGAATCTCAATTTAATCTCAAACTTCAAAAATATGTTCAAGAATTTTCTAAACAGAATCCTGGTCAGGCTTTGCCCCCAGAAAGTTTTTTAAAAAAACAAATTTTAGAAAGTCTTATTGTTGAAGAACTTCTTCTTCAAAAAGCTGAAAGATTTGGAGTCAGGATAAGTGATCAAGAACTCAACGACTATATGGATCAGATTGCTAAAAGCAATAATATAACTCTTGAAGAATTTATTAATGAAGTTTCTTCTGAAGGAAGCTTTCAAAATTTTAGAAGAGATTTAAAAAATAACCTCATTATCCAAAGGGTTCAAAGAGGCCTCGTTAGGCCAAAAGTCTTTATATCGGATCAAGAGTTAGAAAACTATATCGCGTCAGCTGAAGGTCAAAGTTCTATATTAATAGAATATAAAGTAAATCAAATTTTAATAAAATCAAAAATTCAAGCGGAAGAAATAAGTCAAAAACTTTCTGATGGGGAAGATTTCAACGATTTAAAGGCTAGATATGACGAAAGTACAGAAAATGAAGAGCCCAAATGGCAAAGGAAGTCTGAGCTGCCTTCTTTATTTGGCATCGTAGAAGATATGCAAATTGGTTCTCATTCTGATCCATTGGAAAGTGGAGCAGGTTTTTATTTTATTAAATTAGAAGATAAAAAAGGAGATACAGTAAAAGTAGAGTCTCAAGACTTAGTCAGACATATCCTTATTCAAACTTCCGAAATAAGAAGTGACAAACAGGCAGAAGAATTAATTAATGAAATTAAAAATAGAATTTCTGAAGGAGAAGATTTTAGAGTTCTTGCTAGATTGTATTCAGATGATCCAGGCTCAAAACTTAATGGGGGTGACTTAGGTTGGTCAACATCTGATAAATATGATCCCACTTTTAAAAAAGTTATTGACGATTCAGGCCTAAATGAAGTGAGTGAAGTTTTTAAAAGTTCTTTTGGTTTTCATATACTTGAAGTGTTGGATAGAAGAAAAAAAGACGTATCAAAGGAATTACAAAAAGATAAGGCATTTAAAATTATTTTTGAAAGAAAGTATGAAGAGCAACTAGAAAGAACTCTTCAAGAATTGAGAGCAGAGTCGTACGTTGACATTAAAATCAATATATGAAAAAAATTGCTTTAAGTCCTGGTGATCCTGCAGGAATTGGTCCTGAAATTTGTCTTAAGTCTTTGAAAGAAATCAACAATCCAAAAGACTTTGTGTTAATTGGTGATATAGATTTTTACAAAAAGCTTTCTAAAGATTTAAACTTGAATTTGTCTTTCGAAGAGACCTTGGATGCAAAAGATTCTATTTTAGTAAAGAATATCAAACTTAATTCTAAAGTTACTTCGGGTTCTCCAAATATTGAAAACTCTAAATATGTTCTAGATGTTTTGTTAGCTGGATCTTTAGGAGCAATGAGCAAAGAATATGCCGCCTTAGTTACCGGTCCAATTAATAAAAAGATTATTAATGACTATGGTTTTGAGTTTTCTGGTCATACGGAATTTTTAGCCGATATATCTCAAACCAAAGATGTTGTAATGCTCCTTGCTAATTCAAAAGTAAAAATCGCTTTGTTGACTACTCATATTCCTCTAAACAAAGTAAGTGAATCAATTTCAACAAAAAAAATAATAGAGACTGTAAAAATTTTAAATGAAAGTTTAAAAAGACTTTGGAAAATTGAAAATCCTAAAATATGTGTTTTGGGTCTAAATCCCCATGCTGGAGAAGGAGGCTTTATGGGAAGTGAGGAAATAGAAATTATTGAGCCAGCCATTAATGCTCTTTTAAATGAAAAAATATATGTCGAAGGTCCCATTTCAGCAGATACGGCTTTCATAACAGAAAAGATTAATGAATACGATGCATATTTAGCAATGTTTCATGATCAAGGTCTTCCCGTTCTTAAATCTATGGGCTTTGGAGACTCTGTTAATATCACTTTGGGTCTCCCTTTTACTCGAATATCAGTTGATCATGGAACAGCATATGAATTAGCTGGAAGAAATAAAGCGGATCCTTCAAGCTTCAAGAAGTCAATGGAATTAGCTTTAAAATTCTCCTCTTAATCTTGTGAACAAGCACAACAGAAAAAAAAGATTTGGTCAAAATTTCTTAACTGATAAGCATGTATTAAGTAACATTTTAGGTTTCATTAATCCTAAATCTGATGATATTTTTTTAGAAATAGGTCCTGGCTTAGGAAACATGACAGAAATGTTTTTAGGTATACCAGAAAAATATGATGCAATTGAAATAGATAAGGATTTAATAAATCCTTTGAAAAAAAAATTTAAAAATGAAAAAAATTTTTCAATAATTAACAAAAATATTCTGGATCTAGATTTAAATTGCTTTGCAAAAGATAAGAAAAAAATAAGATTGATCGGTAATCTGCCTTACAACATGTCTAGCCCTATCCTTGATTGGTGCTTCAAACAAATCGATCTAATTAAAGATATGCATTTTATGTTTCAAAAAGAATTTGCTTAAGTGTTATTTGCAATTATCTATGTAAAGTAGATATTCTTGCTGACATTGATAGATCATATTTTGATCCAGTTCCTAAAGTCGATAGTTCTTTTGTAAGGTTTAAGCCGAAAACAAACAAAAAAAATTTAAATGAACTTAAAAACTTAAATTTTTTATTAAATAAATTTTTTAATAAAAAAAGAAAAAAAATAAATAAAACTCTTATTGAATTGTTTTCAGAAGAAGATTTATCAAAAATTGAAATTGACTTTAATTTGAGACCTGACCAACTTAGTTTAGAAGATTATATTTCTTTGGCTAAAATTAGTATTAAAAATGGCTAATTATGCAATAGGAGACATTCAGGGCTGCTATAAAGAATTTAAACTAGCTTTAAAAAAAGTAAATTTTAATCTAGATGAAGATTATTTATGGTTAGTCGGGGATTTAATTAACAGAGGTCCTGATTCGTTAAAACTTTTAAAACATATATACAAAATAAAAGAAAGAACTCATATCGTTTTAGGAAATCATGATTTGCACTTCCTAGCTTGTTTTTATGGACAAAGAAAATTGGCCAAAGCAGATACTATTTCAAATTTAATGCAATCAAAGAAGTCTTTAAAGTACGCAAGATTTTTAATGGAGCAGCCTTTGATATTTAAAAAAGAGATTATTTTCAAAAATAAATCAAAAAAAGTGATCATGGTTCATGCTGGAATACCGCCTAATTTATCTTTAGAAAATTGCTTTGATTTAAACAAAGAATTTCAAATTGCTTTAAAACAAAATCCCAAAAAAATTTTAAAGAAGGTTTTTGATAATCCATTTTCTAAATTCTCAAAAAAAATGAGCAGAATTGATAGAATTATTTTTTTTGCAAATGCTTTAACGAGAATTAGAGCATGTAATGATAAAGGAAAAGTTGATTTTAATTTTAAAGGCAGAATTAACGAAATACCCAAAAAATTGAATGCTTGGTTTAATTTTGAAAATAGTATTATTAGTGGGAACTCTCAGCTAATTTTTGGACATTGGGCAGCTATAAAGGGAGAAACCAAAAAAAAAGATATTTTTGGATTGGACACAGGATGTGTTTGGGGAGATAAACTAACAATAATGAGGCTCGAAGATAATAAACGGTTTCAAATAAATAGAATTAAAAAATGAAATATTATTTAGTTGGAGGAGCTGTAAGAGACAAACTGCTTAATCTACCCTTTTCAGAGAAAGACTATGTTGTAGTTGGAGAAACTAACGAGTCAATGTTAAAAAAAGGGTTTATTTCCGTCGGCAAAAAATTTCCCGTCTATTTGCATCCTAAAACAAAAGAAGAATATGCTCTTGCAAGAAAAGAGAAGAAAGTATCATCTGGTCACAAAGGTTTCATTTTTGAAACTAATAATTCTGTAAGTTTGGAAGAAGATTTATACAGAAGAGATCTAACAATTAACGCTATTGCTCAAGATGAGAATGGCATCTTAGTCGATCCCTTTGAGGGCCAAAAAGACCTGAAAAATAAACTACTTAAACACGTGTCGCCAGCATTTTCTGAAGATCCTTTGAGGGTTTTTAGAGTGGCCAGGTTTGCAACAAAATTTTTTCCTCTCGGTTTTAAAATAGATGATTCAACAATAAATTTAATGAAAGACATACCAAAATCAGAGATTGAAGACTTATCTTTTGAAAGAATATGGCAAGAGACAGAAAAAATATTGGCTATGAGTCATTCGCATATTTTTTTTGAAGTATTAGAAAAAGTAAATGCATTATTTGTTTTTCCAGAAATCAAAAAAAATATTTTAAAATCTATCGATTTTTTAAAAAAATTAAGCAACAAGAATTATTCCAAAGAAGAAAAATGGGCTGCTATAAACTTAGAGAATTTAAATCAAAAGAAACTTCCAATACCAAAAAAATTTGAAAGATTTGAAAATTATTCTAGGAATTTTAGATTCATGTTGGATAAAGAAACTTCTGCAAAGTCTTTACTAGAGGCATTAATGAAAATAAATGCATTCAGAAATCAAAATTTGTCCTTGCAAGTTATTAACTTTTTACAAAAAAATAAAAAGTTAAATTCATCTCTGCTTTCGCTCAATTTGGACTGGAATATTTTACTTTCAGAACTAAATTCAATTTCGCTCAGCGAAAGGTCGTCTGATAATGGAGAACTTGCAAAAAAAGAAATCTATAATGCTCGAATTAATATTATTAGAAATTATCTAAATGAATAAAACAATTTTAATAACTGGAGGAGCTATAAGAATTGGAAAAGCAATTTGTAAAAAATTTCACAAAGCGGGTTTCAATATTCTTTGCCATTACAACTCTTCTAAAAAATATGCCGATGAATTATTCGAGGAGCTCAATAGCGTTAGGAAAGATTCTTGTTCGATAATTCAATTTGATTTAAATGATATTGATAAATATCCAGTTTTTATAGAAAAAGTAAAAGAGCTTTCTGAATCAGTTGATGTTTTAGTTAATAATGCATCTGCCTTTTATGCTTCTCCTCTCGATAATTATCAAGAAAGTGACTGGGAAGACCTGCATAACTCAAACCTTAGAGGTCCTTTCTTAATCTCATCTCTTCTTAGAAAAAACATTAAAAGTGCAAGAGGCTGCATAATAAATATTACAGATGCAATGGTAATAAGAGGCATGAAGAATTACTCAATTTACTCTTCGGCAAAAGGTGGTCTAGAAACTCTCACCAAGTCTTTAGCAAGAGATTTAGCACCAGATGTAACTGTGAATGGAGTAGCTCCAGGAGCTATTCTTCTTCCTTCTGACGGCTCATCAGATGAAGAT
>LULJ01002084.1_pt1 | contig 11836 bp, 19 predicted proteins | sample 728171 | NCBI WGS metagenome assembly LULJ01 (sample SAMN03860292, study PRJNA289734) | marine metagenome | biome: seawater column; feature: ocean; material: water; isolation source: Red Sea water column Station 169 - depth 25m | place: Saudi Arabia: Red Sea | collected 2011-10-15 | depth 25 m
CCGTTCCACCGGTCGCTCGATCGGTAGTGGGAGGATCTCGGACGGTGGCGCGGGTGTGTCGCTCAGGACGGGCGCCGTCGACGCGGCGCTCTCGCTGACCGGATAGGGCGCGGTCGACGTCAGGCCGACCTCGTCCGTCAGATTGACCGTCATCCGCTCGATCGGCTGCACGCTCTCACGCTTCGTCGGCTGAAGCAGGAGCACGATCAGCAGCAGGACATGCAGTGCGATGGCCACGAACAGGCCGACGCGCTCTTCCCCTACAAGACCCGTTCTCTCCATCATCACGCGGCTATGGCGCGTCCGATGAACGACCGGTGACCAGCGAGATGCGGTTAAGCCCCGCGCGGTTCAGTTCGCCCATGATCGCCATAACGCGGCCGTAATCGAGCGCACGATCGGCGCGCAGCACGACATCGGGACCGTCTGCGCTCTGGTCAATTCCTTCGAGCGCCTCGGCGAAGCCGCCGGCAGGCACGGGCGTATCGTCGATAAAGGCGTTGCCCTCAGCATCCAGGCTGATCGTGATCGACTGCGCCTCGTTATCCATGGCGTTGGCGCGGCTGTCGGGAAGGTCGAGCGGGACGCCCGAATTCAGCAGCGGCGCGGTCACCATGAAGATGATCAGCAGCACCAGCATCACGTCGACGAAGGGCGTGACGTTGATCTCCGCCATGGGCGCGCGCCGCGAGCCGCCGCGCCGCCTCCGGCTGGAGGACGAGCCGAGCGACATCGCCATTAATTAAGCTCCAGTTGGCGGCTGAAGCTGGAGTGCAGGCGGTCGGAAAAGCGCGTCAGCCGCGCTTCGTAGCGATTCACCGAATGGCTGAAGCGGTTATAGGCGATAACCGCCGGGATGGCGGCGAAGAGCCCGATCGCGGTGGCGAAGAGCGCTTCGGAAATACCCGGCGCCACCACGGCCAGCGAGGAGTTTTCCTGCGCGCCGATCTGGAAGAAGCTGTTCATGATGCCCCAGACCGTCCCGAACAGCCCCACGAAGGGCGCGACCGATCCGACCGTGGCGAGGAAGTTCAGCCGGTCCGCCAGAATATCCGCCTCGTTCGCGACCTGGCTTTCCATCGCCGAAGCGAGCCGCTGCCGCACCCCGTCGCGATCCTTAACCCCGTCGCGTGTCGAACGGCGCCATTCGGCGACGCCCGCATTGGCGACGCGGGCGGGCGGAAGATCCTTGCGCCCGCGTTCGGACATGAAGCGGTCGAAATTCTCCGCCTGCCAGAAATCCTCCTCGTAGGATTTGGTCTGACCATTCAGCCGCCCCATCCTGAGGCCGAAGCCGACGATGATCATCCACACCCAGATGCTGGCGAGCAGCAGCCCGGCCATAACGAGCTGGACGACGATATCGGCGTCAAGAAACAGTTCCACCGGATCGAGCCGGGTCGGCCCTGCGGCAGCAAGGAGGGAAATAGTGGTCATTTACGGTCCTGAGTTTTCCATAAAACGGGCAAAGGCGTCGCGCCATTCTTCGGGCTGGCGGCGCGGGCGGCCATCGGGCGCGACGAAGCCGACCCGCAATTCCGCTTCCGCCAGCACTTCGTCGCCGCGGCGGGCAGTCTGGTGCATCCGGCAACTCGCCGCGCGCATTTCGGTGCAGCGCGTTTCGATCATGACGTCATCGTCGAGCTTAGCGGGGCGCAGATATTTCAGACGCACTTCGGAAACGGCGTAGGCCCCCACCCCCGCCTCGATCGCGGCGCGCTGGTCGATATCGAGGCGCCGCAACAGGTCCGACCGAGCCCGTTCGAACCAGCGCAGGTAATTGGCATGGTAGGTGATGCCCGAAAGGTCCGTATCCTCGTAATAGACGCGCACCGCATAGAAATGCGACGCGCCGTCTATCGTGCCATCGGGAAAGGAAGGTCGAGCCATTGCGGCGCGTTAGCCGAGACCGGACTCCCCCGGCAATCGAAACCGACGAAGCGTTGGTGCGGGACGACGGGCTCCCGAAACGAAGGGCCTAGCGCCGTGCGATCATCGGCCCCAGCGGTTCGCCGCCGAACAGGTGGACGTGGAGATGCGGCACTTCCTGCCCGCCATGCGCTCCGATATTCGCAAGCAGGCGATAGCCCGGCTCGACCAGCCCCTTCTGCCGCGCCACCGTGCCCACGGCGCGGACGAAACCCGCGATCTCTTCATCCGAAGCGCGGGCCGAGAAATCGTCCCAGCTGACATAGCGCCCCTTGGGCACGACCAGCGTGTGGATTTCGGCCTGCGCGTTGATATCCTCGAAGGCGTAGGCCCAATCGTCCTCATAGGCCTTGGTCGAAGGGATCTCGCCGCGCAGGATCTTGGCGAAGACATTGTCGTCGTCATAGGGCTGGGTCGCATCGATCGGCATCAACGGCTCCTGTTCGCTTTTTCCTCGAGCCCGGAAACGCCTTCGCGGCGATCGAGTTCGGCCATCACCTCGGTCAAGGTCACGTTCTTTTCCGCCAGCATGACCAGCAGATGGAACAGCACGTCGGCCGCTTCACCGACCAGTTCCTCGCGGTCTTGCGCCAACGCGGCGACGACCGCCTCGACCGCTTCCTCGCCGAATTTGCGCGCGATCACCGGCAGGCCGCGCGCCGCGAGGCTGGCGACATAGCTGGTGTCGGGGTCCGCCCGGCGGCGGTCGGCGATCGTGGCTTCTAGGCGAGCGAGAGTTTCCATGGCCGCGCATCCATGCGGCGCGACGGTTTCGAAATCAACATCGCGCGCGGATGTCGCCTCAATCCTCGCTCGGCGTGCCCGAACGGATACCGATCAGGCGCCCGGCCACCAAGGCGCCGGACGCAGTCAGGATCACGGCAAGTGCGCTCGGCTCGCCGACGGCTTGCGACATAGCATGCACCAACGGCAAGTCCGCGACCTGGGAAGCGAGAGCGGCAAGGTGATTCGTCATGGGTGGCCTTTAATTCACGACATCGGGCGCAAGCGGCATCGCGCACGCGCTGTCTCCAGGCGAGACGGCTTCGACAGGCTAATTGCAGTTTCTAGACGCGCACCGGCAGGCCCGCTGCGCGCAGCGCGTCGTGCGCCTCGGCAATCGAATGCTGGCCGAAATGGAAAATCGAGGCGGCGAGCACGGCGCTCGCATGGCCCTCGGTCACGCCTTCGACGAGATGATCGAGCGTGCCGACGCCGCCGCTGGCGATCACCGGGACGCGCACGGCATCGGCGATGGTGCGCGTCAGAGCGAGGTCGTAGCCCGCTTTCGTCCCATCTCCGTCCATGGAGGTCACCAGCAATTCGCCCGCGCCCAGTTCGGCGAGCCGGACGGCGTGTTCGACCGCATCGATCCCGGTCGCGCGGCGCCCGCCATGCATCCACGCTCGCCACGACGCACTGGCTGCCGAAACGCTGGGCGATTTCGGCGACCAGTTCGGGCCGTTCGACCGCCGCGCTGTTGACAGCGACCTTGTCCGCGCCTGCCAGCAGCAGCGCGCGCGCATCCTCGGCGCTGCGCACGCCGCCACCCACGGTCAGCGGCATGAAGCAGACCGCGGCAGTGCGCCGGACGATGTCGAGCAGCGTCCCGCGCCCTTCGTGGCTGGCGGAGATATCGAGGAAGCACAATTCGTCGGCGCCCGCCGCATCGTAGGCCTGCGCCTGCTCGACCGGGTCGCCCGCGTCCTTCAAGTCGACGAAATTGACGCCCTTGACCACGCGGCCATTCGCCACGTCGAGACAGGGGATCACGCGGACGCGGACGGTCATTTTCGCGCCATCGCCAGTGCCGCCGCCAGATCCAGCCGCCCGTCATACAGCGCCCGCCCGGTGATTACGCCCTCGATCCCCTCGTGAGCGTGCAACGACAGGACATGGATATCGTCCAGCCCCTTCACTCCGCCGCTTGCGATCACCGGCATATCGGTGCGGCGCGCAAGGTCGAGCGTGGCGTCGATATTGCAGCCCTTCAGCAGCCCGTCGCGCCCGATATCGGTGAACAGGAGCGAGGCGACGCCCGCATCCTCGAACCGGCGGGCCATGTCATGGACGGGCACGTCGGACACTTCCGCCCAGCCCTCGGTCGCCACCATCCCGTCGCGCGCATCCACTGCGACGACGATGCCGTTCTCCCATTCCTTTGCCATGTCCTTGACGAATTGCGGGTCTTTCAGGGCCGCCGATCCGATCACCAGTCGCGATACGCCAAGCGCGAACCAGCCCTCGACATCGGCGGGTTTGCGAATGCCTCCGCCCAATTGGACATGGCCGGGAAACGCCTCGACGATCCGCTCCACCGCCGCGCGATTGCGGCTCTCGCCCGCGAAGGCTCCGTCGAGATCGACCACGTGCAGGTGCTCGGCCCCCGCCTCGGCGAACAGCAGCGCCTGCGCGGCGGGATCGTCGCCATAGACGGTCGCGCGATCCATATCGCCTTCGGCGAGGCGTACCACCTGGCCGTTCTTCAAATCGATGGCAGGAAAGACGATCATCGGGTCAGGGCCGCCATGCGAGAAACCTTTCGAGCAATGCCAGCCCGTAGGCTTGGCTCTTTTCGGGATGGAACTGGACGCCGAGCAGATTGTCCCGCCCGACCGCCGCAACGAGACCGCCACCATGATCGGTCATGGCGATCACGTCGCGCCCGTTATCTACGTGGAAATGGTAGGAATGGAGGAAATAGGCCTCGCCCATCTCGATCACCGGATCGCTTTGGGCATGCGGGGTCAGCGCAACGTCGTTCCACCCCATATGCGGCACCTTTACGCTCGCATCGATCGGTTTGATCGCGCGCACTTCGCCCGCGATCCAGTCGAGGCCGGGCGTGGTCCCGTGTTCGAGTCCGCGCGTCGCGAGCAATTGCATGCCGACGCAGATGCCGAGAAAGGGCGCGCCGCCGACGCGAACCCGTTCGGTCATCGCCTCGACAGCGCCAGTCTGCGCCCGCAAGCCTTCGGCGCAGGCACGGAACGAGCCGACGCCGGGCAGCACGATCCGGTCGGCGCTGCGCAACACGTCCGGATCGGCGGTGACGGCCACCTCCGCCCCGACCTTGCGCAGAGCATTCTCGACCGAATGAAGATTGCCCGCGCCGTAATCGACGAGCGCGACGCTTTCAGCCATTTTTCGTCTCCGCACGCCAATCCGGGCGCGCGAAATCCTCGCGCCTTGCGGCGCTGCGGGCGGCCCTGCAGGTGGCCTTCGGCCAGCTGCGTCTTAGACTGCGCTTCCGGCCTTGCGGCTGCTGCGCAGCCGATGTCTGGAAATTACCCACCGAGCTGGCCTTTCGTGCTCGGGATCGCGCCGCCCTTGCGCGGATCGATCTCGACCGCCTGGCGCATGGCGCGTGCGAAGCCCTTGTACATCGCTTCGCAGATATGGTGATTGTTGCTGCCGTAGATCAACTCGCAATGCAGCGTGATGCCTGCCGTCTGCGCGACCGAGTGGAACCAGTGTTCGATCAGCTCGGTATCCCACTCGCCCAGTTTGGTCTGGGTGAAACCGGCTTTCCAGACCAGCCACGGACGGCCCGAAATATCGAGCGCCACGCGCGCCAGCGTCTCGTCCATGGGCGAATAGGCCGTGCCGTACCGCGCGATCCCACCCTTGTCGCCCAGTGCCTGACTGAGCGCCTGGCCCAGCGCCAGCGCGCTGTCCTCGGTCGTATGGTGCTGGTCGACATGGAGATCGCCATCCACTTTCAACGTCACGTCGATCAGCGAATGGCGGCTGAACTGTTCGACCATATGGTCGAGAAAGCCGATTCCCGTCGCGATGTCGTAACTGCCCGTCCCGTCGAGATCGACCTCGACGAGGATTTTCGTTTCCGCGGTATTCCGCTCTATCCGGCCGGTGCGCATGGGGCGCGCTATAGAAGCTGTGCACGGCTTCGCAAGCATTCCGGCTTGACCGGCGCGCGAGGCCGCTCCACCTAGCGGGCCATGAGCGACGAAACGCCCGACAGCCTGATCCCCTATGACGCCATCGTGCAGGAAGCCCTGCGCGCCGTGGTCGGCCGCGTCCTCGGCGAAATCGTCGCCGGGGGCAGCGAATTGCCCGGGGCCCACCACTTCTACATCACGTTCAAGACGCATGCTGCGGGTGTCAGCGTTCCGCCGTCCCTGCGCGAACGTTTCCCCGACGAGATGACGATCGTGCTCCAGAACAAGTTCTGGGATCTGAAGGTGGAAGAGGACCATTTCAGCGTGGGCCTCAGCTTCAACCAGATTCCCGCCGAACTGGTGATTCCCTATGCCGCGATCACCCAATTTGTGGATCCGGCAGTCGATTTCGGCCTGCAGTTCCAGGCGACGGTCGAGGATATGGACCCGACCGAGACCGAAGATCCGGAAAACGATGGCGCGGAACAGGGCGATGCGCCGCTCGTTGAGAAGAGCGAAGACGGATCGAACGTCGTCACGGTCGATTTCGGTCGCAAGAAATAGGCGCAGCATCGCTGCGCCGGACAGGGGCAGTATCATGGTAAAACACGTCAGCACTTACGGCGCGAAGGCAATCGCGAAGGCGCGAACGAAAACGCCGGGCCGGACCGACGGCATGCCCGGCCCTACCGACAATCCCGCAACCAATCTCATGATGGCCGACGTGGTGATCCGCGCCGGTTCCTATGTCGCCCGCCGCGCGATCGAAAAAGGCATATTGCGAGGCCGCTACGGCAAGGATGTCGCGAAGGATATCGTGCAGAGCAAGACGCTGGGCCAGTCGCTCGTCAGCTTCGGCCTCGCCAAGCTCGCGACGAAGAACCTGCCCGGCGCCGTCATCGTAGGCGGCGGCGCGCTGGTCAAAACCCTTTACGATCGCCGCAAGAGCCGTGGCGGACAACGCCGCGAGGGCGATCGCGAACTGATCGAACAGGCCCGCGGCGAGGACTGATAGCCGGCAGGCGTGTCACCCGATCGATAGGCTGCGGACTTGATTCGCAGCCGCGGGCCGTCCCATAGGCCCGCATGGCCGAATCTTCTCCCACCCCGTCGTCCGACGCCGACACCAATCTCCATCGCCGTGGTTTGATGTTCATCCTGTCCTCCCCCAGCGGGGCGGGCAAGACGACGATCAGCCGCATGCTGCTCGACGCGGATGAGGAAATCCGCCTCTCGGTCAGCGTGACGACCCGCCATCCGCGCCCCGGCGAGATCGAGGGCGTTCACTAGCACTTCGTCAGCGATGCCGAATTCGACGCGATGATCGAAGAGGACGATTTCTACGAATGGGCCCCCGTCTTCGGCAACCGCTACGGCACGCCCAAGGGCAGGATCCGCAACGCGTTGAAGGACGGGCAGGATTTCCTGTTCGACATCGACTGGCAGGGCACCCAGCAGCTTTATCAGAAAGACCAGCAGGATGTGGTGCGCGTCTTCATCCTTCCCCCCAGCATCGCCGAACTGCGCCGCAGGCTGGAAGGCCGCGCGACGGACGATGCCGATACCGAGCGGATGAAGCGCCAGCGGCAGACCGGCCTCATCCCCTTCGTGCGCGAATTGATGAGCTGATCCGGTGGCGGAGGGGGTCCAGGATCTGACCGAGCGCGAAAGGGAGGTGTTGCGCCTCCTGCTCGCAGGCCACACTGCGAAGTCCGCCGCGTCCGAGCTCGATCTGTCGGTCCACACGATCAACGATTACCTGCGCGAAGCCCGCAAGAAATTAGGGGTGTCGAGCAGCCGGGAGGCCGCACGAATCTTGGGGGATAAGGAGAGCGCCGCCCCCCAAAAGAGCGCACCCGAACAAACCGGGATGGGCGAGACCGCACCGCTCGGCGATCATGCGAAGCCATCAGCAACCCCGGGACCGCGATCCTATCGCCCCTGGATCATAGGAGCTTTCGCAATGCTAGCCGCCCTTATCGCCGCAACTCTCGCTTTCACCGCCAGCACCCCGTCCGATCCCATCGCACCCGGTCAGGTCGCTTCCGAAAAGGGGGAAGAGACGATGGAAAACGTCGTTCAGGAAAACGCCGTCGCGACCGAAGCCGCCCGCAATTGGGTGCGCCTGATCGATGCGGGCGAATATACCGAAAGCTGGTCGGAAGCGGGATCGATGTTCAAACAGGCGGTAACCGCCGACAGCTGGGCGGCGCAGGTCGCACCGATCCGCGAACCGCTGGGATCGCTCGTCAGCCGAACGGAGAAATCGATCGAAGCCCGTAGCGACCTGCCCGGCGCGCCGGCTGGCGATTATCGCATGATTTCCTTCGACACTGCCTATTCCGCCTCGCCCGAGCGCGTCGAGACTGTGGTGATGCACAAGGAAAACGGTCGCTGGAGCGTGGTGGGCTATTTCATCCGCTGAGGCTTTCCTCCGATAAGAAAATGCGGGCCGCGGACATTCCGTCTGCGGCCCGCAGTCCTTTGAGTTCGCCTGCCCTGGAAATTCGGCCCCGCCTCGTGGCAAGTGCCCAGCGGATTAAAACTTGGTAGGAACCCCCTTGGTCCGGCCCGATGCGCCCATCCCGTTTGCGCGTGTCGCGATTCGAACCTAGGCTTGCGCCGATGATCGACGCAGCCACAGCCTCTGTCTTCGAAACGCTCACTGCGAAGCAACGCCAAGCCATGGCGCTTGCTGCCGATGGCCTCACGTCCAAGGAAATCGCCCGCGAACTCGATATCTCGCCGCATTCGGTCGACAAACGCATCGATGCGGTGCGAGGCCGGCTCGACGCCCGGCCGCGCAGCCAGATCGTGCGCGACTACCGCGCATGGAGCGATCGGACCGGTGAACCGATCACCGGTGATCGATCCCCCCTCACCCACCCCGCTCCCGACACGGCATCACTGGAACCGCAGCCGGAGGGCGAAACGCTCCCGTTCGACGACGCTCTCATCTTCGAGCGGTCTTCCGAATGGGATCGCCAGACCGGATGGCTGCACCGGGGTGTCAAACCTTCCGATCTGGGTGTTGGCGGACGTTTACTGTTCGTCGTGGCCGGAGCGTTCCTGGTGGCGGCGGCTTTCGTGCTGGTCGCTGCTTCGGGCAATGTTCTGATCGATCTGCTCAGTTAGGCTGGCCTGCTCCCCGGCGCTTCAACCGCCTGTGGGAGACCCAGCATGCTCGATAGCCATTCCGCCACCGCACGCCTCGTGCGCCAGATGAAATCGACCGAAAGCGCCGTTTCGAACGCGCTGATCGAAGCGCTCGGCCTGATGCACACCGCCGCCATCGCGCAGCGCGATGTGGCCGCACCCGTCGCCAAGACGCAGGCCGCGATGCAGCGGATGAGCAAGATGGTCGAAGGCCTCGTGTCCGCCCAGGGCGATACGCTGCGCGTCCACGGACAGCTGCGTGACGTGTCGCGTGTGGTGAACGCACCCGACGAACCGACTTGCCCCGACCAGGAAATCTTTACGACCGCGAGCGCGTCGCAAGTCGCCTGATTGCTTTCGGCGGCGGGATCATCCAGCGTTCCGGGATGGTACGATTTGCTATCCAAGTGACCATTGTGTTCCTCGTCGTCTTTTTTGCCCTGAAAAAGGGAGGGAGACCTGAGCGCCATGTTGCGATCGTACTTTTTGGAATGTTGGCCGCCGTCATCGGCCAAGCGCTCATCCGAGGGCACTGGACTCAATATGACGATATTCCGTGGTTCCGCGTTGCGATCGATGTCGTGGCTTTCGCAATCGTTCTTGCGATCGCTCTTCGCGCCGATCGATGGTGGCCGCTATGGGTAGGGTCCGTTCTGCTCCTTTCCGTTCTCGCCCATCTGCTGCGGATCGTCCACGCGGAGATACCGCCTCTCGTTTACGCAATTATGGAGCGGTGGCCCTTTATGATCGCGACGGTTATTACGGGTCTGGGAACGTACTTGCACGCCCGCAGGGAACGGATCGCCTCGCGGAACTGATCTTTCGGCTTCGGGGCAAGCATCCCGATCCCGCTTCCGCTGCGCGCAAGCTGCTTGCTCCCTACGGATCGGTGACCGCTCTGCGGCCCGATCCGGACCAAACCCCGAACGGTGGCGGCGTGACGGCGGGTGGCTGGGCCGCAGCGACGGTTCGCGCCCGCACTCTCCTTCGCCGCAGTCGCAAGCAGGCACCTACTTCGCGGAGACGACCTATGACCGGGATTTCTATACCCGATGGGCTGCTGCTGGCCATGCGCGACATGCACACCGAACGGATGGTCGCCATCTTCGCCGATACCCACGGTCGCATGCTGGCGCACGAATTGGTGGCGGAAGGGGATCACACCGGTCTGCGCCTGTCGCTGCGGCAGATTTTCACCAAGGCGCTATCCCGCGATGCGCGGCGGATGGTGCTGGCGCACAACCATCCGTCCGGCTCGGCCGAGCCGAGCGACAGCGATATCGCCAGCACCAGACGGTTGAACCAGTTCGCCGCCAGCCTGGGGATCGCGCTGGAGGATCATCTGATCATCGGCAAGGACGCCATCACCAGCATGCGGGCGCGCAAGTTTATCGTTTGAATGAAACGGGCCGGGATCGTCCCGGCCCGTTGCAGTTCTCGATCAGCGTCCGGCAGCCGGATCCGCGAAATGGGTCGGCAGATGGGCGTTGACGATGCCGCCATCCACGGTGACCGTTTCGCCGATCGTGTAGTCGCCCGCCCGGCTGGCGAGGTAGACCGCGGTGCCGCCCATATCGAACTTGTCGCCCACGCGCTTGTTCGGAATGCGCTTGGCGCTTTCCTCTTCCATGTCGCGCGCGACCTTGTTCATGTTCGACGGGAAGGCGCCGGGAGCAAGGCTGGTCACGTAGATGTGATCGTCCACCAGACGCGCGGCCATGCGCCGGGTCAGATGGATCAGCGCGGCCTTCGAAGCCTGGTAGCTGTAGGTTTCCCACGGATTGACGCGCTGCCCATCGACCGAGGTGATGTTGATGACCTTGGCTGGCCGATCCGCGCTGGCGGCGGCGGTGAGGAGCGTGTGAAGCTTCTGGGTCAGGAAGAACGGCGTCTTGACGTTCAGGTCCATCACCTTGTCCCAGCCCGCTTCGGGGAAATCGGTATAGTCCGCACCCCAGGCGGCCCCGGCATTGTTGACGAGGATATCGAGCTTGTCTTCCTTGCCGGACAGCTCGGAAACCAGTTCCTCAATGCCTTCCATGGTCGAGATGTCGCCCTGGATCGGGACGACCCGGTCGCCCAGTTCCTCGGCCGTTTCATGCAATTCGCCGCCCTTGCGCGCGGTGATGTAGACGCGGTCGATACCGGCGGCGAGGAAGCCTTCGACGATCATGCGGCCGATCCCGCGGCTCCCGCCGGTCACGAGCGCGACGCGCCCCTTGAGGCTGAATAGGTCTTCGAGGGTCATGTCTTGTCTCCTTGCCCCGTCGGGCGGGGCCTGTCTCTTAGTATCCGCTCAGTTCCGCCACGCGGTTGGCGTGGTAATACTGGTCGCCGAGGAACTCCTGCAGCGCGCGGTCGCGCTTCATATAGAGGCCGATATCGTATTCGTCGGTCATGCCGATGCCGCCATGCATCTGCACGCCTTCGCGCACGGCAAGGCCCGCCGCCTTGGCGACCTTGGCCTTGGCGACGCTGGCCATCAGCTCGGTCATCCGGCGCGAGAGCTCGGCGTCGTCGCCGCCGCTGCCGTAGAACGCGTGCACGTCGTGCATGCCGGCGGTGGGGAAGAGCTCCTCCACGATCGCGTCGACGTGCGGCGGGTCGGGGTGGCTTCCGGGCAGTGGTGCGAGGCAGCGGTGCTGGAGGTACGCCGACGTCGCCTGGGTCCGGATCGCGATCGGCGTGTGCTCGACCAGCCAGCGGTGCAGCCAGGTCTCCTCGTCGAGCTCGGCGGGCCGTCTCAGCACGGCGGTGTTGGCCAGCACGTCGGCGCGGGTGCCGTCGTAGGTCTCGGCGGGGTCGACGCGGCGGCGCTCCTCGACCAGCCAGCCGGCCGTCGCGGCGCC
>LULJ01000636.1_pt1 | contig 11829 bp, 8 predicted proteins | sample 728171 | NCBI WGS metagenome assembly LULJ01 (sample SAMN03860292, study PRJNA289734) | marine metagenome | biome: seawater column; feature: ocean; material: water; isolation source: Red Sea water column Station 169 - depth 25m | place: Saudi Arabia: Red Sea | collected 2011-10-15 | depth 25 m
TTTAATCCTAGTACTAATTCCTTTATTAAAACTTTTTTCTCGTAATTAAATAAGCTTTTAGTTTTATTTATCTTAATAATTTTTAAATTATTCTTTCTCATATTATTGAATTCTTGAGGAAATATATTCTTTAATTAATGGGTGATAATGCATAAAGCAATCTGCTTTAATGATAATATGACCTTCCTCTAATGGTGCTTGCCAATCTGATCCAGCTAAATTACATTTTTTTCCGTTTATTTTTTTATTTTCAGAAATTACAATTCTCTGAAAGTTAGGAACATTATCCATCCAGTCAGATGTTAATCCCTCATAATGATCCATTGGATGAGTGAAAATTAAAATTGGTGCATTTCCCTTTTTAATTATATCAATCTGATCTTGCCTCCACTGAGCCATACCAGGATGCTTTTTATGAAATTTTTCCATAGCTTTTTCATAGCCAACTTTTTTTACTTTATATCTTTTTGATAAATTCCAAAAACATGCAGGCAGTAGTGATATGCCTCCACCCACTTCGTTCATATATTTTGCTGTAAATCTTAATGTTGTCCATCCACCACAAGAGTGACCAGATATAAAAATTTGTTTTTTTGGTACACCCAAGTTTACAAATTTTTTAACAACTTCCAAGTTGCCTTCAACTCTTCGATCCATTTTTGAGGTTCCTGGATAAGGTCCTTCCCATTTTTTCATCCACATTCCTCTTTTTCCCAATTCAGCACCCAAATCACCCTCAAGTTGGCCCTGACAATGAATATAAATCATAATTTCTTTATCATTAATTTTTTGTCCTGCTAATTGAGTCCAATTCCTAAGCTCTCGAATCCAAAAACAATCTTTTGATTTAACATCATTTACACTAGAACCATGATTGTAAATTATTATTATTTTATCTTTAGGACTCTTTACTTCAAATTTTTCTTCAATTTTAATTTTATCTTTCCATTTATTTGTTGGTATTATAAAACCATCTTTTTTTATACTTTCCTTTGATGCATAAAGATTAGTGCATAATAACAAACTAACTAAAACTATACCTAAATATTTTTTCATTCTTTTCCTCCCATTATATCTGGTGTTTGCCAGTTTAAACTTTGACCACTATCAATAGAAATAACTTGTCCTGTAATAGATCTATTTTTTATAAAAAAGTCAACAGCACTACATATTTGTTCTACATCTACTTTTCTTTTAAGGGGTGTTGCCATGTATTGCTTTTTAAAATGTTTTTCAGATTGTCTTTTATTTTTTAAAGTTGGGCCTGGTGCAATACCATTTACTCTAATATTTGGTGCAAGACTCATAGCACTTGTTTTGGTAAGTGTATAAAGTCCTGTCTTACTTATAGTATAGGAGAAAAAAAATGGAGTTAGCTTAAAAACTCTTTGATCAATAATATTAATTATATTGTTATTTTTACCTTTTATATTTCTTGCAAACGCTTTTGACAAAAGTGCGGGTGTTCTTAAATTAGTTCTTAGATGTTTTCCCCAACTATCAGTGGTAAAATTTTCAATTTTATCATTTTCGAATAGTGAAGCATTGTTAATCAAGCAATCAAAGAATTTTAATTTAGATTTAGCAAATTTTATTATTTTATTAACGTCATTTTCTTTACTTAGATCGCCTCTTACCAAAAAAACTTTTGAACCCTTTTTTTGTAATACTTTTTTAAGGTTTTCCGCCTTTGATTTTGATTTGTTGTAATGAATTAAAATTTCTATCCCTTTACCAGATAATTTTTTTGCAATGGCTGCCCCAATTCTTGTGGCTCCTCCAGTGATTATGATCTTACGTGCTTCCATTTTTTATCTCTTTTTTTAGTAACTTTTGTACCTGGCATTCCCATAGTTGATCTACCTTTTGGATATAGCTTATTTTTAACATCGTACTGTCTAATCTTAGGATTTAAAGTTATTTCAAGTTCAGTGCTCTCAAGTTTCCTTATTTCATCCCTAATTTTAGCCGCTTCCTCAAATTCTAAATTCGATGCTGCATCCTTCATTTTTTTATCTAAAGCTTTAAGATGTTTTTTAAGATTTCCCCCAATATTTGATCCTTCACTTATTTTTACGTAATCTTTTTCATAGACACTTTCTAAAATATCACTGATTTCTTTTTTAACTGATTTTGCATCAATTTTATTTTTCTTATTATAATCAATTTGAATTTGCCTTCTTCTTTCTGTTTCTTTGATTGCTTTTTTAATACTTTTTGTTTCCTTATCTGCATATAAAATTACTTTACCTTCGACATTCCTTGCGGCTCTTCCTATAGTTTGAATTAGAGAGGTCTCTGATCTTAAAAAACCTTCCTTATCAGCATCTAAAATACCTACTAATGCACATTCAGGAATATCTAAACCTTCTCTCAATAAATTTATACCGACCAAAACATCAAATACACCCATTCTAAGATCTCGCATAATTTCTATTCTTTCCAGTGTGTCTATATCGGAATGCAGATATCTCACTTTTACTCCATTTTCGTGCAAATATTCTGTTAGGTCCTCTGCCATTTTTTTTGTAAGAGTTGTTACCAAAACTCTAAAATTATTTTCAATAACCTTTTTGCATTCATGCATTAAGTCATCGACTTGATTTTTAGCAGGCCTTATTTCTACTTCAGGATCTATTAATCCCGTGGGTCTTATCACTTGATCTATGAATTGACCTTTAGTTTGCTCTAGTTCCCATGGTCCTGGAGTTGCAGATACAAATACTGTTTGGGTTCTCATTAAATCCCATTCTTCAAATTTAAGTGGTCTATTATCCATGCATGATGGAAGTCTAAAACCATATTCAGCCAAAGTGCTTTTCCTTGATCTATCCCCCTTAAACATCCCATTTAGTTGAGGAACAGTAACATGAGACTCGTCAACAAAAACTAAAGTGTTATCTGGAAAATACTCAAAAAGTGTCGGCGGGGGTTCCCCAGGCCTTCTTCCAGATAAAAACCTTGAGTAGTTTTCAATTCCTGCGCAAGATCCGGTAGCCTCAATCATTTCAAGATCAAATTTTGTTCTTTCTTCCAACCTTTGTGCCTCAAGCAATTTATTTTCTGCTTTGTGTTTTTTTAAAGTAATTTCTAATTCTTTCCTGATATTTATAACCGCTTGTTCTATGGTTGGTTTTGGAGTTATGTAATGACTGTTTGCGTAAACTTTTACTAGATTTAGTTCTCTTACAGTATCTCCAGTTAAAGGATCAAATTCTTCTATTTGCTCTAGTTTATCTCCAAATAAACTTAATCTCCAAGCTCTATCCTCTAAATGTGAGGGAAAAATCTCTAAATTCTCACCTCTAGCTCTAAAAGTTCCTCTAAAGAAATTCTGATCATTTCTTTTATATTGTAAAGCAACTAAAGATTTTATGATTTGTTCTCTGTTGTATTCATAATTTTTTTGAAGTGTTAAAGTCATTTTACTATATGCCTCAACAGAACCAAGTCCGTATATACATGACACACTTGCAACAATTAAAACATCGTCTCTTTCCAACAACGATCTTGTTGCAGAGTGCCTCATTCTGTCTATTTGTTCATTAATGGATGCTTCTTTTTCAATGTATGTGTCTGATCTTGGAACATAGGCTTCTGGTGTGTAGTAATCATAATATGAAACAAAATATTCAACGGCATTATCAGGAAAAAAAGTTTTCATCTCTCCATAAAGTTGAGCTGCTAATGTTTTGTTTGGTGCGAGGATTAATGCAGGCCTATTGGTTTCCTCGATAACTTTTGCCATAGTAAAAGTTTTTCCTGAGCCAGTAACACCAAGCAATACCTGGTTAAATTCGTTTTTTTTTGCACCTTTAACTAATTTTTTAATCGCTTCAGGCTGATCTCCTGCAGGTTTAAATTCAGACTTAATTTTGAATTTTTTTCCACCTTCAAGTTTTCCACTTATTTCAGGATTTTTGCTCTGAATATCTGTAATTAAATCTTGATAAGTATTTTGCATATATTAAACAGCGTATTAAAATAATATAATATTTCAATGAGCATTATATCAGACAGTCTTAAAAGAATTAAACCATCACCCACGCTTGCAGTAACTCAAAAAGCTAGAGAATTGAAAGCAGCTGGCAAAGATGTAATTGCTCTTGGAGCGGGAGAACCCGATTTTGATACTCCAGATAACGTAAAGGATGCTGCTATTAAAGCAATAAAAGATGGTGACACAAAATATACTGCTGTTGATGGAACACCAGCATTAAAAAAAGCTATTTCAGAAAAGTTTAAGAGAGAAAATAATATAAACTACAATACTGATGAAATTACAGTAGGTGCTGGTGGTAAGCATGTAATCTATAATCTGATGATGGCAACATTAAATAAAGATGATGAGGTTATAATTCCAGCGCCCTATTGGGTGTCCTATCCTGATATAGTATTATTGGCTGGAGCAAATCCTGTTGTAATTGAATGCTCAGAGGATCAAGGATTTAAACTTACAGCTAAAGATTTAGAAAGCGCAATAACCAATAACACTAAGTGGTTAATTTTAAATTCACCTTCAAATCCAACAGGCGCTTGTTATTCAGAACAAGAGATAAAAAATTTAGCAATGGTTTTAAAAAGAAATCCTCACGTAAATATTTTAAGTGATGATATCTATGAACATGTAGTTTATGAAGATTTCAAATTTTTTACAATTGCACAGATACCTGAATTAAAAAACAAAGTTGTTACAATGAATGGTGTAAGCAAATCTTATGCGATGACAGGGTGGAGAATTGGATATGCCGGAGGTTCAAAAGAATTAATAAAAGCTGTTGCAAAAATTCAATCACAATCCACAACAAATCCATCTTCTATAAGTCAAGCAGCGGCAGTAGAAGCTTTGAATGGTAATCAAGATTTTATATCAATTAGATCTAAGGCTTTTCAAGAAAGAAGAGATTTTGTAGTGAATTCATTAAACGAAATTAATGGAATTAGCTGTATTAAACCTGATGGAGCATTTTATGTTTTCCCAAATTGCAAGGCTCTTTTAGGAAAAAAGGATAAATTAGGAAAAAAATTAGAAAATGATACTGATTTTGTTCAGTCTTTGTTGGAAAATAATAATGTAGCTGTTGTTCAAGGGTCAGCATTTGGTCTAGATGGTTTTTTTAGAATTTCTTATGCTACATCAATGAGCAATTTAGAAAAAGCAATGCAAAGACTGAAAGAATTTTGTGACAGTCTAGTTTAAATTATACTAATCCTAACCTTACAACTGATTTAGCATTTTCAGATATGCACCCTTTAGCTGGTTTGAATTTAAAGCCTAATATTTCTTCTGCATAAGATGTATCTGTCTGCATCATTATTCCAAGATCGGGTATCATTGTTTTGGCACTAGAGTCTATGTAGCTAATTAATTTAACCATTAAATTTGGCAATTCTTTTGTGGGAAGTTTTTTTTTGTACTCAGGCATTGCCTCAGCAATTAATTGAGATAATTCAACTAACCTCTTAACATCTTTTCCAACTATCAATCTTCTTCCCCCAACTTTGTTATTTCCTATACACGCGACATGTGCTTTTGCTATATCTTTAACATCAGAGATTAATACTGCAAATTTTGGTGCTCCTGGAAATTTTCCTTTCATAAATTGTCTTATGTATTCAATTGAGGTACCACCTTTTTTATCTAATGCGTCACCAAACACTCCTCCAGGATTAATTGTAGTTAATTTATTTTTTAACCCTTTGCTCTCCATCAATCTCCAAGCTGCTTTTTCAGCTTTTGTTTTTGATAAAAAATAGTCACTTACACCTTCAATCCAATTTTCATCGGACCAATCATTTTCTCCAAATGTGTAAGGGTTGGTTCTATTGGGTTTTCTAAACATTGCAACGATTGAGGAGGTTTTAATTATTTGTTCTACACCAGCATTTAATCCTGCATTTAAGACCCTCAAAGTTCCATCTACAGCAACAGGTAACAAGTTTTCTCTATTACTTGACACCTTCATTGGAAAAGGAGAGGCAACATGAAAAATATAACTACAACCTTTAGCTGCTTCATTCCACCCATCATCTTTTAAAAGGTCTAATTCAACAAATGATAATTTTTCAGTTGATGCATATTTGCTTATAGTTTGTTTAGTTTGATCAATTAAATTGTTATTTCTTATGGTTCCTAAAACTTCGTATCCTGCATTCAATAATTCTATAGCAGTGTGTTTTGCAATCCATCCACTGATACCAGTTAATAATACTTTATTAATCATTTATGCTACCTACATTTTTATCAGAAAATTTGTAATTTTTAATGAGATAAAAATTTCTCAGCCTCTAAAGCTGCCATACATCCCATTCCTGCAGCAGTAACTGCCTGTCTAAATGTTTTATCCTTTACATCTCCAGCCGCATAAACACCTGGAACATTTGTTGAAGTTGAGTCTGCTTTAGTTATTAAATAACCTTCATTGTCCATTTCTAATTGATCTTTAAATAATTCGGTTGCAGGATCGTGACCAATTGCAATAAATAGCCCATCAATCTTCAATTCTTTAATTTCATTCGATTTTACATTTTTTATTTTAAGACCAGTTACATTTTTTGGTTCTTGATCACCTAACACTTCCTCTACAACAGAATCCCAAATAATTTCAATTTTTTTGTTTTCCATTAATTTTTTCTGAAGCATTTTTTCTGCTCTTAAAGAGTCTCGTCTATGAATTAATTGAACCTTAGATGCAAATTTCGTTAAGAACATTGCTTCTTCTACTGCTGCATTGCCCCCACCAACAACTGCCACTGTTTTATCTTTGAAAAAAAATCCATCACATGTCGCACAAGCTGAAACACCAAAACCTCTGAAATTTTGTTCTGAGTCTAATTGTAACCATCTTGCTTGAGCGCCTGTTGATATAATTATAGAGTCAGCAGTATAAGTTTGTCCACTATCACCAACTGCTGCAAATGGTGTTTTTTTGAGATCAACAGATTTTATATGATCTTGAATCATCTCTGTCCCAACAGCTTCAGCTTGTCCACGCATTTGGTCCATCAACCAAGGGCCTTGAATTACATCTTTAAAACCTGGATAATTTTCAACATCAGTTGTAGTTGTTAATTGTCCACCTGGCTGAATTCCATGAACTAATATTGGGTTAAGCATTGCTCTTGCAGCATAAACTGCTGCAGTATATCCGGCAGGGCCAGATCCAATTATTAACACTTTTGTGTGTTTAGTTGGATTTTCACTCATATGAAAGCTATATAATAATAAATGTCGAAATTAAAAGGTTTATTGTTGACAGAAGGTATGCATGGAATGATAAGCCAGGTTGAAGGTTTGGCCAAAGCCCTAAATATTAATTTTACTCACCGAAAAGTTGAACTCAAAAGTTTTTGGAAATTTATTCCACCAAGTCTTACTCCAAAGTCAAATATTTCTTTTAAAGAATTTGAAATACCTGACTTTGATTTAATTATTTCCTGTGGAAGAAAAAGTGTAATTCCCTCAATTTATTTGAAGCAAAACTCAAGAAAACAAATTTATAACATTCACATCCAGGACCCTAAAATAAACTTTAAATTATTTGATTTTATTATTGCACCTGAGCATGATGAAATTAGTGGTTCAAACGTCATCTCTACAAAAGGAGCAATACACTATTTAAATAAATCCGAAATTGTATCTAATTCTGAATATCTTAAATCATTAATCAAAACAGACAAAAGAAAAATCTTTTCATTAATTTTAGGCGGTCCTACAAAATATTATGAATATTCAAAAGAAAATATTGAAAAAATATTTAATAAGTTGAGTAATTTGATTCAAAAAGAGGACTTCCAATTAGTGGTAATACCCTCTATGAGAACACCAAAAAACACAATACAGTTTGCTAAAGAATTTTTTGGTGAAAATCATACTGTAATAGAACAAGTAGATAAAAAAGCATATTTGTCAGCTTTAGCATTATCTGAATTTATTGTTGTTACATGCGATTCTAGCTCAATGATTTCCGAGGCAGCTCTGACTGGCAAGCCAATATATGTGGCCAATATTTTACCAAAAAGAAAAGATAAAAGATTTCAAAAATTTAGAAAATTATTTAAAGATTTAAACATTATTAAAAATTTAGATGATAATCATGAAAATTGGAGTTATGAAATATTAGATGAAACAAATAGAGTTGCTAAAATAATAAAAGAAAGTTTAAATATTTAATGTCATTTTTAAATTCTGTAATAAATAATTCAAAAAAGTTTGATGATCCATTTCAACATTGGGAATTAGATAAACCTTTAACAGATGAACAAATTAATGAGATAATTACAGCTGATATAGATGATCCCACTAAACACAGTTTAAATTATGATGGCACTAGAGCAATCGATGGTGGGGAAGGAATATTTAGAGAGGGAATTTCAAATGGAGGTAAGGCACTCAAATTCAGATGTTTTGTAACAAAAGAAAATTCACAACAATTTCCATTTTTAACAAAGTTGATAGAAGAGCTTAGATCAAAAGATACACATAAAATGATTTCAGATTTGATAAACAAAGATTTATCTAATTCTTACGTTAGAGTAGAAGTGATTTGTGATAGAAAAGGTTTTTGGCTAAAGCCTCATTGCGATATTAAAGAGAAACAAATGTCATGCTTATTGTTTGTTAACAAATTTAATGAAAGTGAAGATTTGGGCACAGATTTTTATGATGAAAAATTAAACAAAATAAAAACACTTCCATACAAAGATAATTATGGATATTTTTTTTCAAGTGGACCAAATACTTGGCATGGAATGGAAAAGAAAGAGATAGTAAAAGAGAGAAGGTGTTTACAAGTTAATTACGTAAGTTTCGAAACAGATTGGAAAGTCTTTTAGTTTGCTGACATCAACAATCTATATAACGAAGCAAAAATACCGTGACCTGATAGCTCTATCAGCAATATAATTGCACCAAAAAAAATTATTCTTTTGTTCACTTTAATAAAAGTACCATTATTAATAAAAACCAAAAAAAAGCGTAATAATAATATATATATTTTTTTGCAAACATTTTTGGCACACTTAATTGTTCATCTTTAATTTTTTTTTTTTTATTCTTTGGCATCTTGAAGAGATTTAACAGTTAATTTCTTTGTTTTAAGTGACCTAATCGCCTCAATAAAAGCATATGCTGTTGACATATTTGTACAGTAAGGAATTTTGTTTGCCAAAGTCCCTCTTCTTAATGCTCTTGCATCACTAATTCTATGTTCACTATTTCCACCACCAGTATTAATCACTAACGATATTTTATTTGAATTTAAAATATCAACTATATGTGGTTTGCCACTGCTAACCTTATTTATTTTTTTACACCTCATTCCATTTTGCTCTAGAACTTTTGCAGTTCCCTTTGTTGCAGAAAGCGTGAATCCAAGTTTTGTTAATCTTTGAGCTAAACCAACCACTTCCTGTTTGTGAAATTTATTGAATGGAAAAACTGCCTCTTTAACTGCAAATCTTTTATTTGTTTTATATTTTAATTTGTATCTAGAAAGCTTCTCACCAGCCATAACTCTAGAAGCAATTTTTGCTAAAGGAATTCCGTTTGCTTTAGATACAAAAGGTACCGTTCTGCTGGCTCTAGGATTTACCTCAATTACAAAAATCTCATCCTTTTTGATTGCGAATTGAATATTTAATAAACCCTTTACTTTCAAGGCCAATGCTAGCTTTCTAGTTTGAATTTTTATTTCTTTTAAAATATTTTCTTTAATTGAAACAGGCGGTAGACAACACGCAGAGTCCCCCGAATGTATACCTGCTTCCTCAATATGTTGCATAATACCAGCCACATAAACATCTTTGCCGTCTGAAATTGCATCCACATCAACTTCCATCGCATTATCGATAAATTTATCGATTAATATTGGATTTTGCTCTGAAGCTTTAAATGCCTCATTTATAAACTTTGTTAATTGGCTCTTATCATGAACAATTTCCATAGCTCTACCTCCCAAAACATAGGAAGGTCTTACTACTACTGGCAGTCCAATTTTTTCTGACAATTTAATTGCTTGATTAAAGTTGTATGCAATTCCACTTTCAGCTTGTTTTAGTTTAAGTTTTATCAGCAAATCTCTAAATCTGTCTCTATCTTCTGCAAGATCAATCGAGGAATATTGTGTTCCTAAAATAGGTAATTTGTTATCGTGCAAAAATTTAGCAAGTTTTATTGGGGTTTGCCCACCAAATTGAGCAATTACTCCCAACAAAGAACCTTTTGATTTCTCTTTTAAAATTATATTTTGTACATACTCCTCAACTAATGGTTCAAAATATAATCTATCACTCGTATCATAATCTGTAGATACTGTCTCTGGATTGCAATTTACCATTATTGTTTCAAATCCTGCTTCTTTAAGAGAAAAACTTGCCTGACAGCAGCAATAGTCAAATTCAATTCCTTGTCCTATTCTATTAGGACCACCACCTAAAATTATAATTTTCTTTTTACTTGATGGATCAGATTCACATTCTGTTTTAATCGAAAAATTCCTTTGGTACGTAGAATACATATATGGTGTAAAAGATTTAAATTCAGCTGCGCAAGTATCTACTTTTTTATAAACTGGAAATACTTTTAAAGCTGTTCTTTTAGATCTGATTATATTTTCTTTTATTTTTGTAAGGTTTGATAATTTTTTGTCAGAAAAACCAATTGATTTTATTCTATTAAACTCATCGTAAGATTTTGGAATACCCTTTTTTATTATATTTTTTTCTTCATCTATAATTTCTTTAATTTGATTGAGGAACCAAGGATCAACTTTTGATAGTTTGTAAATTTTATCTAAAGGTATTTTCTTTCTAAATGCGTCTGCTATTAAAAGTAATTTGTTTGGAATATTAATTTTTAATTGTTTTAAAATCTCACTTTTTGAATACCCAAATATATTATCTAGACCAGATAAGCCCGTTTCAAGAGAAACCAATGCTTTTTGAAAGGACTCTTTAAAATTTCTTCCAATCGCCATTGCTTCACCCACCGATCTCATTGAGGTGCCTAATATTGCTTTAGTGTCTGCAAATTTTTCAAATGTAAATCTTGGTATTTTTGTCACCACATAATCAATTGTTGGCTCAAAAGAAGCTGGTGTTACTTTTGTTATCTCATTTTGAAGTTCATCTAACGTATATCCAACAGCCAATTTTGCAGCTACTTTTGCAATCGGGAACCCAGTTGCTTTTGAGGCAAGAGCAGATGACCTTGAGACTCTTGGATTCATTTCAATGATAACCATTCTTCCATCTTTAGGATTGATCGCAAACTGAACGTTCGATCCGCCAGTTTCAACACCAATTTTTCTCAAACATGCTATAGAGGCATTTCTCATTACTTGATATTCTTTGTCAGTAAGTGTCAATGCTGGTGCGATTGTAACAGAGTCACCTGTATGAATTCCCATTGGATCAACATTTTCAATAGAGCAAATGATTATGCAGTTATCATTTTTGTCTCTAACCACCTCCATCTCAAATTCTTTCCAACCATCTAAACACTCTTCAACTAGAACTTGGTTCTGTGGAGATTCGTGCATTCCTTCTTTTACGATTTTGAAAAAATCTTTTTTAGTTCTTGCTATACCCCCACCTAAACCTCCTAGTGTGAATGATGGTCTTATTATTGCTGGGAGACCAATTTTAGATAAACACTTTTTTGCATTACCAAAATTATTTAAAACTTCGGATTTAGGTAAATCGATACCTATGTCAGACATATTCTTTCTGAACTTCTTTCTATCCTCTGCATTTTCAATTGCCTTTGAGTTTGCACCTATAAGTTCAATCTTATATTTTTTTAATAGACCACTCTTTTCTGCTTTAATC
>LULJ01000944.1_pt1 | contig 11826 bp, 8 predicted proteins | sample 728171 | NCBI WGS metagenome assembly LULJ01 (sample SAMN03860292, study PRJNA289734) | marine metagenome | biome: seawater column; feature: ocean; material: water; isolation source: Red Sea water column Station 169 - depth 25m | place: Saudi Arabia: Red Sea | collected 2011-10-15 | depth 25 m
GGAAAATTAACAGAATTTATTATTTCTCCATCTTTTAAAAATCTATTTGCCTGTTCTGCTGCCATGATTGCACAATTAACTTCTGCCTCTTGAGTGCTCGCACCAAGATGAGGCATTAAAATAACATCTTCATATTCATTTGATCTTTTTATCATTTCTGGTGTTGGGAAATCAGTTACAAAACAACTGATATTTTTATTTGTGAGAGCTTCTAAAACATCTTTGTTATTTACGATAGCTCCCCTTGATAGATTTATTAACTTTGCTCCTTTTTTTATATGCTGAAGGTTATCTTTTGCAATTAAGTTTTTTGTTTCATTCACCAAAGGAACATGAATTGAGATGTAATCAGAATTAGATAAAAGATATTTTAAATCGTCTGCTTTCTCAACTTCTTTTGGTAATTGCCAAGCAGAATCGATAGAAATATTTGGATCATATCCAATAATTTTCATTCCCATGCTCTCAACTGATTGGGCTAAAAGAGATCCAATTGATCCTAATCCAATTATTCCAATTGTTTTACCTTTTAACTCACTCCCTTTAAAAGTTTTTTTATTTGATTCAACCAGATTATTTACATCATTACTGTTTTTTTCTTCTAAATTTTGTAAAAATTTGTGGCCTTGAATAATGCCTCTTGAAGATAACAACAGCCCACAGATAACAAGTTCTTTGACTGCATTAGCATTTCCTCCTGGAGTATTGAATACTACAACACCCTTTTCGGTAGCCATACTTAAAGGAATATGGTTAACACCTGCCCCTGCGCGACATATACATTTTAGTGATGGATTGAAGTCTTTATCAATAAGATTATGACTTCTAATAAGTAGTGCATCTGGATCATTCTCATTTTCTAAAAACCCATTATCTTTTAGACAATTAATTCCTTGTAGAGCAATATTATTAAAGATTTTATATGTATACATTTTGATAAGATTAATTAAAACATTAGTAGAAAAATAGCAGCATTATATACAAAATTGACATATATTAACTGTACATATGAGTATTAACATTAATAATTTAACTTTTTCTCATGATGATTCTTCGCTATTGCACGATTTATCTTTCTCAGTTGAAAAAAATCAAATAGGCTTCGTGTCAGGAAGAAGTGGTATTGGTAAAAGCACCCTCTTTAATATAATTGCAGGGCTTATTCTGCCTGAAAATGGCAAAATAATGCTTGATGATATTCTTCTAAATGATAAAAATTTCTCGCTAGAGACTGAAAAAAGGGAGATTGGTTATGTTTTTCAAGATTTTGCATTATTCCCTCACATAAATGTTAAAAGAAATATTCAATATGCAATGTCATCCAAAGCTAGTGAACTCTTTGATGAATTAATATCAAAACTGGGCCTATTAGAGCTTTTAGATAAAATGCCCCATGAATTATCTGGTGGTCAACAACAAAGAGCGGCTCTACTGAGAGCTATTTTAATGAAACCAAAAATTCTTCTGTTGGATGAGCCATTTTCGAATCTTGATAAAGATAATATTATTGCTGCTCAAAAAATAATTCGTCAAATCATTAGCTTATATGATATACCATGCCTACTCATATCTCATGACATTCAATCAACAGAAAATTTTCAAATAGATAAAGAAATTATAATCAACTAGTCGTTAGCGATTTTTCAACGTATGTTTTCCAATCATTAAAGGCCTTTTCATAAGTTTTTGTTAATTCGATATTTGGTATAAAAACATTTACGTTATCATTTTTTGAATCATTAATACTCAATCCAGAAGCAAGCATGCAAACTTTACACGCGCCAATAGCAGTCGATTCAACATTTTTTGGTTGAATAATTTTTTTATTAAGAGTATCTGAAAGAAGTTGACAAAATGAGTTATTTTTCACCATACCGCCATCTACTGACAGATTGGTTATTTGAATATCATAGTCTTGCAAAATGGTAGTAATTTCTTTAGTTTGAAAAGAAATTGAATGAAATGCAGCGGTTACCATATCTTCTATTGAGGAATCCTGAGTAAGTCCATAAAAACCTCCTCTAATATCTGAATTCCAATAAGGGGCACCCAAACCATTAAAAGCTGGCAAAAAAAGAACATTATTGCTATTTCCTCTCTTATTGAGATATTTCTCGCTATCTTCAGCGCTTTCAAAAAATTTCATTTTGTCTCGGAGCCATTTAATTATAGTTCCTGATGAGTAAATGCTACCTTCAATAGCATAATGAACTTTGTCATCTAATTGATATGCCACCGTTGTAAGCAGACCTTCATCAACATTTAAGGGGTTTTCTTCTGTATTTACCATTAAGAAGCAACCCGTACCATATGTAGATTTCATATCACCATTTTTAAAGCAACCTTGACCAACAAGAGCCGCTTGTTGATCTCCAATAACACCTCTAATTGGAATCTCGCAATCATTTATTTTTAAATTACCAAAATCACCATCACAACTTAACACTTCAGGCATCATGTTTTTCGGTATTTCAAATAGTTCCAATAGCTCATCATCCCATTCCATATTTTTTATATTAAAAAGTAAAGTTCTCGACGCGTTCGTAACATCTGTGAAATGATTCTTTTCTTTAGAAAGCATATAAATAAGATATGAATCAACAGTTCCAAACAATAACTCACCTTTACTCGCCTTTTCTCTTGCTCCGTCAACATTATCTAAAACCCACTTAATTTTTGTTGCTGAAAAATATGGATCGAGAAGTAATCCTGTTTTTTCTTTTATGATTGATTCATGACCATTTGATTTAAGATATGAGCAGTATTCATGTGTTCTTCTATCTTGCCAGACAATTCCAGGATAAATTGCTTCACCAGTTGATTTTGACCAGACTATTGTCGTTTCTCTTTGATTTGTAATGCCACACGCTTCAATACCTAAATCAGCGTTTACAACTTTATTAAGTGTATTTGTAACTGTTTCTATTATTTTCTTTGGCTCTAACTCAACCCAGCCATCTTCAGGATAAGTAAGATCATATTCTTCTTGCGCATCTATTACTAAATTTAAATTTGCATCAAAAATTATTGATCTTGAACTTGTGGTTCCTTGATCTATTGATAAAAAGTTTTTCATATTTTGACTCCAATACTAATTATCCACAATTTATACACTTATTTCCAACAGTATAAAAACACCTTTTATACACTATATTGTGTAAAAAAAAGAAATTGTCACAATATATTGTGTTTTTTTACTTGATTCTTTGTCCACAATAAGTATAGTTAGTTGGTAGGAGATAAATTTACGTTACTGCAGAATTACTTAAATTTTTCCAAAATAAAAGAAACAATAAAACTTTTAATAAAAGAAGATGGTTAGCGGATAAAGAAGAAATGGAAGTTCAACAACAAAATCAGAAAGAAAATATTAACCAATCTATTAGCGATATAGAGACAACAGCACCAGGAAAACTTAGAGTCATAAAAAGAAATGGGAAAGTTGTTCCTTTTGAGGACGACAAAATAAAGGTGGCTATAACCAAAGCATTTCTAGCTATTGAATCCGGAAATGCAGCAGCAAGCGAAAGGATACATAAAAAGGTTGGTGAACTTACAGATGCTGTTGTAGAGGTTTTTAAAAGACGTATGCCCTCTGGTGGAACTCTTCATATAGAAGAAATACAAGATCAAGTAGAACTTCAGCTTATGAGGTCGGAAGAACTTGATGTTGCTAAAAGTTACATACTATATAGAGCAGAAAGAACACAAGAAAGAAAAAAGGAAAAGGTTGAAATAGATCTGCCTGATGTTCCTAGCATAAATATAACAAAAGGTGACGGAAGCTTGGTACCTCTTGATGTGGAAAAAGTTGCAGGATTAATAAGTGATGCTTGTGAAAACTTAGATGAAGTGTCAGTCAGTGAGGTTTTAGATGAAGCTTTAAAAAATTTATATGATGGAGTGTCAATTTCAGACATGCGAACAAGTCTTGTTATGTCAGCAAGAACAAAGGTTGAGAAAGAACCTAATTATTCTTTTGTAACAGCAAGAATACTTATGGATCAAATAAGAAGTGAAGCATTAAATTTTCTTGGTGTTGCTGAAGAATCAACATATCAAGAAATGGAATCAAACTATCCCAAAGCATTTAAGGCGTACATAGACAAAGGAATAGAGCTTGATATATTAAATCCTGAACTAAAAACCTTTAACCTTGAGAAGCTTGGAAAGGCAATAGATTTTACTAGAGATAATCAATTTACATATTTAGGCCTTCAAACTCTCTATGACAGATATTTTATTCATTGTAATGACATAAGATATGAGCTACCTCAAGTGTTTTTCATGAGAGTTTCAATGGGGCTTGCTTTAGAAGAAGAAAACAGAGAAGAAAGAGCTATAGAGTTTTACAAGCTGCTATCTAGCTTTGATTACATGAGTTCTACACCAACTTTATTCAATTCTGGGACAAAAAGACCACAGCTGTCTTCATGTTATTTAACAACAATACCCGATGACTTGGATGGTATTTTCTCAGCAATGAAAGATAATGCACTATTATCAAAATGGGCTGGAGGCTTAGGTAATGATTGGACTCCAGTAAGAGCAATGAACTCTTATATCAAAGGAACAAATGGAAAAAGTCAGGGTGTTGTTCCCTTCTTAAAAGTTGCAAATGATACTGCCGTTGCAGTAAATCAAGGCGGTAAAAGAAAAGGAGCCATGTGTGGTTATCTAGAGACTTGGCATTTGGATATTGAAGAGTTTTTAGAGCTTAGAAAAAATACTGGCGACGAAAGAAGAAGAACGCATGATATGAACACTGCAAACTGGGTGCCTGATCTATTTATGAAAAGAATGGAAAAAGACGAAAACTGGACACTTTTTTCACCTGGAGAAACACCAGAACTGCATGATCTAATTGGTAAAGCCTTTGAAGAAAAGTATGAAGAATATGAAGAAAAGGCAAAAAACGGTGAGATGGATCAATTCAAATCTGTTCCGGCAAAAGAGCTATGGAGAAAAATGCTTACAATGTTGTTCGAAACAGGTCATCCTTGGATTACATTTAAAGACTCTTGCAACCTAAGATCACCACAACAGCACTCAGGAGTTGTTCATTCATCAAATCTTTGTACAGAGATTACCCTAAATACAAGCGCAGATAATGAAATTGCTGTTTGTAATTTAGGCTCCGTTAATCTTGCAAATCATATGAAAAATGGAAAGCTTGATGAAGAAAAAGTTAAAAAAACTGTATCTACAGCTATAAGAATGTTAGATAACGTCATAAATATTAATTATTACTCTGTTAATACCGCTAAAAATTCAAACTTAAAACATAGGCCAATTGGACTTGGCCTCATGGGTTTCCAAGACGCACTTTATTTACAAAATATACCATACTGCAGCGATGAAGCAGTAGAGTTTGCAGATAGAAGTATGGAATTAATAAGTTATAACGCAATATATGCCTCAACAGAGCTTGCAAAAGAAAGAGGCGCATATGAAAGCTTTGACGGCTCCTTATGGAGCAAGGGAATACTTCCAAAAGATTCATTAAATATTCTTGAAGAAAACAGAGGAAGTGATTATTTAAATGTAGATAGATCTGAGACACTTGATTGGGAATCTTTAAGAGAAAAAGTTAAAAAAGATGGGATGAGAAACTCAAATGTCATGGCAATTGCGCCAACAGCAACCATTTCAAATATTACAGGTGTAACACAATCAATTGAGCCAACATATCAAAACTTATATGTAAAATCTAACTTGTCAGGTGAATTTACTATCGTAAATCCTCATCTTGTAAGAAAATTAAAAGAGTTGGATTTATGGGATGATGTAATGATTAACGACCTTAAATATTTCGAAGGAAGCCTCTCAGAAATTTCAAGAATACCAGAAGATATCAAGAAGCTTTTTTCTACTGCTTTTGAAGTTGAGCCGAGGTATATTGTTGAATCTGCCAGCAGGAGACAAAAGTGGATAGATCAAGCTCAATCATTAAATTTATATATTGGAAATGCTGATGGTAAGAAACTAGACATAACATACAGAATGGCATGGTATTCGGGTTTGAAAACAACCTATTATCTAAGGTCAATTGCAGCAACATCAACAGAAAAATCTACAGTTCAACAGGGTAAATTAAACGCGGTAAGTTCTGATGTAAATCAGACTTCAGCAAAAGAACTAGGTGCACCTGCACCAGTTCCAACAGCATGCTCACTGGACGATCCAGATTGTGAAGCATGTCAATAAATTCTTAGGAGAAAAAAATGCTAAATTGGGACGAATACGGAAAAGAAGAAACAACAATACCAGTCACTTCAGAGCCAAAAACTGAAGCAGAAGCAATAACACCTACTGCTTCAGTTGAAAAGCCTGAAACTCCTCAGCCAGCTGTGTCTGCAGTATCTACGGAACCAAGTAATATTGGTGAAGGATCTAGAGCAGAAGCAGCGCGTAAAGCTGTAAATAATCTAGATGAAACAGCTGGCAACGAGGAACTTGATGAGATGATGGCTAACGCAGGTCGAGTGCAAGTTGATCAAAAAATGATGATCAATTGTAAAGCTGACCTAAATCAATTGGTGCCTTTTAAGTACGATTGGGCGTGGCAGAAATATCTCGATGGAAGTGCCAACCACTGGATGCCACAAGAGATAAATATGACAAATGATATTGTCTTATGGAAGTCTGAAGACGGATTAACAGAAGATGAAAGAGTAATTGTAAAAAGAAATTTAGGCTTCTTCTCGACAGCAGATTCTCTGGTTGCAAATAATCTTGTGCTTGCATTATATAGGTTAATTACAAATCCTGAATGCAGACAATATATTCTAAGACAAAGCCTTGAAGAAGCAATTCATACTCATGCATATCAGTATTGTATTGAATCTCTAGGAATGGATGAAGGAGAAATATTTAACATGTACAGAGAAGTTCCATGCGTTGCAAGAAAAGCATCATGGGGCCTAAAGTATACTCAAGAAATTTCTGATCCAGACTTTAAAACAGGCACTGTCGAAACAGATAAGCAACTACTAAAAAATCTCATAGCATTTTATTGTGTTTTAGAAGGCATTTTCTTTTATTGTGGTTTCACACAGATTCTCTCCATGGGAAGAAGAAATAAAATGACAGGAACAGCAGAACAGTTTCAATATATCTTAAGAGACGAATCTATGCATGTAAATTTTGGTATCGATGTAATTAATCAAATCAAAATAGAAAATCCTCATTTATGGGACGATCAGATGAAAGCTGATGCGGCGCAGATGATTCTTGAAGGAACTGAGTTAGAGATTCAATACGCAAGAGATACTATGCCAAGAGGTGTATTAGGAATGAATGCATCTATGATGGAAGAGTATCTAAAATTTATTGCAAATAGAAGACTCACACAGCTTGGTTTAGATGAAGAGTTTACTGGAGTATCAAATCCATTCCCATGGATGTCAGAAATTATTGATTTAAGGAAAGAGAAAAATTTCTTTGAAACAAGAGTTACTGAATATCAAGTTGGTGGTGCGTTAAACTGGGAATAAAACTTGAAGCTTTATTCAAGTCCAGTTGCTCCTAGCCCAAGAAAGGTTCTTATTTTCATTGCTGAAAAAGGTATTACAGATATAGAAGTTAAGAACCTTGATATAGGGAAGCTAGAGCACAAAACACCAGAATATAAAAAAATTGCTCCTGATGCCTTTGATGCATGGATTTAGACATACTCATCCACATATGAGTGCGCTTGAAAATCAAAATAGTGAATTTGGATTGGCTCAAAGAGAACTAGCGGTTAAATCACTAAAATATTATGATGAAGTAATGGCAGATAAAGAATATATAGCCTGCAATAAGTTTTCATATGCTGACATCCAAGCTGTAACATCACTTCAGTTTCTTGTGCGTCTAAACAAGATAGATATAAATGATTATAAAAATTTGTCTAATTACATAAATAATATTGCAAAAAGACCAAGCTTTGCTTGATAAAGCTATTTGTTGATTAATTCAAAAAATTTAAGAGTTTGTTCTCCTCCATTTTGAAGAGCGCGTGCATCTGTCATATCAGAAATTTTGTCCCAATTAGCTTCGATGTTTTCAGGCGTCATATCTTCACCCATACCCAAAGATACTCCCATTGTTTCATGTATAAATATTCTAGAGAAAACTCCTGCACCAGCAGCCATAATAGCTCCGTTAGGTGCATTTTCACTAGATAAATAGATAACTGCAGGTGTAACAAATTCTGGTTGAAGATTTTTGCCAAAGTCTTCTGGAATTAAACCCTCAGTCATTCTTGTATAAGCAACAGGTGTAATAGAATTTGTAAAAACATTTTTACTTTGACCTTCAATTTTTAGTGTATTCATAAGGCCGACCATTGCCATCTTTGCAGAGCCGTAGTTAGTTTGGCCAAAGTTACCAAAAACACCGCTCGAGGAGCTTGTAAAAACAATGCGGCCATACTCTTGTTCTCTCATAATAGGAAAAATTGTATGTGTGCAATTTAAGCTTCCTTGAAAATGAACATCCATTACCAAATTAAAATCTTCAAGAGTTACTTTATGAAAACTTTTATCTCTAAGAATTCCAGCATTATTTATCAAAATATCTATTCTTCCCCACTTTTCCATGGTTTGATTAGTCATTTCTTTTACTGCATCCAGATCGGTGACACTAGCACCATTTGCAATAGCTTCGCCACCTTCAGATTTAATAATATCTACGACCTCATTTGCCGCATCACTGGCACCACTACCATCAACACTTCCACCAAGATCATTTACAACAACTTTTGCTCCTCGTCTTGCTAACTCAAGTGCATGTTCTTTACCTATACCGCCACCAGCACCTGTAACAATTGCTACCCTATCATCAAATCTAATTGACATGTTCTTTCTCCAAAATAATAAAGTAAATTTGAAATCGAATTGGAGATATTTTAATCAAAAAAAATCCCATTTACTACGATATAAAACTAAGGATTCCAATTCAATTTAAGAATATAATGTATCATCAGTTTTTTAAAAGGGTTTTTAATGAGTAAATCTATAAAAGTTGTTGTTACTGGAGCTGCAGGACAAATTGCCTATTCTTTAATACCAAGATTAGTCGATGGAAATACATTTGGAGATAAAATCGTTGATCTTGCATTAGTTGAAATTCCTCAAGTTGTTGATAAGTTAAAGGGTTTGGTCATGGAGCTTGAAGATTCTTATTTTCCAAAAATGGGTAAAGTTACATATACCGATAACTTTGAAGAAGCATCAAAAGATGCTGACTGGTTCTTGCTAGTTGGAAGTATACCTAGAGGTATTGTATATAAAGGAAAGAAAATTGAAGAAAGATCAGATCTTTTAAGTATTAATGGCGGTATTTTTGTTCAACAAGGTGAAGCAATTGGAAAATATGGAAAAGATGATGCTAAGATCTTAGTTGTTGGTAATCCTGCAAATACGAATGCTTTCATTGGAAAAGATGCTGCTAACAATGATAATCAACTTTGGATGGCAATGACAATGCTAGATTCTAATAGAGCTAAGTCTATTCTTGCGAAAAAAACAAACAATAATGTTTCTAATGTTAAAAATATGATTATTTGGGGAAATCATAGTCCAACTATGTATCCTGACTCAGAAAATGCACTAATCGCTGAAAAGCTAGGTAGCGAAGTAATAAATGATATGAATTGGATAGAATCTGAATTCATTCCCACAGTGCAACAAAGAGGAAAAGCGGTTATAGATGCCAGAGGCGCATCTTCTGCGACATCTGCAGCAAAAGCAGCAATAGATACTGTTATTGCTTGCGAAAACCCAACTGATTCAGGTGATTGTTTTAGTGCAGCAATTGCAAGTGATGGCGCATATGATGTTCCTGAGGGCATTATCTGTGGTTATCCCTTAATTACTTTGGATGATGGATCAATAGAAATTAAAAGAGACATCTCATTATCTGAGTTTGCAAAATCTAAATTTAAGATATCTATAGATGAACTTTTATCAGAAAGAGAAGCCGTAAAACATCTCTTAAAATGACAAAAAAAGAAAAAATTCTTCATAGTTATATTACAAATATTATTGAAGATGAAAATCCAAAAAATATTTTCATACTGACATCACAAGATGTGTCTAAGCTTATTAAAAGAATAGAAAAATTAAGTGTTAATGGATTATCTATTGGTCCCAATATTGAAAAATTATCAGATGAAAACTTTGATTTGTTTATTATCTTGGATGATATACATGCGTCTGAATCGAATATTGGAACAATAAAAAATCTTTTAAGTCATAAAGTTGCAATTTTTACCAGCTTTGAAAATGATCAAGAAACAAATGAAGTTATGCTTAAACTTGGCTTTCAAACAGAATTAATTGATAAAAATAATAAATTAAAATGTTTCTCATATAATTTAAAAACTTATAACAACAAAAGAACCTGGAACAACCCAAAGGGTTGGGCTAATCCTGAAAATTTTGATAAGTTTAGATGGTGATAAATTTAAACTAAGATTTCAATTGGGGAAATAACAACACATCTCTAATAGAAGACTGATTAGTCAATAACATTACTAGCCTATCTACACCCATTCCGACTCCTACTGCTGGCGGCATGCCGTGTTCAAGTGCCGTAATATAGTCTTGATCATAGTCCATAGCTTCTTTATCTCCAGAGTCTTTTGCAGCCACTTGTTCTTCAAATCTAGTAGCTTGATCATCAGGATCATTAAGTTCACAAAAACCATTAGCAAACTCTTTTCCACCAATAAATAATTCAAATCGATCGGCATAATCTGGATTTTCTTCATTTCGTCTTGATAATGGCGAAACTTCAACAGGATATTCTGTAACAAATGTTGGATCGATTAGTTTACCTTCTACAGTTGCTTCAAATACCTCTAGAAGAATTCTGCCAATACCCCAACTTTTCTCAACTTTTACTTTATTGCTGGTTAGAAAATTTTGAAGTTTTTTCTTATCACTTAAATCATCTTTACCTAATTCTTTATTAAACTCTAAAACTAAATCTGAAAGAGTTGATTGTTTAAAATTATTTAGATCAACCTCAATATCTCCCCATTTAATTTTCGATTCACAATCAGCTGCTTTAGAAGCATTTAAAATAATATCTTTTGTTAGATCCATTTGATCTTGCATGCTTGCATAAGCTTGATACCACTCCATCATGGTAAATTCTGGATTATGTTTAGTAGATAAGCCTTCATTTCTAAAACTTCTATTAATTTCAAAAACGCGTTCAAAACCTCCAACTAATAATCTTTTTAAATATAGTTCTGGCGCAATCCTTAAATAAAGATCTTGTCCGAGGGCATTATGTTGAGTTACAAATGGGCGTGCTACTGCACCACCAGCTAAAGGATGCATCATTGGTGTCTCAACTTCTAAATAGCCAGATTCGTTCATTTTCTTTCTTAGAGAATCAATTATTTTTGTTCTTTTAATGAAAACTTTCTTTGTATCATTATTTGTCATTAAGTCTAGGTATCTTTGTCTATACCTTGCTTCTATATCTGTTAAACCCTTAAATTTTTCGGGCATTGGTCTTAATGATTTAGTTATCATCTCTAAATCCCATACATCTATGGTTAACTCATTTGTTTTAGTACGAAACAGAGAGCCTGATACGCCAACAATATCTCCAAGATCCCATGTTTTAAAATCTTCATAAACACTCTCATCAACATTATTTTTTGTTACATAGATTTGAATATCGCCAGATGCATCTCGTAAAGTTGCGAAACTAGCATTACCCATAACTCTTTTTAAGACAATTCGACCAGCCACAGAAATATCTTTGATATTCTTTTCTGCTAGATCGTCTTTTGAGACGTCACCATATTCTTCATGAAGACTT
>LULJ01000843.1_pt1 | contig 11787 bp, 6 predicted proteins | sample 728171 | NCBI WGS metagenome assembly LULJ01 (sample SAMN03860292, study PRJNA289734) | marine metagenome | biome: seawater column; feature: ocean; material: water; isolation source: Red Sea water column Station 169 - depth 25m | place: Saudi Arabia: Red Sea | collected 2011-10-15 | depth 25 m
ACCTTGGATTGTCCCAACTCCAGAAGCCTATTTAGTTCATAAGAAAGTTGAATCATTAAAAGAAGAATCTATGTCTCACTATGACATGATGAAACTTCTGAGATCAACTTGGTTAGATTGGTCAAAAGGAAGAAACCCTGTATACATTACCTATAATGGTCATCGTTTTGATGAAGAACTTTTCCGACGTCAATTTTTTTGGAACTTACTTCCTTTATACATAACGAATACTCTTGGTGCATCGCGCTTAGATATGCTTAGTACACTGCAGCTAGTTGCTAACTTTTTCCCTGATAGCCTCACTCTCCCAATCTTTGAAGAAGGAGATGTGAGTATGAAATTAACAGATTGGTCTGATGCCAACTCTATAGAAATTGAAAATGCCCACGATGCCTTGGCTGATTGCGTTCAAATGCACGAACTCGCTAAGTTAATTATAGAAAAGGCTAAACCTGTCTGGCAAGCTTCAATAAAAGGATCGACAAAGACTGGTAATTTAGAAATCCTACAAACAGAACCATTTGCAATGATAGGGGAAGTAATACGTAGAAAGAAATTTACTTATCCTGTTACATTCTGTGGTCAGAACCCTAAAATGAATAATGAAGTTGCTGTTGCAGATTTATATTTCGATCCAGATCAACTTAATGATTTGACTGATACTGAATTGCTCGAGCAGATAGGAAATAGTGGAACAGCCATTAGGAAAGTGAGAATCAATAAGAGTCTACCTGTTATGCCATCAGATCATATCCCTAATATTGATAATCACTTAGACATATCACATGACCAACTTATTGAGAGGGCAAGAAAGATTAAGGAAAATATTAAACTGCAAACCAGAGTAAGTGAACTTTTGGCAAGTAACCAAATCAACTATCCTCCACCCAAACATCTAGAACAAACTGTTTATTCAGGATTTCCTTCTGATGCTGATGATTTATGGATGGAAAGATTTCATACCCTCCCTTGGGAAGAGCGCTCTAAAGTTTTAGATGGTTTTGAGGATTCACGTTACAAGGAATTAGCTGAGAGACTCGTTTGTGTGAATCAGCCTAACTCTGTGATGCCTGATACCATGGAAAGATATAGGAATTTTGTAAACCAAAGGCTTTATGATAAAGGGCCTTGGTTATCTCTTGAAAAAGCATTGGATAAGACACGCTCTATGCTAATTGACGCAACTGGTGAAAAGAAAGAAATCCTTCAAAGCTTAGAAAAGAATCTAGTTGAAAAATCTGAATTTATTTAGTTTGTTCGGTAACTTTAATTAAAATTGAGAAGTAGGGGTGATCGATGAAGTTTAATTCATCAACTTCAAGCTTCACATCCTTATCAATTTCATATAAATCTACAAATTTAAATCTAGGGAGCTCTATTATTTCTTCAGAATTAATTTCATTATATGAATAAACAAAATCCCCAATATATTTCAGATTAACTTTTACAGAATTAAAGATAGTTTCTACCCAATAATTATCATTCAGAAAGCCCTTACTTTCTTTTTCATTTTTATCCTTAATAAGTGATTGAAATGTTTTAATCTCTTGAGTTCTTGATGAATTGTCAATTTCTTCAGTTTTCTGAGAGAACCTTAATTTTGATACCAGGTGAATAAATCTTTCTTTATAAATCTTTATTTCACCATGAACCTTTTTGTCTTTTTTTTGAGCATCTATAAATATTGGTATAGTTTCATTCTCTTTAAAAACAGGTTGGTACCATGAGTTATAGTAAATGACTCTATAGTCTCTGCTTCTATTTAAATTATTCTCAATTTCTACCATTTCTTTTTGAAATGGAATTTTTTCATATAAAAATGGATCAGGTTTCGTAACCTCTGCAACTTCATCACTAAGACTCTGTTGTCCAGGTTGAATTTTAAATTTTAAAGGGGGCAAAGTTATCTCATCTGAGAATTTTTCTTCAGGAAAGGTCACAAATGTCGTAGGTTCGGTTTTGATTTTGATGAGATGATTTGAAAGCTCAAGTTCGTCCAATTCTTTCCACTTTTCTTCAAGATCTTCATCTTCAAGAGCCAAAGTTTTATACTTCGCATTCCTGATATTAATCACGCCTGTGCTTGTTATAAGTTGTCCATTCCTTGCATTCCTTGTCGGCAAGACGCAGTCAAACATTTCCACACCAAAGAAAACTGCAATTATTCTTAATTCAGCTTGAAAGAAAAAGTTTTTTAGTTCCTCTGGCAATAATCCAAATCTATTGATCATCTCTATTTGTATATTCTTTAAATCAGCAGAAGACTCAGCCAAAGAAACCTTGTTGTACATTAATAATCTTACATTTATGTCCGGTAGATAATTTTCAGGAATGAAACAATTTTTATTTAGATTAATCTCTGGCAATTCGTCTAGTTTTTGAAAATCAAGGTCTCCATTCTTAATGAAATCTGACGCTTTCTTTATCATCCTTGTATATAGCTCAAGGCCTATGGATTCAAATACACCACTTTGATTTGATCCAAGGATTTCTCCAGCTCCCCTTATTTCAAGGTCTTTTAGAGCTAGCAGGAATCCTGCTGACAAAGAGTCTGCGCTCATCAGGGCATCGAATCTTTTGTCGGCATTCTTCTTATTGATAATATTTCTAGATCTTAAAAAATATGCATAAGCTTGTCTCTCGGCTCTTCCAACACGACCTCTAAGTTGGTGAAGTTGTGATAGACCAAATTTATCAGCATCTTCCACAATCAATGTATTTGCATTTGAGACATCAATACCACTCTCTATAATAGTAGAGCACACAAGTATGTCTATTTCACCTGCATTAAATTTCAACATAATTTCCTCTATAACATTTGCTTTTAATTGGCCATGAACAACTTCGATAACAAGATCATTAAACTTTTCTTTAAGTCTCAATCTTCTGTCCTCTATTAATGAGAGATCATTACAAAGGTAATAGACTTGACCACCCCGTAGATTCTCCCTTTGGATAGCTTCAAAGATTAAATTTTCATTGAAACTATAAGTAAAAGTCTTAACCGGTAAGCGATCATCTGGCGCTGTTGCAATAATTGATAGATCTTTAAGTTCTGTGAGGGCAAAATTCAATGATCTTGGAATTGGCGTAGCTGATAAGCTCAAAATATCCAATTCTTCCTTAAGTGATTTGATCTTTTCTTTTTGACGAACTCCAAATCGATGCTCTTCATCAATTATCAAGAGCCCGAGATCTTTGAACCTTATATTTCCCTGGAGCAGTGCGTGAGTTCCAATTACGATATCAATCTCACCTGAAGCTAGACTATGAACCAACTTATCTTTCTCTTTTGGAGTTATATTCCTAGATAACGAAGCTATATTTAGACCCGTATCTTTGAATCTCTGCTCAAAGCTATCTAGATGTTGAGATGTCAGTAAAGTTGTTGGAACCAAGATACAAGTTTGTTTGCTATTCAATGCACTTATAAACGCTGCCCTCATTGCAACCTCAGTTTTACCAAAACCTACTTCTCCACAAATTAATCTATCCATCGGTCTTGAGGAATGCATATCCTGTAACACTTCATCGATAGTTCTTTTTTGATCATAGGTTTCTTCATAAGGAAACTTTTTAATAAAATTTAGGTATTCATCTTCATATAAATCAAACGAATACCCATTTGCAGCATATCTTTTGGCTTGGACTTCAAGTAATTCTGCTGCAGTATCAAAAGTTTGCTTGAGAGCCTTATCTTTTCTTTTTTCCCACTTTTTTGAGTTAAGTGAGTCAATATCTCTATCAACCGGACCAAAGTATTTCGAAATCAAATTCATATGTTCTATAGGAACAAAGACTTTACTTTCATCTTTATAAAGGATTTCTAAGCAATCACTAACACCAACAAAAGTTTTCAATTGCTTAAGTCCCAAAAATTTACCAATACCGTGTGTTAGATGAACAACTAGATCACCTTTATTGGGCATTTTCGAAGAAGAAATATCAGCCTTTTCTTTCCTCTCATTTTGAGGAATATCATTTTCAATTGTTTCTGAATAATCTGTTTCTATATCAAAAGTCAGGCTATCTTTTATATTTGTATTGAATTCATCCATACTTAAAAATAATTCTTCAGGTGCAAGTAATGGTCGCTTTTGATCATATCTGTATTCTTCATATCTCTGATTGATAAGTCCTTCAAAGTCATGACCTTTTTCATTTACATTATCTTGTATATAAATTTGATCGGCATATTGCAGAAATGGAATGAAATCAGATTTTGTGCCATAGAATAGAGGAAAGTAAATTTCTGCTCCTTCCGGATGCCTTAAGTTCATTATTCTTCTAAATAACTCTGAATCTTCTTCAAAGAGTTCAAACCTTTTTCTCCATTCTTTTTTAAAAATTTCAGCAGAATTCTCATTCAAAGGATATTCATATGAGGGTAAGAAATTAATATGATTAATTTTCTCGTGGGTAATTTGCGATTCAGGATTAAATATTCTCAGGCTTTCAATTTGATTATTAAAGAATTCAATTCTAATAGGCTCTGTCCCGCTAGTGAGAAATATATCCATAACAGATCCTCTTAAAGCATAGTGTCCTGGCAATGATACAAAATCTTCTCTTGTGTATCCGTTTAGGATTATTTCTTTTATTACTGATTCCGGATCGAAAGGGTCTCCGACTGACAAATTATTAAGAGGAGAGATATGAATTGGTTTGGGTACCGGTGACAATAATGTAGCTATTGAGGATATTAATGTTATTTCTTTTTCTTTTAAATAAGCAGATAAAGTAGATATTCTTCTTGCTCTTGTTATTGGTGCCATAGAGAAGAAGTCGTAAGGAAGTAATTCAGAATTTTCTAGAATAAGAGCATTGGGTTGATTTAAGAAATTGGCAAATTGAACTGCCGATTGAGAATCTTTAGTTATGACTAAATTTTTTTTAGACAGGTCTAATCCCAGATTTAAAATATCCGAGGATGATGTGATCTTTTCTACCACTTATTTACTGGTTTTTTCCTAAAAAAAAAGCAAATTATATATGGAAGTGTATAATTATTTTTTTTTTATTACATAGGAACAAAATGGACTTAAAATTTTCAGAAGCAGATGTTACTTTTAGAGAAGAAGTTGTTAACTTTTTAGAGACTGAATATCCGGATGATATCAAAGAGAAACAAGATAAAAGGATTCCTCTGGAAAAAGACGAAATTGTCAGATGGCAACAAATTCTAAATAAAAAAGGTTGGTTTGCCATCAACTGGCCAACTGATTACACAAATCAAGAAGAACTTTCTGTCACTCAGAAATATATTCTTCAAGAAGAGCTAGCAAAAGCTAACACACCGACAACTATTCCATTTGGTGTTGGTATGTGCGCGCCTGTTGTTTATACATTCGGCACCGATGAACAGAAAGAAAAGTTTCTCCCTTCTATATTAAATAGTGAGGTATGGTGGTGCCAAGGCTATTCTGAACCGGGTTCAGGATCAGATCTCGCTTCTTTAAAAACCAAAGCAGAATTGAAAGAAGATAAGTATATTGTTAACGGAGCCAAAACTTGGACAACATTGGCTCAACATGCTGATTGGATTTTTTGCCTTGTGCGGACCGAAACTACTGACATCAAGCAAGAAGGAATAAGTTTCCTACTCATTGATATGAAAACACCTGGAATAGAGGTTAAGCCAATAATAACCATTGATGGTTCGCATGAAGTTAATATGGTTTACTTTGATAACGTTGAGGTGCCTGCTGAAAATCTAGTAGGTGAGCAAGGCCAAGGATGGAATATAGCAAAATTTTTATTAGCTCATGAAAGAAGTGGAATAGCGGGTATTGCAGCCTTAAAAAGAGAACTATCTAGACTTAAAGATTTATCATCAGATATACCATTAGGTGAGGGAACATTGCTTGAAGATGTTCAGTTTAGAAATAAAATTGAAGAAACTGAAATTGAACTTACAGCTACTGAGTTTACCGAGCTTCGAACACTTGCAGCAATGTCTCAAGGTGGCTCTCCTGGTGCCGAATCTTCCATATTAAAAATTAAAGGCACTGAATTACAACAAACTATTTCAGAGCTTTTCGTTGAAATGTTAGCTTACTATGCTCATCCCTTTTACTTAGAGAACGAGATTGGTACAAATGAAACAGTTGGACCGGACTATGCAGCGCCTGTAATGCCTCATTATTTAAACTACAGAAAAGTATCTATATATGGCGGAAGTAATGAGATTCAACGAAATGTCATTTCTAAGGCAATACTGGGGTTATAACAATGGATTTTACTCTTAATGAAGAACAAACATTAATTCAAGATCAAGTTGATCAGTTTGTTCAAAAAGAATACGACTGGGAAACGAGACAATCTTTATCTAACTCTGATCTTGGATTTGGTGAATCAAATTGGCAAAAGTTTGCAGAACTAGGTTGGCTAGGTATAAGTGTCTCTGAAGATAGTGGAGGTTTTGGTGGGACTGCAATTGAGTCCATGCTAATTATGGAGGCTTTTGGAAAAGGTCTCGTAGTAGAGCCATTTTTAGAAACTATGATCATGGCCGGAAGCCTTATTGATGATCATGGTTCTGATGAACAAAAATCATCCATTCTAGAGCCTGCAATTTCAGGAGAAATGCATCTTGCTCTGGCGTATGCAGAACCACAAAGCAGATTCAATTTATCAGATGTTGTCACAGAGGCTAAACCTGAGGGGGAAAATTATATTTTGAATGGCTACAAGTCAGTAGTCATGAACGGTCCTTCTGCCAATAAAATCATTATCTCAGCAAGAACTTCAAGCTCTCAATTAGACGAAAATGGTATAACTTTATTTATAGTGGATTCTGATTCTAAAGGATTGTCGAAAACAAATTATAAAACTGTAGATGGAAGAAGAGCATCAGATCTAACCATAGAAAACGTCTCTGTTTCAAAAGACAACATTATAGGTAATTTAGATTCAGGTTTTGAGATTTTAGATTCTGCAATAGATAAAGCGATTCTTGCAATTTCAGCAGAGGCTGTAGGCGCGATGGAGGTTCTTTATAAAACAACAGTGGAATATACAAAAACCAGAGAACAATTCGGTACTCCAATAGGCAAATTCCAAGTTTTGCAACATAGAATGGTGGATATGTTCATGGAGTATGAACAATGCAAGTCTCTCCTCTACATGGCAACTATGAAACATGAAGAAGGAGCCCCTGATGCAAAAAAAGCTATATCAGGCTTAAAATATCAAGTCGGTAAGGCTGGTAAATTTATAGGTCAACAAGCTGTTCAACTTCATGGTGGTATGGGTGTTACTGATGAGTTAAATGTGGGACATTACTTTAAAAGGCTCACAACTGTAGGGACGATTTTTGGTAATACAGATTACCACCTCAAAAAATATACCTCTCTTTAGATGAAAAAAAATCAGCCCGATCAAAGGACTCGTCCTGAGCTTCCAAAAGATCCTTTTGGCGACTTTCAATATAGACAAGCATTAGCGGAAGAGATGCTTCCTATGATTGGAAGAATCTATAGAGACAATGTCCATCTTCTTTTGTATGGAAAGCCACTGGTGAACTTATCAGTTTCAGAAATTATGAATGCTCATAGATTTGTAAGAGAAACCGAAAACAATGAGATGAGTGAATTTGAAACCTATCAAGTCATTGTAGCTCTTAGTGATCTAGAATTAGGACCGGCTGAAGTTGATATAGGAATTATAGCGGCAGCTTACCTGTATGATGATAAGGATCTCTCTATCGAAGATTTCGTAAAAGAATCGGTAAATGACTTGATTGGAACTAAAGGATCTATATTGGAACAGGCTCAGGATGTTGTCCTTTATGGTTTCGGAAGAATAGGAAGATTGTTAACAAGAATGTTAATTCAAGATTCTGGTGGAGGAGATAATCTAAGGTTGCGAGCAATAGTCGTTAGAAAAGCTGTCGATGACGACATCATTAAAAGAGCAAATCTAATGAGAACTGATTCTGTTCATGGTCCCTTCAAAGGAACAATTCGTGTTATCGAAGAAGAGAACAAATTAATTATAAATGGTAATGAAGTAAAAATAATTTATGCCAACGATCCTTCAGAGATTGACTATACTGACTTCGGCATAAATAAAGCTTTATTGATTGATAATACTGGAGTCTGGAGAACAAAAGAAGGTTTGAATACTCATTTAAGTTGCAATGGAATTTCTAAGGTACTACTTACTGCCCCAGCAAAAGAAGGTATAAAAAATATTGTTCATGGTATAAACAACGAAATTATAGATAATGATGAAATCTTAGGGGCTGCTTCATGTACAACGAATGCTATAGTTCCAACTTTAAAGGTCCTAAATGATGAGTTTAATATTATCTCGGGGCACATCGAGAGCGTACATTCCTACACTAATGACCAGAATCTAATAGATAATTTCCACAAAAAAGCTCGAAGAGGAAGGAGTGCAGCCCTTAACCTGGTCATAACAGAAACAGGAGCTGGAAAAGCAGTAGGTCAGGTACTTCCTGAACTTATAGGCAAATTGACAGCAAATGCTGTAAGAGTTCCTACTCCAAATGTATCTCTCGCAATAATGAATCTTCAACTAGGTAAAGAAACTTCATTAGAAGAGCTCAATAACTTCCTTAGACAACAGGCGTTTCATTCAGATTTAAAAGAACAGATAGGTTTTACAAATTCTCCAGAAGTTGTTTCTACAGATTTTGTAGGGGATAGGCATGCTGGCATAATTGATTCAGCTGCGACAATCGTAAATGGAGATAAATGTGTTCTTTACGTTTGGTATGACAATGAGTTTGGATATACCGCGCAACTTTTGGGATTGGCAAAAGAGATGGTCGGATTAACTTATCAACGATATCCAAATTTTAGCGAAACATCCTAGTAAATTAGACCTCAGATCATTATAATACCACCGCGCTCTAGGGTACTTTTCCCATACATCAAATAGGGAATGATTAGAATAAAAAAAGGCTTAGATATACCCATATACGGCTCACCTGCCGAAGATATAGTTGACTCCAAAAAAAGCAGATCTGTTGCTATTTTGGGAAACGACTACATTGGTATGAAACCCACCATGTTAGTGCAAGAAGGTGATAGTGTAAAGATAGGGCAACCTCTCTTTGAAGATAAGAAAAATCCAGGTGTAATTGTTACATCACCAGCAGGTGGTAGGGTTGAAGCAATAAATCGTGGAGAGAGAAGGGTCTTACAATCAATTGTCATAGAAATTTCTCAAGCAGAGGATTCTGTTCAGTTTGACAGTTTTACAGTCGATACTTTAATAAACTGTTCTCCAGATGTTATCAGAGACCAGCTTATAGAGTCTGGAATGTGGACATCCTTTAGAACTAGACCCTACAGCAAGGTTCCAACTGTAAAATCATTACCTGCTAACATCTTTATTTCAGCTATTGATACTCAACCTTTAAGTCCTAACCCTGAAACAATAATTAACTTGAGTAAAGAAGATTTCGAATTTGGGCTTTTAGTTCTTAAGCAATTAGTTGAGTGTCCAATTCATATCTCTGTTTCTAATAATTCTTCACTTGAAATACAAGAAGATGACCAGCTAAAGAGACATATATTCTCTGGCCCACATCCTGCAGGGCTCGTAGGAACTCATATGCATTTTATTTCTCCCGCTTCTTTAACCAATGTTAATTGGACTATTGGTTATCAAGATATTATTGCGATAGGAAAGTTATTTAATTCTGGTCATATTGGTATCGATAGAATAATTTCTTTGGCTGGACCTCAAGTAAACAGTCCGAGCTACATTAGAACAAGACTAGGAGCCTCTACAGATGAAATAACTGCAGGAGAACTGACGCAGAGAGAAAATAGAATTATTTCAGGATCAATCATATCTGGAAGAGAAGCTATCGGCCCCTTTGCTTATTTAGGGAGATACCATAATCAAATTTCAGTAATAGCTGAGCCCAATTCTAAAGATAGAGAGTTTATGAACTGGCTTACTCCTGGTCCAAGAAAATTTTCAAAGATGCCAGTATTTCTCTCTTCTGCTCCTTAGAAACATTGTTTTATTAGACACAGAAAAATTACAAGCATTAGGGGGACTAGAGTTAGATGAAGAAGATCTTTCTTTATGTAGCTATATCTGCCCAGGAAAATATGATTTTGGTTCTTTACTAAGAGCTGGACTCACTAAAATTGAGGTTGAGGGATAGATGAAACCTTTAAGAAAATTTCTAGATGGTTTAAAACCTAGGTTCACTAGTGGGGGTTCTTTAGAAAAATACTTTCCCATATATGATGTTGTTGAGAATCTTTTTTATTCTTCTGACAAAAGAACTTTTGGTTCTGTTCACGTAAGAGATAGTGTAGATCTACAAAAAGTTATGGTTGTGGTTTGGATGGCTACATTTCCTGCTATGTTTTATGGCATGTATAACTTGGGATATCAGTCACTCGCTGCCTTTGAAGAATTGGGAACTATAAATAAAGATGATTGGCATTTCTTTTTTATAGATATATTTTGCAACTATGATCCTAAAAGTATATTGGACTGTATTTGGTTTGGAGCGTGCTATTTCATACCCATATATCTTGTTACTTTTATAGTAGGAATAGCATGGGAAGTAGTATTTGCCATTTTCAGAGGGCATGAAATCAATGAAGGTGCTTTTGTAACAACTGTCTTATTTGCATTATGTTGTCCTCCCGATGCTCCACTATGGCAAGTGGCAGTTGGAATAAGTTTTGGTATCGTTGTTGCCAAAGAAATATTTGGAGGTACAGGAAAAAACTTTTTAAATCCCGCTTTAGCTGGACGAGCATTTCTTTATTTTGCCTACCCAGTCGATTGGTCTGGCGATTCTGTTTGGGTTGCAGTTGACGGTTATAGCTCACCAACAATATTAGGAATAGGGGCGCAAGAAGGTCTTAACGGAATACAGGCTCAATATTCATGGAGTGACGCATTTTTTGGCTCAATTCCGGGTTCAATAGGTGAAACTTCAACTTTGTTTATTCTTATAGGTTTGATAGTTCTTCTGTATACAAGGATTGCTTCATGGCGGATTATTGCCGGAGTCTTACTAGGAACATTCTTAACATCAGAATTATTTAATTTAATAGGTTCAGATAGCAATCCAATGTTCTCATTGCCTTTTCACTGGCACTTAGTAATTGGAGGCTTCGCTTTCGGTCTGACATTTATGGCTGTCGAGCCAGTTTCTGGTTCTCATACAAATTTAGGTAGATGGTATTACGGAATTTTAATTGGAGTAATGGTGGTATTGATAAGAGTTGTTAATCCGGCTTATCCAGAAGGTATGATGCTGGCAATTTTATTTGCAAATTTATTTGCGCCACTTATTGATCATTTTGTTCAAGAGAGAAATATCAAACAAAGATTGAGGAGGGCAAGTTAATGAACAATAACGATACAATCAGAAAAACTCTCATTGTTGCAGTCTCACTATGCCTCGTCTGCTCTGCTTTAATATCTTTTTCAGCCGTTGAACTTAGAGATCTTCAAGAAGCTAACAAGACACTCGACAAACAAAGTAAGATACTTTCTGCTGCTGGTTTGCTTGACGAAGATACTGACGTAACAGTGCTTTTTCAGTCTATAGAAGCACGAATAGTTAATCTAGAAACTGGTGAGTTTGATTCTGAAATTAGTATAGCTGATTATGAGGAAAGCGCCTATTCTAGAAATCCAGCTACATCTATTGAACTGACCTCTGAAAATGATATTTCTCTTTTAAAAAGACGTGAGAATTTCCAAACAGTTTATCTTCACTATGATTTCGATTCTTTAAACGCAGTTATCTTGCCTGTAAGAGGTTATGGACTATGG
>LULJ01001951.1_pt1 | contig 11784 bp, 9 predicted proteins | sample 728171 | NCBI WGS metagenome assembly LULJ01 (sample SAMN03860292, study PRJNA289734) | marine metagenome | biome: seawater column; feature: ocean; material: water; isolation source: Red Sea water column Station 169 - depth 25m | place: Saudi Arabia: Red Sea | collected 2011-10-15 | depth 25 m
ATATTGGTTCTAGTCAAAAAATGGAAGCTTTGATAGAGGTTTATGAATCTGACATCGATAGAGTCTTTATCTCTCAGAATGTTGAATTGAGCAGTGAGAATGGAGGTTTCCAAAAAAATCTTAAGGGAAAGGTGATTAGGATTAGTCCTCAGGTAAAACAAAGAAAAGTTCTATCGACTGATCCAACAGGGGATGCTGATTCACGAATTATCGAGGTACTAGTAAAACTAGATCAAGATTCTATAGATATCGTTCAAAACTATGCAGGAATGAAAGTGATTGCAAAATTTATTCCCTAATGAGTTTTTCTTTTTTAAAATTTAGAAAAATACCATTAGCTTGGTTGTTATTAACTAGGCAACCATTAAGGTTAGCAGTTGCCATAGCTGGAATCAGTTTTGCAGGGATTTTGATGTTTATGCAATTAGGTTTTAGAGATGGTTTATTTGACACGAGCGTAACTATTCATAAACTTCTAGATGCCGATCTTGTTTTGATAAGTCCCAGATCAAAAAGTTCTATAAGCATGAGTGGATTCCCAAAAAGAAGATTAATTCAAACTCTCGCAGTAGAAGATGTTGAAAAAACTGCTCCCGTTAATCTAAATTATTTACTTTGGAGAAATCCCGAAAATCTTAAAACTAGATCAATACTTGCATTAGGTTTTAATCCCTCCGATTCACTTCTTTTAGATGAGGGATTCTCAAAGAAAGCTTATAAATTGAGAAATCCATCAAGAGTTCTTTTTGACAAACTATCTAGACCTGAATTTGGACCGATTGAAGAATGGTTCTTATCTGAAAAAAAAGTTGAGACTGAGGTTGCTGGAAAAAGAGTAATTGTTGAGGGCCTTGTGGAGTTGGGACCATCTTTTGGTGCAGATGGTAATTTGATAACTAGTCGAGAAACCTTCTTAAGACTTTTTCCTGCTAATCCTCCTGGCAGTATAGAAATTGGTTTGGTAAAGCTAAAAAAAGGATCTGATCCTGAATTGATTTCAAGGATATTAAATAACTCACTCCCAAATGATGTTAGGGTTCTTACAAAAAATCAATTTATAGAATTTGAGAAGAATTATTGGAAAAATAGTACTGCAATAGGTTTTATATTTAGTTTGGGAGCATTGATGGGTTTCGTTGTAGGGTGTGTGGTTGTTTATCAAATTCTTTATAGTGACGTTACAGATCACCTCCCAGAGTACGCCACCTTATTGGCAATGGGGTATAGACTTAAGTCCCTTTTCTTTGTTGTAGCTAGAGAGGGGTTTTTGTTGGCATTGTTTGGTTATTTACCTGCTTATTTCTCTGGTCAAATACTTTACTCAGTTATAAGAAGTTCTACTAAACTCCCAATAATAATGGACGCAGATAAAACTATTTTAATTTTCGTATTAGTTTTAGTTATGTGTATGGGGTCCGCCGCTGTTGCGATGCGTAAATTAGTTGACGCTGATCCTGCCGAAATTTTTTAACAATTGAAGATAAATGGTTAAAGCTAATAAATCAAAAAATAATGTTAAAAACCTTAAAACAGTCTCAATAAATAATTTGAGTCACTTTTATGGAAAAAATGAGAATAAAAAACAAGTTCTTAATGACGTTAATTTAAATATTGATAAAGGAGAGTTGGTTCTTTTGAAAGGACCTTCTGGATGTGGTAAAACGACTCTTTTAACATTAATTGGTGCCTTAAGAACCTGTCAAAGTGGAGATTTAACTGTATTAAATAATCAGTTAAATGGAGCATCAAGGAAAACTCGTCAGATTCTTAGAAGAAGTATTGGAATGATTTTTCAAGGTCACAATCTTCTGAGATGTTTAACAGCAGAACAAAATGTCCAGATGGGCGCCGATTTAATAAAAGGTTTAACATATTTGCAAAGACGTGAAATAGCACGGAATTGGTTGTCAGCAGTAGGATTAGAAGAACATCATAAAAAGTTGCCAAATGACTTATCTGGTGGGCAGAAACAGAGAGTAGCAATTGCTCGAGCTTTATCTGCTAACCCAAAACTTTTATTAGCTGATGAGCCCACTTCTGCTTTAGATAGCGTCACAGGAAGAGAAATAGTAACCCTTTTAAGGAAACTAGCAAAAGAGCAAAATTGTTCTGTACTTATGGTGACGCATGATCCAAGAATTTCTGATATGGCTGATAGGATATTAAATATGGAAGATGGTAAAATATATAGTGCTCATAGTGAGCTAATATAATTAAAAGTTAAAAATTTTATGTCTAAGAGAAGGAATCTAAAAAAAGAAAAGCAGGAACGTAATAGAGCCTATGCTAGAAAATTCAAAAAAAGGAAATTAAGAACTGATGGAAGACCTGATGGTGGAAACGTTACAGGTACAGCAAATAATGGCGGCGCAGCTGATTAGGGAATATCTTTTGTTTTTATATTTTGGAATTCAATATATTATGCATATTTAAGACATAATCATGAATGTAAGTATTGTTATACCGACTTACAATAGATTACCTATATTAGAGAAATGTCTATTTGCGCTTGAGAATCAAAAATTAAATACAAATATCAGTAATTATGAAGTAATAGTAGTTGATGATGGATCAACTGATGGGACAACCTCATGGATAAATAAAAACAAAGCTAATCTCCCACACGTTATTCTATTTCAGCAAGAACATGGAGGGCCTGCACTTGGAAGAAATCTGGGAGTAATTAAATCAAAATATGAAATTATTATATTCATTGATAGTGATCTTATTGTTTTAGACAATTTTATAAATTGCCACGTAGAAAAATTACTTGCCTCTTGGAGAAAAAATGATAAAAAATGTTTTACCTATGGCTCGGTAGTCAATACATCTAATTTTCTAAATCCTCAGAGTGAAAAACATAAAATAATGGACACTTCTTTTGCATACTTTGCTACTGGGAATGTAGCGATATCAAAAGAATTGATTTTAAGTGTGGGATTATTTGATACTTCTTTTAGTCTTTACGGTTGGGAGGATTTAGAACTTGGAGAAAGATTAAAAAAAATTGGGACAAAATTAATTAAATGTCCAAATGCAGTAGGTTTTCATTGGCATCCGCCATTTAATTGCGAACAAATAGATTCATTAATAGCTCAAGAAAAAGAGAGAGCAAAAATGGCTTTAGTGTTTTATAAGAAACACCCAAATTTAAGGGTTAGATTTATGATTCAATTAACTCCTCTCCATAATTTACTTTGGCAAATTCTTTGCTTGGGAGGACTAATCAGTGTTGATAGAATCCTTCCTTTATTAAGATTCCTAGTAAATATAAGAAGAAATAGACTTGCACTTGAGATACTTAGGATCCCTCTAAATATGATTTACATTAAACAGTTAACCAAATCAAGATAAAAAACTTTTAGAAATACACATCACTTGCTAGAATCGTTGAAATTAAATCCACACATCTGACAGTTTCGGGTGATTTATTTTCCCGTCAGATGGAGGCTAACCCGAAACCTTTTTTAAATTATGGCTGTTGTATCACTATCAGAAATGATGGAAGCTGGTGCTCATTTTGGGCATCAAACTAGACGTTGGAATCCCAAGATGTCTAAGTATATATATTGCGCGAGAAATGGAGTTCATATTATTGATCTTGTAAAAACAGCATTGTGTATGAACAATGCATATAAATGGACGAGAAACGCTGCAAAAAGCGGTAAACGTTTCCTATTTGTTGGTACAAAAAAACAAGCATCAGATGTAGTAGCTCAGGAAGCTACACGCTGTGGAGCTGCATATGTAAATCAAAGATGGCTTGGAGGGATGTTGACTAATTGGACAACAATGAAAGCTAGGATTGAAAGATTAAAGGATCTAGAAAGAATGGAAAGTAGTGGTTCAATAGCAATGAGGCCTAAAAAAGAAGCTGCAGTATTAAGGAGAGAACTTGAAAGATTACAAAAATACTTAGGTGGACTTAAGGGTATGAGAAGATTACCAGATGTAGTTGTATTGGTTGATCAGAGAAGAGAATCTAATGCAGTATTAGAAGCTAGAAAATTAGATATCTCATTAGTATCAATGTTGGATACAAATTGCGATCCGGATTTGTGTGAAGTTCCAATTCCTTGTAACGATGATGCCGTTAGATCTGTGCAACTTATTTTAGGAAGACTTGCAGATGCCATAAATGAGGGTAGAAAGGGCTCTAATGCCGAAAGAAAAAATTAAATTCCAATTTAAAACTTACTATTCACTATTTTTTATTACTTCAAATGGGAAACATTACAGCAAAACTTGTAAAAGATCTTAGAGACAAAACTGGCGCAGGAATGATGGACTGCAAAAAAGCACTTAACGAAACTGAAGGAAATCTAGATAAAGCTTTGGAATGGTTAAGAAAGAAAGGCATAGCTAGTGCTGAAAAGAAATCGGGAAGAGTAGCGGCCGAAGGGTCAATTGGTAGTTATATTCATACTGGATCAAGAGTCGGAGTTTTACTAGAGTTAAATTGTGAAACTGATTTCGTTGCTAGAGGTGATATATTCCAATCTCTGTTGAAGGATGTCTCAATGCAAGTAGCAGCATGCCCAAATGTTGAGTATGTATCAATTGACGAAATACCTGAAGATGTTGTGGAAAAAGAAAAGCAGATTGAAATGGGTAGGGATGATTTATCTGGAAAACCAGAACAAATTAAAGAAAAAATAGTTGAAGGGAGAATAGCAAAAAGACTTAATGAGCTTGTTTTGCTTTCACAACCCTACATTAAAGATAGTTCTCTAACAGTTGAGGATCTTGTTAAACAAGCAGCTGCAAATGCAAACAAACTAGTCACTTGAATGATTTGAATAATTTCAATAATTACATAGATTTAGATAAAATTAACTCTCAATTAGAGAGAGCAGAAATACAAAAAAGAATATTAACTAGAAAAATCTATAGGGAATATGAACTTTATCTTAATTTAGTAAGAGATCTACTTTTCATCTCTGTAGAAAAAGGCCTTAATCAAATATATAGTTATCCAACAATTAATGATAATTTCTTAAATGAAAATGAATTCTATAGTCTTTTTGAAAAAAAAATAAGTAAATTAATATTTACGAATTTGCCCTTTTTAACAGTAGAACAATTAAAGATAAATGAAATTGAAAAAAATATAAATAAGGAAATTAATTTTACTATTTTTGATAGTTCCACAAAAATAAAGGATGATCAAAAAGAAAAATTTCAATATGAAGATGGTTCTCAATTAAAAGAACCAACTCAGTTCAAGATTACTGAAGACTTTTCAAATACTTCTGAATATTATCAAGCTCATAATTATGAGAGATTCGTATCACTTGATTTAGATAATAACCACCATAATAATTATTTATCTAAAAACAATATTTTTGAAAATTTAGGAGTTGAAAAACAATTTATTTCCTCCTTACTTGAATTAATAGGAGAAGAAAAGGTGGAAAAACCAAGATATCAAGAAAAAGAAAATATCAATCAAATGGATAATTTACCAAAAAATCAGATTCTTAATAATTTTGATTTAATAGACAAGTCATTGGAAAATTTACTATTGAATCTTTCATATAATATTAACCAAGAATTATTCAAAGCAAATCTAATAAAAAAGATGATATCTAAAGATTCCTTTGATTACTTAGTAGGCAAAAATTTTATGATAAAACATCCATATCCTTTTGTTATTAATTTCGAATTAAACTTAAATCGGTCATCATTAACCGGCAATAATTTTCCAAGCATTATTTTCTTCAATATATCTACTGTTGAGTTAGAGTTTAAAAATTTAAATCTTTCTATTCAAAGGAACAAAATAAATGAGCTAAAAAATCAATTTCAGCGTTTGATTAAAAAAGAGACATATTGGAGGCAAAAAGAAATAACTTTGAATAAGATACGTTGAAAAAATAACTCTTTTTTCAAATGTGACTATTAGCGAGAATAATAATAAATTAATTAAAGATTGGATAAGACCTCTTCAAAAATCTCTTACTATTGAAACTGAAAATAAATTTATTAATACTTTAGGAAGAGAAAAATATTTTAATGATTATTTGCATGAATCATTAAAAAAACTAGATAATCTAAATCTCTCAGACGAATATTTAAGGATATTTTATGAATTTTCTAAAAAATATAATGAATATAATAAATTAGATGAAAATCAAAGAAAAAGGTTAATTATAGATACAAGAAAAAATCTTTATAAACTAAGTAAAACTTTAGAAATAGAAAGTTCTAATAATATTTCTAATAATGTTTTTCTGAATAAAGCTGATTCAAGTTTGTCTTTTGATTCAGATATTTCATTAATAAAAAATGTAGGAAAAGTTTATAAAAATAAGCTTAATGAATTAGGGATATTTCATATAAAAGATCTAATTAATTATTTCCCACGAACATATCTAGACTATACGAATAGAGTCAAGATAATAAATTTAAAACCAGATAATTTATACACGTGCATTGCAAACGTTAAAAGATTTTATATTCATAAGAGTAAAAAAAATAGTAATTTATCAATAATGAATATTGTAGTTTCTGATGAAACGTCTTCAATAAAGGTTACAAAATTTTTTTTAGGAAGAAGATTTAGATCTTACTCCTTCTTCACATCTCAAAAATCTTTGTATATTCCTGGAACCAAATTAGCAATTTCCGGTAAGGTTAAATTGACAGAGTATGGCAAAACTTTTGTAGATCCGCAGATTGAAATTCTTAAGGATAACAATGATAATTTTAATTTCTCAGGCAAAATATTACCCTTGTATTCATTAGGTGAAGCATTATCAAATATGAGTTTTATAAAACTTATGAAAAAGGTACTAATTTATGCAAAGCAATATCCAGAAATTTTAAATAAAAAGCAACTTGATTCATTATCTTTATTATCAAAAGGAGAGTCGTTGATTAATATTCATTTTCCACCAACTCAACAGGCACTTATTGAGTCAAAAAAACGTTTGGTTTTTGATGAGTTATTCCTACTTCAAATAAAGTTCCTACTTAGAAAAAGAAAGACGAATAAAAATGTAACTTCCCAACAATTACCTCAAAAGAAATCTTTATTAAAAGAATTTTTAAATACTTTTCCTTTTGAATTAACAAAATCTCAAGAAAATGTTTTAAATGAAATTAAGAAAGATTTATCTAATCCCGTACCAATGTCTAGATTGCTTCAGGGAGATGTGGGAAGCGGTAAAACCATAATTGCAATAGCGTCTCTTTTACTTGTCATTGAAAAAAACCTGCAAGGTGCATTTATGGTCCCAACTGAGGTATTGGCAGAACAGCATTATAAAAATTTATTAAAATATTTGAACCCCCTTTTAGTTTCTGTTGAACTACTTACTGGGAATACTCCTCAAAAAAAGAGAAAAGAAATTTTCTCTAATTTGAACAATGGATTAGTTGATATCCTCGTAGGTACTCATGCATTATTTGAGGATAAAGTCATCTTTAATGCATTAGGGATGGTCGTAATTGATGAACAACATAGATTTGGAGTTACTCAAAGAAATAGATTACTAAATAAAGGAGAAAATACTAACTTGTTATCAATGACAGCAACACCAATTCCAAGAACTCTTGCGCTTTCAATTTATGGTGATTTAGATGTGAGTCAAATTACAGAACTCCCTCCTGGGAGAGTTCCCATAACGACAAAAATAATTGCAGAAGATGATTTAACTAACTTGTTCAAGATTGTTGAAGATGAGATCAATAAGGGAAAGCAAGCTTATGTGATTTTGCCACTTATAGAAGATTCAGAAAAAATGAATTTAAGCTCCGCAAAGAAAACATTCAAACATTTATCAGAAGAGGTCTTTTTTAACAAAAAAGTTGGATTATTACATGGCAAATTAAGTTCACAAGAAAAGAATGAAGTAATTAATTCTTTTTTAAAGAATGAAATTAATATATTGGTTTCAACCACAGTAATTGAGGTTGGCATTGATGTGCCTAACGCCACAATTATGATTATTTATAATTCGGACAGATTTGGATTGTCCCAGCTACATCAATTAAGGGGGAGATCCGGATTGCCTGATTTTGTACTGGACAATTTACCTAACAATAAATTTCTTATTGATAAGGCTCGTGAAGAGGCTATTAAGATTGTTAGTGATGATCCTGATTTAAAAGAAAATATTGTTTTAAGGAATATACTTATTGATAATTCTGATAATAAATTCATTCATGATTTCTTAAATTGAAAACTATCATTGTAATTTTTGATATATATGCCACTATAAATCAATTGCAAATTTCAATTGAAAATTTGGAATAAAATACCAATTAAAGATAATGGAGATAAATTAATAGCTATACCTAGCTGCCTAAAGTTTTTAGATCCCCACCCTTACTTTCATTTAGGAGCACCTTACAAAGATAAAACTTCTATTTGGAAATTAAGAGAGGAGGTCGTAAATAGATTAGTAAAAGTAAATGATTATTTGATATCAAAGAGTAGTTTTAACCTTTTAATTTATGACAGTTGGCGACCTTTAGAAGTCCAGGAATTTATGTTTAAAAGAGCATTTTTATTAGAGTGTGAAAAATCTGATATTGATATTTCTTTTGAAAATATAAAATCTTATCCATCCATTTTAAAAAAAGTTGAAAAATTTTGGGCATATCCTTCTCATGACACTAGGTGTCCTCCCCCTCATTCAACTGGGGGTGCATTGGATGTTTGTTTATCAGATAAAGACGGAAATCTTGTTGAAATGGGAAGCATGGTTGATCAAATGGATGAGACCTCAAATCCTTATTTTTATGCAAACATAAAGAATGAAGAAGCAATTATTTGGAATAGTAGAAGAAATTTATTAAGGGAAATTATGACTAAATTCGGATTTGCTCAACATCCTAATGAATGGTGGCATTTTAGTTATGGTGATCAATTATGGGCTTGGAAAAATAAAAAAGCAAATGCCCTTTATGGAAAAATTTAAATTCTATTGATTTTTATTTAGTAAATTCAATATATAATTTTCATCTTGAGTATTTATAAAATCTCCGAAATCCAAATCCAAATTACTCTTCCAATTATCAAATAATGGTTGAAGAGTTTTTTCTAAATCGTTAAGTTCCATTCTTTGTAAAAAAGGTTTAGCAAGCCTTTGTAGATTTTTACTTCCCCCCAACCATAATTGGTATTTGTTTTGCCCACTTCCAACAAGTGCTAATTCGGCCATATAAGGCCTGGTACATCCATTCGGACATCCTGTCATTCTGAATAATATTGTCTTTTGTATTTTTAGATCTAATAGTAAATTTTCAATCCTTTTTAATACATCAGGTAATATTCTTTCAGCTTCAGTCATTGCAAGACCACAAAGTGGTAAAGCAGGACAAGCTAAAGCATGTCTTTGTATTTCATTAATGTTTTCTAAATTTTCGTATCCAATTTTTGATAGAGATTTTTGAATTTCACCTTTGTTTTTATTGGGGATATTACAAAGTAAAATATCTTGATTAGGTGTGAGTCTTAAATCTAAATTATATTTTTTAACAATACTTGTGATGGTATTCTTCTTCTCTCCAGATAATCTTCCTGATAATAATGGTAAACCTACGAAATGGGAGGTTTTATTTTGTTTATGCCAACCTAGGTAATCAATAAGAACCTTATCAGGTTCTTTTCTGATTTTTTTAATTTCTTTTTTGAAATACTTATCAGAAAGTATCTTTTTGAACCATTTAATACCTTTTCTATGAAGAAGATATTTCATTCTCGAATTTTTTCTTGATTTTCTATCACCATAATCTCTTTGAATAGCCACAATGCTTTGTATTAATTCATAAACATCAGGTTCTTCAACATATCCAAGTGGATCTGCAATTCTGGCAAAGGTCTCTTCATTATTATGTGTGCGACCCATACCACCTCCAACATAGAAGTTGCATCCTTCTAAGTTTCCATCTTTAGAAGTAAAGGCAACTATTCCTATGTCATTGGTAAGAAGATCAACAGAATTGTCCCCAGGAACTGTAACAGCACATTTGAATTTTCTCGGTAAATAAGTTGAACCATAGAGAGGCTCATCTTTTATCCCACTAAAAACATTATCTTTGAATTGGAGCTTCCTAATTGCTTCAATATCTTTGTCAGGCTTTATGGTGTACTCTAAATCTCCATCAGCCCAAAGCTCTAAAAAAGTGCCTTGGCCAGCCATTGGGGTGAGAAGATCTGCAACTTTTTTTGCCAATGCTCTTGCAATATTATAGTCTGGCGAATCAAATGGAGCCGCAGGGGCCATAACGTTTCTATTTATGTCTCCACATGCAGCTAATGTGGAGCCCATTGAATTTACTATTGTTTGAATTACTTCCTTTAGGTTCTCCTTTCTGATTCCATGCATTTGAAAGGCTTGTCTTGTAGTGGCCCTAAGTGTTCCATTACCTAGTTTGTCAGATAATTCATCTAATGCTAAAAATAATTTCCCAGGGACTTCACCGCCCGGATTTCTTAACCTAAGCATCATTTGCCAATCTTTACTTTTGCCAGGCCTTCTATTTTCCCTGTTATCTTGTTGATAACTACCATGAAATTTTAATAACTGAACTGCATCATTAGTAAAATGATCACTCTCATTGACTAATTCTGTAGCAAGTGGTTCCTTAAGAAATTGGCTACTTTTTTTAAAATTTTCAAATTTAGAGACTTCTAGTCCATTTGCTAAACAAACAGTCTCTTCCTTTGCAGAATCTTTTTTCTTTTTTACTTTCTCAACCTTGATCAAAGGACCAAAAAATATCTCTTTTTATACATTAGCGAAAAGCTTATTTAACTGGTAGTAAATTATAGTAAGTGAAGTCATATTTTTTTCTTGTCTAAATATTTACTTGAGATAGGAACAGAAGAGTTGCCCGCAAAATTTTCTCATTCTGTTCTAGAGCAATTTAAATCTCTAATAGAATTTGAATTGGATAAAAAGTTAATCAAATTCGAACAAATAGTTGTTACCTCCACACCAAGGAGGATAGTTCTACTTCTCGAAGGTTTAGTTGATTATGCAGAAGATAAGATAATAGAAAGAAAAGGGCCTAAAGCAAATTTAGCTTATTTAAATGGATGTCCTACTAATGCTGCTTTAGGATTTGCTAATAGCTTAGATATAGATGTAGGTGAGCTAGAAATAAAAAACACGGAAAAGGGTGATTTTGTATTTGGAAAGAAAATTGAGAAAGGACTATCAACAAAAATTTCTTTGTCTTCGATTATCCCAAAATTAGTAAAGAGTCTTCAAGGCCCTCGATTTATGAAATGGGGGGCTGGGAACATAAAATTTTCAAGACCTATTAGGTGGATTGCCTCTATTTATAATGATGAAATTCTTGATTTTGAATTTGATGAATGTGATCCAAAAATCAAAATAAGTAATAAAACAAAAAGTCATAGGCTAATCAATGAAGTTTTAGAAGTTCAGAATCCTGATGATTTTTTTGAATTATTGAAACGAAATAGAGTAATAGCTATTCGAAAAGAAAGAAAAGAAAAAATTGAAAGTTTAATAAATCAGGCATCTAAATCTTTAAATCTGAAACCTGACCTTTCAGAAGGATTACTAAATGAACTAACTGATTTAGTTGAATGGCCAGACTTAATTATTGGCAAATTTAGTAATGAATTTCTTGATCTTCCGGTTGAAGTTCTTTCAACAGTCATGAAAATTCATCAGAGATATGTTCCTCTTTTATTTAAAAACGAAAGTTTTTCTAAACTAGATTTAAGCTCTGAAAAAAATATTAGTACAACTTTCTGCGTTATTTCAAATGGTCTTGAAGAATCAAATAATAATATTGCCA